>Ga0326728_10002582_pt1 | contig 59479 bp, 54 predicted proteins | sample MB3enrmetagenome_FD_207602 | JGI IMG/M metagenome (GOLD analysis project Ga0326728, IMG submission 207602) | Lab enriched peat soil microbial communities from McLean, Ithaca, NY, United States - MB31MN | ecosystem: Environmental > Terrestrial > Soil > Wetlands > Peat | place: USA: New York... | reverse complement strand
GCACAGTTCACTGCCCAGGTTTTGGCGAAAGTCCAGTCGCTTGGGGTTAAGTTGCTTGGCTTTCCGATAAGCCGTAATCGCGTTCGAGTGGTCGCCTTTATCCGCGAAGGAAACCCCCAGGTTGTAGTATTGGTCGGCATTGTCAGGATCAAGCTTGATGGCTTGCTGATAGGCGGCGATAGATCCATCGAAGTCGTGGAGTTCGTGCAGCGCGATGCCCAGGTCATAGTAGGCGTTCGAATAGCCGGGCATCAGGCGGATGGCTTCCCGATACTCCCGCACCGCGCCCTGAAAGTCATTCTTCAGGAGGTACGCCAGCCCCAGGTCCTTGTGCGCTTCGGCATCGTGGGGCACCCTCCGGAGGACCAGTTTCGACTCTGACTCGGCGCACTCCGCATCCTCGAGGCGATAGCATGCGTAAGAAATGGCCAAATGCGCGTCGAAAAAGTCGGGGGCAATGGCCGTGGCCCGGCGATCCACCTCCGCAACATTTCCCCAATCCTGAATTCTCTTGAGGATCCCCCCCATGGCAAAAAGCAGGTCAGGATCGTTGGGCTCCAGGTCGACCGCCGCGGCTAGTAACTTCCCAGCCGTGTCATTGTCCTTGGCGCCAAGAGCCATGGCGACGGCGGAGAGTTTCGTAAAGGCAGGATCGGCGGTCGGCGGGGGTGGGGCATTCGACGCCATCTGGGCGCGCGGCAAAAGGTACAAGAGGTTTGCCGACGCCCCGGCGGACTTCATCAGGTCAAGGTAGGAAGGGTCGGGCCGAAAGGCGAGTCCCCGGTTCGCCATTTCAGCGGACAAGTGGTCCATAGACATTCCGCCCACCACCCATGCCAGCAACTGCTTGGCAGTAATTGACGGCTGTGGCGCCGGCGATGCGGCGATACCCAATGTGGAAGCGAAGAGGATTGCGGACAAAATGACCCGTGTGCGCATATTGCCCCCTTGGCTCGTCCACGAGCAGGTGCGGTGCCATCAGCGTTGCGTTTTGGTTTTCGCTCGTCCCCTTAGCTGGCGTAGCGTATGATTCTCCCCGAATACATGCAGGAGACACCATGGGTACGTTACCTCGTTGGTTGAAACGGCTGCGGGCAATTATATATTCCTCGCTGTTAGTGGTGGTCCTCGGGAGGGGGAACCTTCTGGCGGGCGACATCACATCGGGGGATGCTTATGTACGGTTTGACGAGCGCACCGCCACCTGCACGATGGGCACGGCGATGGTGGAGGAAAAGCTGCAATTCGCCGAGGGGAATTATTCCCTCTCGAGTTTCCAGAATAAGCTGAGCCGTCGCCAGTACGTGACGGGCTCTCTCCCTTCGGATGAGTTCCGCGTCACCGTGGATGGCAAGGTCTACACCGGGGCCAGCGGAGGCTGGCAGTGGAAAGGTAGCGAGGCAAAGGTTCTGGCGCAAGGAGAAATCGCGTGGACTGTCCAACTGCAGAATGACGTGTTGCGGGTGGAAAAGACCTATGTGGTGTATCCCGGCACCAGCATTATTCGGCAATGGACGCGATACGAAAACGTGGGGTCGCGCGTGATCAAGTTAGGCAACCCTTCCTTTCTTTCGTTTCGGGTGGCAGCGGAGGGAAGGGACAAACCGACCTTCGACTACATGACCGGGGGCGGGTATTTCACGGGCAGCCAGATCTTGAAAGAAGTTCCCTTTCCCCCGACCTATGCGCGCACGTTTGATTCCACCGACAAGCCGGAACGAATCACCGTGGGCGGTCAGAACTTCGGGAATGGGTTGCAATGGGGTTCGGGGACTTACCTGCCCTGGTTTTGCCTCCGAGAGCCCGCTTCCGGTCCCGGCGTTTTTGTGGGCTTTGACTACTATGGCCGGTGGGCGGCGGAGGTTGGCAACTACTTTGGCGGGCCGGGATATCTCGGGTTGCGCCTGGGTGGGTATGAAAAGGAGCTTGCCCCGGGCGAAGCTATCGAGACTCCTAAAGCCTTCACCGGTGTCTTCTCCGGTGACCTCGACAGCATGGGGAACCAGCTCAAGGCCTGGCAATACCGCTACATGTGGGACTATACCCACGACCGCTACTTCGCGAAGATCCGCTTTGGCATCGAACTGCGCATGCGGCCAGGGCTTGGCAATGTATTTTATGGAGGGGGCACGCAGGACAATTGGGATTTCCGGCTCGCGGAGATCTTCCGTATGGTGGATGTCTTACGTTACACCGGCGCGGACATCTTGTGGCAGGATGCCGGCTGGTACGATCGCATCGGCGACAATAACGGCCCCGACTTCGCACAGGCGAAACGCTACATAAGCAAGTATGGGATGGAGCTGACTGTGTGGTGGCCTCTGTATTACGTGGAAAGAGAGTCGCAGGTGTATCAGGAACATCCCGAGTGGATCTCTGACCCGACACCCCCCCAATCTCACCTCGATACTTCCCGAAAGGAAGTGATGGATTATTTGCTCGGCCAGCTTAACCAAAAGGTTGCGCAATGGGGAGACTTCCAGTGGCGGATGGACGGTGAGGCCGTGGCCCCCGTGAACGGAGATCAAACCCCCATGCTCGCGCAGTATCACCACGTCGCGGAGTTGCAACGCGATTTCCGGCGGCTGCATCCGGGCTCCTCCATTGATCTCTGTTCCGGCGGGGGAAACCTCATGGGTTACGAGAGTCTAAGGGTGAGCGACGTGAGTCAGCTTACCGATGGCGGATCGCTCTTCATCGCGAATTACTATTCTTCCTACCTGTTTCCTCCCGACAAAATCGATGACTGGACGCGGGACTCGACGTTCACCATGGAGACCGCTCGATCCAATTTGACCATGGCCGCCGCATGGATGGGAGACCATGGGGTGGTTGATCCGCAACCGGGAGTGTGGATCAACGATGGCCTGGAGGGCCTGCGCCGCAATTTCGAAATCTACCACTATCTGGTAAGCCAGGGGGTGGCGGGCCGCTGGGTCCAGGTCTACCACCCGCGCGTGGAGGGTGATGACCCCATCTACTACCTGGAGCGGCTGAGTGCGGATGGCAAACGCGGGGTGATTATCCTCAAGCATTTCCTGAAAGGGGAGATGGAGGTTTACCCCAAGGGCTTGCAGGCGGAAGGCAACTACGATGTCCGGTTCGAAATATCGAAGCAGGCACATTCGCGGACCGGCGCCGACCTGATGACCAGCGGGATCAGTTTGATGAATCCCCCGCCGGGAGAACTAATATACCTGGGGTTGCCCAATGTTCCGGGCAGCGGGAACGATCACACGCCGCCTTCCGATCCGGGAAAGGTTCGAAAAAAGCTGGCGACGAACCTGGGCGTGACGGGGGTGGAACTGGCGTGGGAAGCGTCCAAGGACGATAACTGGCTCTCCTATTACCAGATTTACCGGGACGGAGAGATGCTCGATAAAGTGGCCAAAGGAACCTATTATTTTGACCACAGCGGCGGCGCCGAGAATCTTTCGGCGCGCTACCACGTTCAGGCCGTCGATGGGGACGGCAACGCTTCACACCAAGTTGAAGCCGTGCAAACCGCCGGCGAACCCGTGGTCTATACGGCGTGGGGAGGCTTTTGGGCGGGGAAGGATTACAGCTACCAGGGGGCCAACAGATGGTCGTACGAGGAATGGTCAGGGAGCAGGCACTCCCCGATGTTGTGGAACGGCGCGCGGGGTCACATGGGCCTTTACGAGGGCACGGCGGGCGGCCAGAGGGCAACGGTCGGCGCCTCCTGGATGCGCCCCGGCGACTCCGCGGACGCCGTCCGGGTCTTTACCCTGCCCTATGCCGGACAGGTGACCATCACGGCGAGGGTCCACAAGGATATCCACCACACCGGCGGAGACGGAGTGCGGGCCAAGTTGCTAAAAGGTGATCAGCAGTTGTGGCCGCAAGCCGGCTGGCAGGCGATGGCCGCCCATGACGTCGCCGGAACAGAAATGGAAGTAAAGACTCCCGTTCAGAAAGGGGACAAACTCTACTTCGTCGTGAACCAGAACGTCGATCCGGAAGACGACGACACCGTGTGGAATCCCCAGATCACTTACGACCAAATCGATGACGTTCCGTCACGCGCGCAACGGACGCTGCTGGATGACGCCAATAGCATCCTGCGCTACTCGGGTCGGGGATGGCAGGAATTGGGTGTCGGAGCTACCCGCGAGCAAGGATACCTACCCGGCAGGATCAATGGAACGCTTTCGGTCAGCGGCACCGCCGGTGACAAGGTCACCCTGAAATTCCGCGGCACGGGTCTGGAACTTCTCGGGGATGCCGGGGTCAATCGTGGAGTGGCGAGCATTTTCCTGGATGGAAGAGAGGTCGCAACCATCGACACCTATGTGCCGGAGACGTCTCGCTCCCAGTCAACCTATGATTCGTCCGTCCCCACTCGCGAACCCATTCTTTGGAGCACACTCCCCTCGAAACGCCTCTGGGGCATTGAAGGCTTGGGGAGCGGTGACCACACGCTGGAAGTGGTCGTCACCGGGCAAAGGAATAAGGAAAGTACGGGCACCTTCATCGCCATTGACGGGCTAGTGATCCTCAATGGTGCGCCCATCGACCCCCATTGAGGTGACACAGCAACTCCTGGCTGTGTGACAGGTGCTTCCGTGCCCGGCCTGCGCTCTTGTACGGGCCGCGTAGCGCCGGGCTTTAGCCCGGCACTTCCATGTTGCGCTCAGCTTTGCCAATCACGGTTGCCGGTGACGGGAAGTGCCGCCCTCCCGACGGAGTCGGGACAGGTTCCGGGCGGCGCTACGTCTCGCAATGTCCGGCCCCATGCAATGTCCGGGCCTGCCCGCAATGGAGAACCTATGCCATGCTCTGAAAACGAATCATATGTTTCGTTTTTCGAGCATAGGGTCTATAATCGAATCATGCGTTTCCACCAACCGCTCGACGATGTCTTCCGCACCGCCACTCGGGTTAAGATTCTTCGCCTATTGGCCCGCAATCCCGAAATGATTTTTACGGGCCGGGAGATTGCGCGCAACATTGGGGTGGCCAGCAGCAATGTGAGCCACGCTCTTTCCGCCTTGGAAAAAATCGGCATAATCCTCTCCGTGGCCAAGGGACGCTCCTTGCTGTACCGGTTGAATACCCGGCACGTCCTTTGTGAAAGGTTGCTGCGCGACCTTTTCAAGGAAGAACAAAACAACCTCAACCATGTGACCGAAGAGATTCCTCTCAACTGGCCCCGCGACATTCGGAGCTTAATCTGTTACGGTAGTGTGGTCCGGGGCGAGGAGCAAGAATCCAGCGACGTGGATTTGTGCATTGTAACCCGCAGCCCATCCAATCGCCGGCGCATCATGCGCAGCGTTGAGGAAGCGCAGGCCGGTTTCTACCTCCGTACGGGGAACCGTTTTTCGCCTTACGTGATCTCCGCCCCCACTTTTGCCGCCCGGTATCGAAGGGCTGATCCACTGATCCGCAGAATCGCCAGCGAGGGTCGGGTACTTCGGGGTGACCCCATAGGAGAACTTGTGAAATGACGGCAAAGTCAAAAACCTCGGCGGTTCACCCCTCCGTGGCGGAGAACTATTTTCGGAAAGCTCGCGAGTACCGCGATTCGATGAACCAGGCTCTGGCTGAGCACCGCCCCAATGCTGCCGCCCTGAATGGAATTCATTGCGGTATATCGGCCGCCGACAGCCTCTGTGTTTGTTTTCACGGGAAACGCAGTTCCAGCAAGGATCATGGCGATGCCGTCCGGCTGCTGGCGGAACTTTTTGCTGATGAGGAAGCTCGGCACCAGGCGAATCGCCTGGGAATCATCCTGGCAAAGAAGAATCAGGTGGAATATGAGGAGCGCATGTTCTCACAGGCGGAAGCGGCGAGCCTGGCAAAGCAGGTTGAGCGTCTCTTCACCTGGGTTGCGTTGAGGTTGGGAAAACCCGCTTGAGTGCGCGTTACACTTGCCCGGGATTCGGGACGTTTTACTTGGCGGGGGTTCGGTTGAAGCTGCGCTCAATCTCTTCCACCAGCCGCCGGGTGACGCAGCCGGAGGCTTTCAGCTTGGCGCCTTCGCCGTACATGGTTTCCAGAAGCTTCTTGCCGTCCTCGCCCACGAAGGTAACGTCCGTGAGGTCCACCGCCACGTGGCCGTCGGTGGGGCCGGAGGCGAGGGCGCGCCAAGTCCGTTCCAGTTCGCCTACCCACGGACCGGTCAGACGGCCCTCCAGGCGGAGGGAGTTGCATCGCGAGTTTTTGTCCAACGATATTCGTAACATTGATTCACTTCTGTTTCTTATCTGCCACGACTGCCATTCCCACCACCAGCGTTGCCCTGCCCCTGCCCGCTAAGCTGCGGCAGCTTGGAGGAATCCCATCCTCCGCCCAGGGCTTTGATGAGAAGGACGGTGGAGTTCATGCGGCGCGTCAGGAGATCGACGGCGGTCCGCTCATTGCTCAGGGCAACGCTTTGCGCGGTGATGACTTCGAGATAGGTCACCAGGCCGCCCTTGTACCGGTTGGTGGAAAGCGTCAGCGAGAGTTCGGCGGACTGGACGGCCTGCCTCTCCTTCTTACTCTCCTCATCGAGAATGCGCAGGCCCGCCAGGTTGTCCTCCACCTCCTGGAAGGCGGTGAGGACGTTTTGGCGATAAGTGGCCACATTCGCATCGTAGGCGGCCCAGGCTTGGTCGGTGTAGGCGTGGCGGCGGCCGGCGTCGTAAAGTGTTTCCAGCAACGTTGGCCCCACAGCAAATAAGTGGCTGGGCCACGCAAACCAGTTGGTGATGGAAGACCCTTCCAGGCCCGCCGCGGCGCTGAGCGTGAGCGTGGGGTAATAGGCCGTCTTGGCCACTCCGATTTCGGCGTTGGCGGCGGCCACGCGCCGTTCGTTGGCGGCGATGTCCGGGCGGCGCTGCAACAAATCGGACGGCACGCCCGCCGGAATCGCGGGCGGGGGCTCATTGAGCGGCGAAACGGGAATCGAGAAGGTGGAGGCTGGCTGGCCCACCAGCGCGGCAATGGCATGTTCGTACTGGGCGCGCTGCACCCCCACATCGATGTCCTGTGCCTGCGTGGTTTCAAGCTGGGTGGCCGCTTGCGCCACTTCCACCTTGGCAGCCAGCCCGCCGTTGTAACGGTTGGTGTTGAAGTCCAGGGCTTTCTGGTAGGCGACCACAGTGGAGTCAAGCAACTGCTTCTGCGCGTCCAGACCACGCAGCGCGAAGTAGTCGGCAGCTAATTCCGCGTGGATGCTGAGCCGGGCGGTTTCCAGATCCGCCGCGCTGGCCTGGGCGCTGGCCGTGGCCGATTGCACCGTAAGGTGGATTCGCCCCCAGGCATCCACCTCATAGGAAAGGTCGAAGGGGAGCACGAAGTCGCCCTGATTTTGGCCCGCTTTGGTGGAGGGATTGGGAGCGTTCTTGGAAAGCTGTTCGGCGGTGATGTTGGGGCCGGCGCTGACCGTGGGGTACAAGCCTGAGCGGTTGATGCGAATCTGGTCACGCGCCTGGCGAAACTGCGCCTCAGCGATTTTCAGGTTTTGGTTCGAAACGTCGACGCGCTCCTCCAGCGCGTTCAACTGCGGGTCGTTGAAGATTTCCCACCATTTCCCGCGAATCACCTGGTCCTGCGGCTGGGAGGCTTTCCATTCGCCCTGCGCCCCAGCCGCGGCGGGAGCAAGCTCTTTGTAAGCCGGAGGCGTGGGAACCGTGGGCTTGCCGTATTTGGGGCCGGGCGTGCAGGCGCCGGCGAAGAGCAGAAGGCAGAAGGCAGTGGGCAGGAGGAATTCAAAATTCAAAATCCAAGATTCAAGACGCTGAGCGCGAGATTCAAAATTCAAAATCCAAGATTCAAGACGCTGAGCGCGAGATTCATAATTCAAAATCCAAGATTCAAGAGGCAAAGCTCGAAAGACAGAATTCAAAATTCGAGATCCAAGAGGCAAAGTGGGAGATTCAAAATTCAAAATCCAAGATTCAAGATGCAAGACACGACGCACAAAAGGCAAAACTGCCCGGCTTTGACTTTCGCGCTTAGTCTGCTGGCTATTCCCCATTGCCTTTTGACTTTTCCCCATTACCTTTAGAATTTTGCGCATTGCCTTTGGCTTATGAATTTTGAATCTTGAATTTTTAGAATTTTGCGCATTGCCTTTCGACTCTTGAATCTTGAATTTTGAATTTTGAATTGATTCTTCCCCTCACTCCGCCCCCCAGGACCCCGCTCCGGGGGCGGCGCTGCGGACTTCCTGCCCATCCACCAGCGAATCCGGCGGATTGGTAATAACCTTTTCGGTGCCGTCAAGGCCCGCCACCACTTCGACTTCCGTTCCGAAGTCTCTGCCAATGGTTATGGGAATCAGGGCCGCATGATTGTTGCGGACCACGCCGACGCGCAAGCCTTCCGAACGAAAGATCAGGCTGGTTACCGGGATGATCACCGACGAGGCGGCGGAGGGAAGCTTCAAATGGACCTCGGCGTAAGCTCCGGGCAGGATTTCGCCCGTGGGGTTGGCAACATCCACTTCCGTCAGCAAGGTGCGGGATGCCTGGTCGATCGCTTCGGAGGTCCGCACCAGCTTGCCGGGAAAGCGGCGTCCGGGAAACTGTGGCATGGTCAAATAAGACTGGACGCCCGGGACCGCTGCGGGGGAATAAATCTGCGGCACATTCACGTAAACGCGCAGGGTGTGAATAGCCGCCACATGAAACAACTCTTTGGCGCCGCCGCCGCTTCCGGAACCTATGAGCTGCCCGATATCCGTCTGGCGAGCCGTCAGTACCCCGTCGAAAGGCGCATAAACTTTTTCGAACGATTGCAACTGCTCGAGGCGTTTCACGTTGTCGGTGGCGGAGTCCACCATGGCTTTTTTGGCGTGGGCATCCCCCACGACGTTGTCAACATCCTGTTTGGCCACGGAATCGCTTTTCAGGAGCGATTCGTAACGCGCGGCGGTGGTCTGCGCCAGGTCGTAATTGGCTTTGGACGTCGCCAGATCGGCGCGCGCCTGCTGAAGTTGCTGATCCAGTTCGGGAGTATCGATTTCCGCCAGAAGCTGGCCGTTCTTTACCCTGCCGCCGATGTCCACGTACCAGCGCTTGAGGTAACCACTTGTCCGCGCGTAAATGGGAGCGTCAATGAAAGCCTGGATGTTGCCCGGCAATACGATTTCTTCCTGCGGCGCACCGTGCTTGGGTTGGGCGAGGGAAACGGCGGGCACGGCGAGATCCTGCGTGTCGGCCTTCACGTCGGCGGCGGCCCGGACGCGAGTGGTGATGCCCCGGTAAACCACGGCGCCCGCCACAAGCAGGAGAATCATCAGCCCGAAGATGACTTTACCCACCCCGGATGCCGGGGGACGTTGGCCCGGCAGACCGGGACCACCGCTCTGGTCCTCGTGGGTTTCAATGTCGTAACTTTCCTCAGCCTTCATCAAGTCCTCCGAACATCGGATCATTGAATCATTTGGTCATTGAGTCATTGAAAAGCTGTCAGTTGTCAGTTGTCCGTGGTCAGTTGTCCGTTGCAAGATACGGGGCGCCCGGATTCCTTGAGCCACTGACAACGGACAACGGACCACGGACAGTCTTTAATTGGCCCGTTCCTTCCTCGCTTCGTGCACTACGCTAAACACCGTGGGCACAAAAAACAGGGTTGCTATGGTGGCGAAGAGCAGTCCGCCGATCACGGCGCGACCGAGGGGGGCGTTTTGCTCGCCGCCCTCACCCATGCCCAGGGCCATGGGCACCATGCCGATAATCATGGCCAGCGCCGTCATGATGACGGGGCGGAAGCGCGTAAACCCGGCCTCCAGCGCCGCCACCGTGGAATTCACGCCCTCTTCCAATTGTTCCTTGGCAAAACTCACCACCAGAATGCTGTTGGAGGTGGCCACTCCCACGCACATGATGGCGCCGATCATGGCCGGCACGCTGAAAGTGGTGTGCGTCGCGAACAGGAACCAGAGAATCCCCGCCAGCCCGGTGGGCAAAGCCGAAATAATGATCAGGGGGTCGAGCCACGACTGGAAGTTCACCACGATCAAGAGATAAACCAGGACAATCGAGAAGACCAGTCCGGCCAGCAGTCCCGCAAAGGACGAGCGCATGGTATCAATCTGCCCGCGCACAATGGTCCGCGAGCCGCGCGGCAGGTCCTTTTGGCTCTCCCCCACCACGCGGTCGAGATCGCGCGCCACACCCCCCAAGTCCCTTCCCGCCACGGAACCGTAAATGTTGATCACGGGTTGAACGTTGTAGTGCGAGACGGCGGCCAGGGAAGCGCCGCGGCTGATGGAGGCCAGATTACCCAGGATCTGCGGAGGAGCGCCACTGGAGTTCGAGATGGGGATGTTTTGGATATCCTGGAGCGAGTCCAAGCGGTATTGCGGCGTTTGGGTGGCAATGCTGTAGCTGACGCCGGTCCGCGGATCCATCCAGAAGGTGGGGGAAGTCTGGAAGCTTCCACTCAGGGAAATCAGCAGGTTGCTGGCAACGTTGCTGGTGGTGAGGCCCACCTGCTCCGTCCGGGTACGGTCAATGTCCACCTGGAGGCGGGGCAGGTTGAAGGGTTCCTGAATCCGCAAGTCCACCGCGCCGGGGATGTACTTGAGTTTACGCATCAACCCATCGGCAAACCGCCGATTGGCGCGCAGGTCGTTCCCCACCACCTGGACGTTGATGGGCGCCGGGAGGCCGAAATTCAGGATCTGGCTGACCATGTCGGAGGGCAGGACGTAAAACGTGACGCCCGGGAATTCATGCGCCAATTTGAGCCGCAGCCTGCGGACGTACTCCGCCGTGGGGTGATGGTCTTCCGACAGCGACACCATAATGTCAGCATCCCCCGGGCCGATGGGCGCCGAATTGCTGTAAGCGAGATTCACGCTGCTGTAGGGCAACCCAATGTTATCGAGAACGTTGGTGATTTCCTGGGGAGGAATCGCTTCCCGAATGGATTTCTCCACGTGATCGCAGAGTTTTGCCGTCTCCTCAATGCGCGTGCCGGTGGGAGCCCGCATGTGCAGAGTGAACTGGCCACTGTCCACCTTGGGGAAAAAGTCCTGGCCAATCCACGGAATCAGCAAAAACGAAGCCGCGGCGCTGCTCAAGACCCCCACGGCGAGCCAGGCACGATGGCGCAGACAGGTCCTCAGCCAACGCTTGTAATTCCCGCGCCAGCGCTCAAAGGTGTGCTCAAATCGAATTTGCAAGCGCGCCAAAAGGTGGCGCTGGGCCTCGGCTTCCAGGTTCTGTGCGTCGTGCTCGTGGCCGCGGAGCAGGTACCGCGCCATGGTGGGCACTAATGTCCGCGACAGGAGGTAAGACGCCAGCATGGCGAAACTCACCGCTTCCGCCAAGGGAATAAAGAGGTGCCGGGCGACCCCCGTCAGGAAAAACATGGGGACGAAAACAATGCAGATGGCCAGGGTCGAGACAAAGGCGGGGACGGCAATCTGCGATGCGCCGTCCAAAATGGCCGTCAGGATTTCCTTGTCCATGGCAATGTTGCGGTTGATGTTTTCCACTTCCACGGTGGCGTCGTCCACCAGAATGCCCACCGCCAAGGCGAATCCTCCCAACGTCATGATATTAATGGTCTCCCCAAGCGCGCTGAGCACCACCAAAGAGGTCAGGATGGAGAGGGGAATGGAGACGGCGATGATGATGGTGCTCCGCCAACTCCCCAAGAACACCAGAATCATCAACGCGGTAAGGAGAGCGGCAATGAGGGCCTCTCTCACCACACCCCGGATGGCCGCGCGCACGAAGATGGACTGGTCATTCAGGTAGTGGATTTGCAATTGGGGCGGCAAACCCTTCTGAATGATGGGCAGCTCCGCCTTGATTTGGGAGATGATGTCCAGAGTGGAGGAATTTCCGGTTTTCATCGCCGTCATCAAGGCCGCGCGTTGGCCGTTGACGCGCACGATGTTGGTCTGGGGCGGGAAGCCATCGCGCACATGGGCGACGTCGCGGATGTAAATTACCGAGTTACCTGAGTTTTTTATAGGTAAGTCATTGAGTTCAGCGGTGGTTAGCGGGCTGCCGTTGGTCTCAACATCATACTCATACGGGCCGATTTTGGAAGTCCCCGCGGGAAGAATCAGGTTCTGCGTGCTGATGGCGTTGGCGACGTCGACGGGTGAAAGCCCCTTGGCTTGCAGGGCGGCGGTGTCAAGGTCCACCTCCACCTGCCGTTGCTTCCCCCCGTAGGGCCACGGTATGGCGGCGCCTTCCACGTCGGCCAGTTGGACGCGGATGAAGTTGGCGCCCAAGTCAAACAAGCGCTGCTCAGAAAGCCCTTTGCCGGAAAGTCCTAATTGCAAAATGGGCACCGTGGAGGCGCTGTACTGCATGACAAACGGGGGGGTGGTGCCGGGCGGCAATTGCCGAAGCTGAGTCTGCGACATGGCCGTCACTTGGCTCATCGCCATGGCAATGTTAGCGCCCGGCTGGAAGAAAATCCGGATCATGGAAATGCCGCTGAGCGATTCGGAGTCGATGTGGTCAATGTCATTGACCGTCAGGGTGAGGGAACGTTCGTTGAGCACCGCGATGCGGTTGGCCATCTGCTCAGGGGAGAGACCCGAGTAACTCCAATTGATGCTGACCACCGGGATGTTGATGTTGGGGAAAATGTCCTTGGGGGTGCGGATGATGGAGAGGCCACCTAAGATCATGATAACAATGGCCATCACGATGAATGTGTAGGGCCGGCGCAGGGCTAAGCGGACAATCCACATAATTAAAAGAAGGCAGTAGGCAGAAGGCGGTAGGCAGTGAGTTCGTCCCAGTGCTGCTCACGCAGCCAGAATCCTCTGCTTGCTTTACCTTTCGTTAAACGGCCATTCGTCAAACGGCCACGTTAGAGATTCGTTTTGGCGACAAAAGTTCGCCACCATCCCGAGACTTACTTGGCAGTTGTGATTCCAAACTCATGCTTCTGAAATATATTCCTATAAACTGTTTAATGTAAATGGGTTAGATATGAATAGGCAGGCAGGGTCCAACATTTCGGGGTCTGAATTGATCAAATTGACGTCAAAATTTTGACGCATTGACGCCTTTGCGGCAGCGCGGGGAGAGCGGGGAGAGCTTAACAGTGGTGGGGATTTCTTGAATATCCACAATCGGTGTCAAGGGCACTCAGCTTGGAGGTCGCAAAATCCCCATTTTTCGCATTTTATAGAAGAGCGTCGTGCGCTTAAGTCCCAACCTCTCCGCCGCGCCGCCCGGACCGCCAAGCACCCACTGGGACTCTCTCAGTGCCCGCATGATCTGGTCACGGTCGGTCTCCGCAAGGGTGCGCGCCTTTCTCTGGATTTCGCGGCTGGCTTGCCTTAATTCTGAGAGTGGAGCCTGCAGGGTCGATCCCGAAGTAAGAATGGTGGCGCGCTCGATGAAATTCTGTAATTCGCGCACATTCCCCGGCCAGTGGTAGCGCTTGAGGGCATCCATTGTTTCCGCAGGTATTTTGCTGATTCGCTTATCCATTCTGCGTCCATACTTGTCCGTGAAATGCGCCACGAGCAAGGGAATATCTTCCGGCCGTTCACGCAACGGCGGAACGAGGATGGGAAAGATATTCAATCGATAATAGAGATCGCCGCGAAACTCGCGGTCTTCCACCATTTGCGCCAGGTCGCGACTGGTGGCCGCCACCAGGCGTGTATCCACATGGATCGTTCGTGTGCTGCCCAAGCGCTCAAATTCTTTCTCCTGCAATACCCGCATGAGTTTCGGTTGCAACTCCAAGGGAATGTCACCAAGCTCATCGAGGAAAAGGGTTCCCTGGTGCGCCAGTTCGAAGCGACCGATTTTTTGTGCGATGGCCCCGGTGAAGGCGCCCTTTTCGTGACCAAACAATTCGCTTTCCAGGAGGCCCATGGGAATTGCGGCGCAATTGACACTCACGAAAGTCCGCTCGCGCCTTGGACTGATATCGTGGATGGCCCGCGCCAGAACTTCCTTTCCCGTACCGGTCTCTCCCAGGATGAGAACGGTCGAACCGGTGGGCGCAACCAATTCCGCCTGCTTCAAAATCCGCTTGAGAGCGGGACTTTGGCCGATGATCGCTTCGAAGTCGTGCTCAGTGCGAATCTCTTCATTCAGGTAGTTTCTTTCCTCCACCAGGCGCTCGCGCGCCTCTGCCACTTGTTCGTAATTAAGCGCGTTTTCGATGCCGATGGCAATCTGCTTCGCCACTTGGGCGAGGAACTCCACATCCTCTTGCGAGAAAGCTCCATCGCGCAGTTGCCCCAGATTCAATGTGCCGATAACGCGGTCGCGGCTCATCATGGGGAGGACGCAAAGGGATTTAATACCCATCGACCAGATGTTCAGGTCGGGGCCATAACGGCTGAGCGCCTGGCTATCAAAGATGAGGGGCTTGCCCGACTCCAGGACTTTGCTGGCAGGTCTTCCCGTAGCCGGGACCACGATTTCTTCCAGCCAGGTTTCACCCCCCTCCGAAAAGTTCCGCGCGTACACTCTTAACTGCTTCCCATCCGGTTCGGGCAGCAGCACGCTGGCGTAATCGCACTCCATGACGCGCCGGACGGTCGCCGAAATCGCGCGAAAGAGTTCCCGGAGGTCGAGAGTGGAGACCACACTATTATTCAAATCCAGGAGCAGCTTCAGCCGGTCCCGCTCGTGTTCAAGCTGCTGTTGCAATGCCTGGGCGGCCTGGTAATTGAGCGCATTGTCTACGGCCACGGCAATTTGACGGGCCACGAGTTGCAGAAATTCCACGTCGGCCTCAGCATACGCCCCCACCCGCTGGCTGCCGAAGCCGACGGCCCCCAAGCGGCGATGCGCGGTGGTCAACGGCAGGACACAAAAAGATCGGACGCCGATTTCGCGCATGGAGTCCAACGCCATTTCAAAGCGGGTTTCCTGTTCCAAGTCGGAAACGATAAGGGGCTCCTGCCGTTCCCAGACCCAGCCTGCCGGGGCGTCCTGAATGGTGCGCTCGACAAAGTCAACGTACCCGCGGGAAGGGGTTTCTACGATGTGGACACGCATCACGTTGCGGGCGGGTTCATGCAACACCAGCCACAGCGTATCGAAGTTGACCAGGCGCGGCAGGCGTTCCTTAAGATCATGGAAAAGGGCCGGCAGGTCGCGGTGCGTCGCAATGGATTCCGTGACCTCCAGCAAAGCCTGGTGCTGAGAGGCGGGCGGCTTGAACGGGGCTTTCTCTGCTTCTCCGCTGGGGTCCAGCATAACCAAGAGGATACTATAATTCTGCCCAGACGTTCTGTTTGACATGCCCGAGAAACCGTGGCTAAATCTCTTGCTCGCCTCCTAAGCGATCCTCCGCAATCCCTTCGCGTTTAATGGCGGGTGGTAGTCTTGCTGGTTTGATTTATGTGGATTGTTCGCCTGGCGCTTCGGCGTCCTTACACCGTTGCAGTGATGTCCCTTTTCATTATGTTCATGGGATTTCTCTCCATGAGCAGAATGATTGCCGACATCTTCCCCACCATTGATATCCCGGTAGTCATGGCGGTGTGGAGTTACCAGGGCCTCTCCGCCCTGGAAATGGAGCGGCGCGTCATCCTCATTGCCGAGCGCTCCTATTCTTCTACAGTTAACGGAGTTGAGCGTATTGAATCGGAATCAATTCCCGGCATCGGCCTGATGAAGCTGTACTTCCAGCCGGGAACCGATGTGGGCGGCGCCATCGCGCAAATCTCCGCCTCATCAGGTCCCATCCTGCGCATCCTGCCGCCGGGAATACAACCCCCCGTCATCATTCAATTCAACGCTTCCAACGTGCCGGTGACACAACTGACGCTTTCCAGCGATACGATGCCGGAGCAGAACATTGCGGACTACGCGGTTAACTTCCTGCGCGTGCAACTGTTCACGATTCCGGGCATCGCGATTCCCGGACCGTACGGAGGGAAGTATCGCGAGATCACCGTGGATGTGCTGCCCAAGGTTCTCGCCGCCAAGGGCCTTTCCGCCAACGATATCGTCAGCGTGTTGCAGTCTTCGAATGTCATCGTTCCGGCGGGGACGGCCCGCATCGGGAAGACCGAATACAACGTCATGCTCAATTCCAGCCCCTCGGCGGTGAGGGAATTTGACCAAATCCCCGTCAAGGTGGTGGGAGGCGCACCCGTCTTGCTGGGCGAAGTGGCGCGCGTTGCCGACGGATTCGCCGACCAGGAAAGCATGGTGCACGTCAACGGCAAACGGGCGGCCTACATCTCCATTTTGAAGCATGCCGACGCTTCCACGCTGACCGTGGTTGATTCCGTGCGCAACATGCTTCCGCTGGTCAGAGCGGTGGCCCCCACCGGTCTCAACGTCAAGATGGATTTTGATCAGTCGGTGTTTGTGCGCGGAGCCATTGTCAACGTGGTCCGCGAAGCCGTGCTGGCTTCCCTGCTCGTCTCGCTCATGATTTTCATTTTCCTGGGAAACTGGCGCAGCATGGTGATTGTCTGCACCTCCATTCCCCTGTCGATTTTTGTGGGGATCATCGGACTGAAGCTGGCGGACCAGACTTTTAACATCATGACGCTCGGCGGCCTGGCGCTGGCCATCGGCATGCTGGTGGATGATGCCACGGTGGAAGTCGAGAATATCCACCGCAACCTGGCCCTGGGCAAGCCCCTGACGGTCGCGATTTTGGACGGTGCGCGGCAGGTGGCCGTGCCCGCCATCGTCGCCACGCTGGCCATCTGCATCGTCTTCTTCCCGGTAGTCCTCCTTTACGGCCCCGCGCGGTTTCTCTTCACGCCCCTGGCGATGTCAGTGGTGTTCTCCATGCTCGCGTCCTATTTACTTTCCCGGACCCTGGTCACCACCATGTACCGCAAGCTGATGTTCGGGCATACGGAGCATGCCGGGGGTGGGGCTGACGGCGCGAAACTTTCCCTCGTCGCGCGCTTTTCCGCGGCGTTCAATCGCGCCCGGGACCGGGCTTTCGACCGGTTTCGGGATGCCTATGGCCGCGTGCTCGAAACGGGCCTTCACCATCGCGGTTTCACTTTAACCCTGACAGTTTTAATCAGCCTGGCCTCGCTTTCCCTGCTCTTTTTGGTGGGCGAAGATTTCTTCCCCGCCGTGGACGCAGGTTTGATGAAGATTCACGTCCGGGGGCCGGTGGGCACGCGCATCGAGGAAACGGAAAAGCTCGTCCTGCAAGTTGAGGGCCGCATCCGGAAAATCGTTCCCGCCAATGAACTCGAAACGGTGAATGACTTCATTGGAGTCCCCCTTTCCTACAACCTGGCTTACATCTCCAGTGAGAACGTGGGTACCATGGATGCGGAGATTTCCATAGCCCTCAAGCCCGAGCATCATCCCACCCGCGGGTATATCCATGAGATACGCCGCGCCTTGCAAAACGATTTTCCCGGCACCAGTATCTGGTTCCAGCCTGCCGACATCACCACGCAGGTTCTAAATTTCGGTCTGCCCGCGCCCATCGATGTACAAGTGCAGGGCTTGGACTTCAGCAAAACTTATCCGCTCGCCACGCGTTTGTGCTCGGACTTTAAAAGGATCCCGGGCGTCGCCGATGCCCATATTGCGCAAGTCTTGAACTATCCCACGCTCAAGGTCAATGTGGACCGCGTCCGGGCAGCGCAAATCGGCTTGAGCCAGGCGCAAGTGGCCAACACCGTACTCATTTCGTTATCTTCGAGTTCTCTGATTGCGCCTTCCTATTTTTTGAATCCGATCAACAACGTGAACTACTTCGTGGCCGTAAAAGTGCCCTTGCCGGAGATGGCTTCCATCCAGAGCCTGACCTCGACGCCGCTTACCGCGCCGGGCGCCGTCGATCTTCTCCAACCCGGCGGTCTGCCCGGCCCCACGGACCTTCCCGACCTCAGCTCTAACACCATCGGCAGCATCTCCAACGTGTATCGCGAGATCACACCCGCCTCCATCAATCACTACACCGTGCAGCGCGTGCTGGACGTGGAAGCAGGAGTGGAGGGCCGCGACCTCGGCGCGGTGATTCGCGATATTCGCGCCAAGATTGCGGCGCTGGGCCATCTTCCCCCCAGCATTCAAATTATCGTCCGCGGTCAGAACCAGGTGATGGAAGATTCTTTCCGCAGCCTGCTGCTAGGGCTGCTGGTGGCGATTGCCCTGGTGTATTTCCTCATGGTGATCCTGTTTCAATCCTGGATTGATCCTTTCATCATCATGTTTGCCGTGCCCGGAGCGCTGGTAGGAATTCTCTGGATGCTGGCCCTGACCGGCACCACCATCAACGTGGAATCGCTGATGGGTTCCATCATGGCGGTGGGCATCGCCGTATCGAACTCCATTTTGCTGGTCAGCTTTGCCAACGACATTCGCGTGGAACGCGGAATTTCCGCCGTGGAGGCAGCGCTGGAAGCGGGCAAAACGCGGCTCCGCCCGGTGCTGATGACCGCGCTCGCCATGATTATCGGCATGGTTCCAATGGCGCTGGCCTTGGGTGAGGCGGGAGAGCAAAATGCCCCCTTGGGCCGCGCCGTCATCGGGGGCCTGGTGGTGGCGACTATCGTAACCTTGCTCGTCGTCCCCGTGATCTATTCCCTGCTCCGCACCGGGGCAGTTACCAAACATTTGCTGGAAGAACGCTTCCTGGCGGAGGAACGCGGAGAAGCGCCGGTGGAATAATGACTGACTCAAAACCCAGAAGTTTGCTGGCAGCGATCGCCCTCTATCTGTTCGGAGGCTTGCTTTTCTTTGCTTGCCTCGGCTTGGCCTATCACCTCTGGACCAGCAAGAAGGTCAGCCTGGCGGAGGAACAGCATTCCCGCGCCCAGGCGGTGGACGCTGGGCCGCGCGTGGCTGTGGTCGTCGTCGATGAAGCACCTCGTGATAGGATGCTTTCCCTGCTGGGTGAAGCCCGGCCCTTCGTAAGTGCCACCCTCTATGCCAAGGTGAGCGGATACCTAAAGGAAATCAACGTGGACAAGGGCGATCGCGTGACCGCCGGCGAATTGCTGGCCATCATCGAATCGCCGGAACTCGATCATCAATATCAGGCGGCGGTGGCCGACGCCAAGAACAAGCGCCTTAACTCCGACCGCGCCAAAACCCTGGCGGCCCGCGACATGATTTCGAAACAGGATGCCGACACCGCCGCCGCCGATGCCGACGTGGCGGAAGCCAACGTGCGCTCCCTTGCCGCTCAGGTCGATTACGAAACCATCCGCGCGCCGTTTGCGGGCATGGTCGTTGCGCGCTATGCCGACCCGGGAGCACTGGTGCAGAACGCCGCCTCTTCCCAGACGGCCACTTTGCCCCTGGTCACCGTGGCCCAACTCGATTTGCTGCGCGTGTACGTTTACCCGGACCAGCAGGACGCGCATTTTATCCGCGTCAACGATTCCGTAGAAATCATTCCCCCGGAACGGCCGGAATTGCACTTGCACGCCTCGGTAACCCGGATCAGCGGCCAACTGGACAACCGCACCCGCACCATGCTGACGGAGATCGACTTCAAGAACTCTTCCGACGTGATTCTGCCCGGCAGCTTTGTGCAGGTTAATATGCGAATCCACCAGGCGGGGTCGGGCCAACTGGAGATTCCTTCCGAGGCTCTCATCCTGCGCGGCGACAAGTCCTTTGTGGCTCTGGTCAGGCCCGATAACACCATCGCCTACCAGCCGGTGGTGATCGGTGTGGATGAAGGGCCCGTCATCAGGATTGTTTCTGGTTTGAAAAAAGGCGACCAGATCGCCGTCAACCTCGGCGATAACGTGGCGGAAGGAAGTCACATCCAGCCGGTGGCGGCGGGCGGACACTAACCGCGAATGCACGGAGGAGGTCACATGAAGCCCATACTGCTCGTGGTTCTGGGTGCCCTGCTCGTGCCTTCCGCTTTGGCCGCCGACGCGCCGCGGCCATTGTCCCTGGCGGAGTGCCTGCAAATTGCCGAGCAGAATCATCCGGACCTTCTCGCGGCGCGCGGTTTGATTGAGTCCGCCCGGGCGCAAGTGCGCATTGCCCGCGCAGGCTTTCACCCGCAATTAAATGCCGGCGCTGATTACACCCGCGCCACTTACAATTTCGCCGCCGAACCCGGCACCTCCCCCAAACAGTTCAATGAGTCCTACAATGGTGAGAGCATGTCGCCCGCGCCCTACTACTTCGGCGGGTTGAATCTCTCGCAGCTCATTTATGACTTTGGCCAGACGCGCGGCACGGTGGAGCGCAGCCAAGTGGAACTGGAAGCCGCAAATCAAAATCTGAAGCGCGTCCACGACCTGGTTTATCTCAATGTCCGTGAAGCTTTTTACAGTGTCCTGGCCACGGAGGAACTCCTGCAAGCACGCAAGGATGCCGTCGACAATCAGACCAAGCACCTCGATCAGGTTCGCTCTTTTCACGAGGTGGGTACCCGGCCGAAGATCGACGTGACCAATCAGGAGGTCGCGCTGGCCAATTCCCAGGTGGATTACCGGCAGGCACAGGAAAACTTGGAGGTTGCCCGTGCCGCCCTGGCCACGGCGATGGGCATTCCCCTGGAGCAGGCGCCCGAACCCCTCAACAGCGGGGCGGAGCTCCCCGAAGCCGGCAACCTGGACGACCTCATGCTTATGGCCGAGAGACAACGGCCCGATCTATCATCGTTGCGCGATCAGATTTTCGCCGCGCAGGCGGATATCATCGTCGCGCGCAGCTACTTTCGCCCCAACATTCGTTTGGGCGCCATCTTCAACTATCAGAACCTGAAATTCCCCTTGATTTACAACTGGGACCTGGCAGGCCTGGTCGCTCAGAATTTTCTGGACGGCGGCACCAAGCAGGCACGCTTGGCGGCGGCGCAGGCGGAAGACACCGTGGCCCACGCCAACCTGACTTCCCTGCTGGAAAAGATTCGGCAGGAAGTTTTCACGGATTATTCTGACTTGAAAGTGGCGAAGGACAAAATCCAATTGAACCAGCAAGCCGTGGCGGAAGCGAAGGAAAATCTGGCCCTGGCGGAAGGCCGTTACTCGGCGGGCTACGGAAACATCATTGAGTTGACCGACGCACAAACCCTGCTGACGGATTCCCAGGTTCAGGAAATCGTCTCGCGCTTCGATTACCAAACCGCCGCCGCCCAACTTGACGTCGCAGTGGGGCGCACACCCTAAGAAGCACGACATAGGATTCAGGATTTAGGAAAAAACATCGCACGCCATGGTCCGACTCCGCTTGTCAAATCCCGAACCCTTGATCCTAAATCCTAGATCCTAAATCCTGCTTCTCACGTATTCACCGCCGCAATCCTGCGGCGCAAGTCGTCCTGTTCGGCGGCATTCTCCGCGCCGATGGTGAACGCGTCCAGGATTCCCAGGGAGAGGGCGAACTTCAGCGCCTCATCCTGGCGATTGCGCATATCGCCCTCACCTAAAATCTTCATGCCGATGATTCCCTTCCCGTTGGCGCGACCCTGGGCCAGGGTGGCCTTGACGGTATCGGGGTCGGCATCCATGTGAGAGCCGATGGGATTGATGCGCGACAGGATGACATCCACCCAAGGCGATTGGGCGGCCTCGCGCAGAGCCGCAATCTTATGGCACGAGCAGCCGTGGGCGCGGATCAGTCCCTTCTCTTTGGCTTCGGAAATCACGTCCATGGTGGGGCGGAAGCGTTCCGTCCAATTCTCTTCCACCATGCAGTGCATCATCAGCAGGTCGATGTAATCGGTGTTCAGTTCCTTGCGGAAGCGATCAATGTCCGCAATCATCTGCTGGGGATCGCGGGCCCGCGACTTGGTCATGATGGTGACTTTCTCGCGCGGGACATGCTTCAGCGTCTCCGCCACATGGGGATGCGAGCCATAGCCATCCGCCGTGTCATAAAACCGCAGCCCATGGTCGTAACCCCGCCACAGGAGGTCACTGAGTCCCTGGATTCCCAAAGCGGATTGGTGCGACGTGTGGTTGTCCCCGAAGGTCCCCGTGCCGCATGCCAGGCGGCTGGTATGAATTCCCGTCTTCCCCAACACAATCGTATCAGCCGCACTAAAGCGCGTGCCGGGCTCCATCGTCAAACCCGCGAGCGGACTTGCCCCCATGTATGCGGCGCCCACGCCCAAGACCGTTGTCTTAAGGAAGTCCCTGCGTTTCATACTGCCTCCTTCGATGTTCTATTTTGCCTTCAATTGGTTCGCCCGAATCCGCCCCAAGAAAGGCTCAGACTACCATGCTTTAGTCGCCCTTCCAAGCGGTTCGTGGTAGGATACGACGGTCACCAGCTTCGGAAAGTTGATCCGCAAGGAGTGATCTGGATTTTCTGAGAAGCTACAGTAAACAGAGCCCATGGAAGTTCTCCTGAATTCGATTTGGTTGGTGGTGGCCATTAGCGCCTTCCTCTTTTGGTGGACCGGGGAGGAGCAAGGCGCGGTCCGGCATCGCGACCACAATACTCGTTACTGCTTCCTGGCTCTGGCCTGTGCTTTGGTTCTGCTCTTTCCGGTAATCTCCCTCACTGACGACCTGCACGCTGAGCAGGCCGCCATGGAAGATTCCTCCCGCTCGGTCATGAAAGCCCGCGATATGATGCAGGGCTGCCTGCGCGCCGGCAGTTCTTCCCTCCTGGCGGCCGTGACACAGGCTCCTCTTACGGCCGCGGCTCTGTATTTATTTTCGGGCACAGTCGTCCTGGTGGAAACACCTGTCCTCTGCCGAACTCTGGTTTCCTCGCACGAAGGTCGCTCACCGCCATCCCAGGCATAAGAGGTTCCCACTGGTAATCAGACCGGATGGCATTCCGTATCCGTACCTATTTTGAACAACCGTCTCGGCGAGAGCTCCTTGGGAACAGGTGGGCGCTCCAATTCTGGCACCTCGAAGATGATGGCCCCGGGCAAACCCGCGGAGAAGATTTCATGCTGAATCGACGACAGCCCTTCCCACTCATGCTGGGTATCTTGATGATAGCCACCGCCGCGCTGACAGGTTGCAATCACCCGACGAGCGCCGATGCGGGGGGAGCGGGTCCGGGAGAAGCGCAGGTGGAGGAAATCCACGGCGACGGAGATGTGCAGGTGGAGCACCCCGAGGAATTTCTCCTGGCCACGGTGGAACAGCGCCCGACCCTGGATGAACTCCACGTCACCGGCGTCGTCGCGCCCGACGTCAATCGCGCCGTGCCCGTGCTCTCCTTGGCCGGCGGGCGGGCAGTGGATATCCGCGTCAAGCTCGGCGATGAGGTCACCAAAGGCCAGGTTTTGCTGGTTATCAACAGTCCGGACGTGTCCCAGGCGTTTGCCGACTACGACAAGTTTCAGGCCGATGAGGCTTTTGCGCGACAGCAGCTTACGCGCGCGCAGGATCTTTACGACAAGGGAGCCATCGCTCAGCAGGACCTGGAGGCTGCGAAAAATACTGAGCTGAAGGCGCAAGTGGACGTCCGCACCGCCAGGCAACATATTGCCGTTTTTGGGGCGGATCTCAGCAACCCCTCTCCTCTCGTTTCCATTCGCGCGCCGATTTCCGGGTCGATTGTCGAGCAAAACGTCACCAGCGGCACAGGCGTTCGCTCCCTGGATAATTCCCCCAATCTTTTCACCATCGCCGACCTTTCCCAAGTTTGGGTGCTTTGCGATGTGTATGAAAATGACCTTCACCGCGTCCACTTGGGCGACTCCGCCGAAGTACGGCTGAATGCCTTCCCGGACCGCGCGCTCACCGGGCGCGTCGGAAACATCAGCACCGTGCTCGACCCGTCGACCCGCACCGCCAAGGTTCGCCTGGAACTCGCAAATCCGGGCGGCCTGATGCGCACGGGAATGTTTGCCACAGCCACTTTCCACTCGCGGACGGAGCAATTGCGGCCCATGGTTCCCACCACGGCCATCATGCGTCTGCACGACAAGGACTGGGTCTTCGTGCCCCTGGGTGGAAAACGCTTTCGTCGGCTGGAGGTGCAGACGGGCCCGGTATCGCCCGGCGGATTTCAGGTCATCTTGAGCGGCCTCGCCGAGGGTGGGAAGGTGGTCACCAACGCCCTGCAATTCGCGTCTGCGGCAGGAATGGAGTGAAGGAATTGAATCATTGATTCATCGAATCATTGGGTCATTTGATTTTCAATGGCTCAATGGATCAATGAACCAATGACCCAATAAGACATGATTCGCTACCTCGTCGATTTCGCTCTGCGCGAGAAGTTCCTGGTCTTGAGCCTCGGTGTCCTCCTGCTCATCTGGGGGCTGGTCTCATTTCACCGGCTCCCCGTTGAGGCCTATCCGGACGTTGCCGACAACTACGTCAATGTCATCACCCAATGGCCGGGCCGCGCCGCCGAGGAGGTGGAGCGCCAGGTCACCGTGCCCCTTGAGTTGCAGATGAATGGGCTGCCCCATCTTACGCACCTGCGCTCAACATCGTTGTTCGGAATTTCCTCGGTGACCATGATCTTCGACGATGAGTCCAACGACTTCGAAAACCGGCAGCAAGTGCTGGAACGCCTTTCCCTGGTGAACCTGCCCGCGAATCTCAGCCCGCAGATCGGGCCGGATTACAGCCCGGTGGGCCAGATATACTTCTACACGCTGCAAAGCACGGACCCGCGTTACGACATCATGGCTTTGAAATCACTCCAGGATTGGGTGGTGCTCAAACAGTTGAAGTCCGTGCCCGACATCGCCGACGTGGACATCTTTGGAGGGATCACGCGCGAATATCAGGTCCAGGTGGATCCCAACAAGCTGATCGGTTATGGCTTAAACATCGCCCAGGTGGAACAAGCTCTCGCGGCCAATAACGTGAACGCGGGGGGAAGCTTTATTGAGAAAGGCCAGCAGGCCTTCAACGTGCGCGCGGTGGGCCTGATGCAAACGGTCGATGACGTGGGCGCTACGGTGTTGAAGGCGCAAAACGGCACGCCGGTGCGGGTGCGCGATATCGCCGTGGTGACGCAAGACGCCAAAATCCGGTTGGGAAAACTGGGCAAAGCGCTGCCGCGCCAGGACGGCAACGTTATGGATGACGACGACGTGGTGGAGGGCATTGTACTGCTGCGCAAAGGCGCCGACGCCGAAAAAGCCCTCATTGCCTTGCACGAAAAGGTGGATTTCGTTAATCGCTACGTGCTGCCACCGGGCGTGAAGATCGTTCCTTATCTCGACCGCAGCGATCTGGTAACTCTCACCACGAAAACCGTCCTGCACAATCTGGGCAATGGCATTGCGCTGGTGGTCATCATCCTTTTCCTATTTCTCGGCAACTTGCGCAGCGCGCTCATCGTCGCCCTCACCATCCCCTTTTCGCTTCTCTTTGCCTCGATCCTGCTTGACCTCCGCCACATCCCCGCCAACCTTCTTTCGCTGGGGGCGCTGGATTTTGGCATGGTGGTGGATGGCTCGGTGGTCATGGTGGAAAACATTTTGCGCCACCTCAGCCTGCGCCGTGACAGTGAACGCGGCTTGGGGGAGACCATCCGCGAGGCCGCGCACGAGGTGCAACGCCCCGTCTTCTATGCCATCGCCATCATCATCACCGCCTACCTTCCCATCTTCACCCTGGAGCACGTCGAGGGGCGTCTGTTTCACCCCATGGCCTGGACGGTGGCTTTTGCGCTGCTCGGAGCTATTCTCTTTTCCATTCTTCTTGCCCCCGTGCTCGCCAGCTATTTTTTCCGGGGGGAGACGCACGAATGGCGCAATCCCGTTTTGGAATTTGTCACCGAGATTTACCGCCGCTCCGTCGAGTGGACCCTTCGCCACCGCGCGCTGACCCTGGCGGGCGGCCTCGCGGTGGTGCTGGCGACGTTTGGTTTAGTCTGGAGCGGCGTGATCGGCTCCGAGTTTCTTCCCCACCTCGACGAAGGCGCCATCTGGGCGCGCGGCACACTGGCCCCCAGCACCGGACCCAGCGAAGGCATCCGCATCATGAATCAGGCGCGCCTCGCTTTCGCCAAGTTTCCCGAGGTCACAAAAGTGGTCTCGCAAGTCGGAAGGCCGGACGATGGCACCGATGCCACCGGCTTCTTCAATACGGAATACTTCATCGATTTGAAGGCGCACGACAAATGGCGGCCGCAATTCCACAAAGATAAGGAGTTGCTGATTGCCTCCCTGGACGCTGAGGTGGAAAAAATTCCCGGCGTAATCTGGAACTTCTCCCAACCCATTTCCGACAACATGGAAGAAGCAGTGAGCGGGGTAAAAGGCGAGCTGGCCGTCAAGATTATGGGCGACGACCTGAAAACCCTGGAGACCAAGGCCAACGAAATCGTGAATGTGATGCAGCCGATTCCGGGAATCGCCGACCTGGGCATTTTCCGCGTCCTCGGCCAACCCAACCTGAACTTGATTGTGGACCGCGCCAAGGCCGACCGGTACGCCATCAACGTCAGTGATATTCAGGATGCCATTGAAACCGCCGTGGGGGGGAAAGCTGTCAGCGAAATTCTGATTGGCGAGGAGCACTACGACCTGGTGGTCCGCTACCAGGCGCCCTACCGGACCACGGTGGACGACATCGCCAATATCCGCATCCTGGCGCCTTCCGGGGAGCGCGTGTCACTGGGGCAACTCTGCGACATCCGCATCGAAGACGGCGCCTCCATGATTTACCGCGAAAACAATTCGCGCTACATCGCCATCAAGTACAGCGTGCGTGGCCGCGACCTGGGCAGCACGGTGCGTGATGCCATCCGCGACGTCGGCCAGAAAGTGAAACTGCCCACCGGCTACACCTTGCAGTGGGCGGGTGAATACGCCAGCCAGCAGCGCGCCAATGCGCGGCTGGCGCTAATAGTTCCTATTACTGTTTTGCTGATTATCCTGCTGCTTTATACGGCGTTCGATTCCTTTAGCTGGTCCCTCCTGATCATGGCGACCCTGGCCACGGCGCCGATTGGAGGCATGCTGGCCCTGCTCGCCACCGGCACGCACTTCAGTGTCTCGTCCGGCATCGGCATGCTTGCTCTATTCGGCGTTTCGGTGCAGGTGGGGTTGATTATGATTCAATATATCAATCAGGCGCGCGTGGGTGAGCCCGATATCAACAAAGCGACCCTGGAAGGAGCCGTGCGCAGCCTGCGGCCGACCCTGATGGTGATGCTCGTCGCCACCCTGGGACTTCTCCCCGCCGCCCTCTCCCACGACATCGGCTCGGATTCCCAGCGCCCCTTCGCCATCGTCATCGTGGGAGGGCTTACCACCGACCTTTTCCTCAGCGTCATCCTTCTACCCGTGCTCTATGCCTTGATTGCCCGCCCGGGAGATAAGATCGGAGAGAAGTGATCCTCACGCCAGAACCGCGCGCACCATCCTGGTGGTTTCGGTGACCTGGTCGGAATATCGCGGATACAGGCCGATAATCGTGGCATCGATCGGCTTGATGTTCTGATATGCCCATTCGATGGCTTGGCGCTTCTGTTCTTCCGACTGGCATTTCCGGCCAGCCGCCAGCACCTTATAAACCAGCGCGGGTTTATCAACTTTGCGCACGGCCGCGGCCATCTTGGGCGGGTCCAAGGTCACAAAGCCGTCGCCCAGGGGGAGCGTGCCGATGTCGCGCATCCAATCCTCGGGGTGCCGGGTGAGATAGTGCAATCCCGTCATGTAGAAGTCGTTGCCGAAATTCTTTTCGTGAAGCGTTTCCAGAATTTGAGGATTGTGCGTGGAGATGCCCGCCAGAAATCCCAAATCGTGAACCGCGTTGACATAGGTCTTGAGCAAGTCGATCTTCCCCGCCCGGTAGAGGATGTCGGTGGCCCCACCGTGAAAGGCTATGCCGATGGGCTTGAACTCTGCCGCGGCTTGCGCGCACTTGATGGTCCCGTCCAAAACGATTTCCGGCGTGCGGCCCATCTTTTCGTCGTAGTGCCAGGAAGCGGCCAGGCAGATGTATTGGATCTTGCACCCTGCGGCGCGGAGCTTGGGGATTTGCCGCCGCTGGTTGTAGTGGAAGCTGAACTGCCAGGTGTTGATGCCCGCCTTCTCACAGTCGAGCAGCAACTTCACGATGCGCTCATCCGTGAACCATTCCAGCATGTGCTGGTCGTAAAGTCTGTTGAAATGCGAATAGCCATAAATGGGGTTGCTGCCGACGATCATCCGGGTCACACGATGCGGACCCAGCATGATCGTGGGGAGCAAATCGGCGGGTTCCGCGGCGAGCGCCTTGGGCGCCACCAGTCCGGCCGCCACCGTTGTAGCGCTTTTCAAAAAATCGCGCCGACTGCTTTCTCCTTGAGATGAATTTGGACTCCTGCGCATCTTGCGTGCCATGTTATTTCTCCTTTATGAGTGCGTTTATGCTTGCGGAAGCAGACGATACCGTCCCGCCCTCGACATGTCAATGATAGAAGACCGAAGATCAGATATTGAGCATAAAATCCACGTCAATCTCCGTAATCACCTCCACCGGCTTGCCATTCAGCAACGAAGGTTGATAACGCCATTTGGAAACCGCATCCAGCGCTGGCTTGATCAGCAAAGGGTGGCCGCTCACGACCTTCAAATCTTCAATGGTGCCGTCTTGACCTATGGTGGCCATCAAGCGAACCCTGCCCTGGATGCGCGCCGCCTTGGCGACGGGAGGATATTCGGGTGGGGGCTGGAATAAGAGTCTTGCCGACTCCACCTCGCCTGACACGCGGATCCGCTTCGGGCGAGTTCGCCCCGCCGCCGGCCGTTCTCCTTCAGTTTGGGAGGGAACGGTGGGGGCGGCCACCTCAGGCTGCGCCGGGGCCGCCTGCCGGAGAGCACTCAGCAGGCTTTCCTGCGCTCCGGCCAGCGCATAGACGTGCAGGTATTCATCGAAAGGCTCAAAATTAATCCCACGATTGGCCACCAACTTGGCCAGGACGTCGCTGCCCACGCCGGTTTGCAGAAGGTCCAGAAGCTGGTCTCGCTTCAGCGGCCCGCCTCCGGAAGCCACGCTCTTCGCCTGGTGATGGGCCGGCGGGTGTGTGGCGACGCGCACCGCCGTGATGACTCCTTCATCTGCCTTGGCCTTTTGGAGGAGTTGAATGTACTCGTCCGTTGGGGTAAAGGTAATGCCGCGTTCCACCACCAGACTGGCCACGCGGGCATTGGGAACCCCGCCCGCCAATAACGCCAGCACCTGTACTTTGTCGAGTGATTCGCCCTTCGTGGACACCGTTTGTGCCACGCCAACACTGCTCAAAAATAGAACCGCCATGATGAGTCTAGTTTTCATGTGCCTTCTCCTCAACGCTAAGCGCCACCATCATACTCCCACAAAGCCAATGTGGCACAGGCAGGAGTGCGTGTGCCACAGCCAAGGTCCGCGGCGGGCAGCTTGACGGGTGGGGCGTATTCGTTTATATTCGTAATGAATACAAATGACGGAGCACCATCATGGCGAAGACACTCACCATGCGGCTGGACGATACAATCTATGAAACGTTTGTCCGAGCCGCCCAAGCCGAACGACGCTCGCTCGCCAACCTGGTGGAAACGGCAGCGCTGCGGCACATCCAGGACAACCATTTCATTGATGACGCGGAGATGGCGGAAATTCTCTCCAGGCCTGGGCTCGTAAAGCGTCTCAAAGCGGGTTCTCGGGATGCCCAAAAGCGCAGAGGCAGGTTCGTTCCAGCCGTTTAGGATTTTTGAGACGCGCAGCTTCCTCGCCGATCTCGCCGGCCTGGGAATCGTTTCGCAGAGACGGCTCGAAGCCAAGCTGCGCGATTATGTTTACCCGATTCTCCGCTCAACCCCTCACTCCGGTGCGAACATCAAGCGACTGAAAAACTGGGACCCATCGACTTGGCGCTATCGAGTGGGCGATTGGCGCTTCTTTTACGAGATCGATGAGAAACAGCGCATCGTTTTCATGACCGCCGCCGATCACCGCAAAGAAGCCTATCGTTAAGCACTCACCGAGGGGTGGCACAGGCGCTCCTGCCTGTGCTATGGCTGATGCATTCCATGCCTAGTGCACAGGCAGGAGTGCCTGTGCCACTTACGCCCAAACCGGCCACGGATGGGACGCGGCGACAGAGAGGTTGCCCGAGTTAGTGGGGTGCCCCGACGGATCGGGGCACCACCCACGCCTGACCGTAGTTCGTCAGTGCCGTATGTGGAAGAAGTCCTCACGAACGAGCCGTCCCACGTCTCATGGAACTTGCCGAAGGAATTCCGCAGGAGTTAACACCGGCTTTCCCTTAAAGGGGTTGAGCACCAGGAGATCGTTGTCTCCGCTGATAATGTGGGACGCCTGGCCACTCACCGCGAGCTCAAGGAACTTGTTATCGCTGGGGTCGCGACACTCGCTGATTTGAACATCAATCTCGACCCATTGGGATGCCCCGGCAAGCACGGCGAGAAATTGCCGCGCTTCATCTTCGGTGACGTAGGGACGGAATTTGTCGCGAGTGAGCACCTGACTAAGTTCTGCCATGACAGGTAAAGAGAGCAGGATGGTGCCGCGGTCCAAGGCATGGTCGAAGGCGCGCCGCGACGTTGATTGGTCGGAAAGGGCTGCGCTGATGAGGACGTTGGTGTCAAAGACGAAGCGCAAGCTACGCTTCTTTCAGGAGGTTTTCCAGTATCTCCGGCGTCAGGCCACGGTCGCGGGCCTTTTTGCTGAGATCGGTCATGATTTGTTTTAAAGCCGCAGGTTCGGCCGTGGCCACGTCCTTCAACCAAAGGCTGAGGAGCGCCTCCATCTTCCTTTGATCGGCAGCCGGCGCGGCCTTGTAAGCCCTCGCCGCTTCGCGGTCAATCTGAATTGTGATCGTCTCCGTCGCCATGCCTTTCACCTCCACCTGATTGTACCGGAGTGACCCGCAATCCACAACTTGAAGCGCGAAGGCGTCCGGAAAGCGCCGTGCGCGCCCACTTGACGGTGATTGATCGAAACCCGCAAGCGGTGGAAAAAGCCCTCATGAATAAGGCTTAAGTGCCACTGGCACTCCTGCCTGTGCCGGGGGCTGATGCATTTCATGCAGAGGACACAGGCATGAGTGCCTGTGTCACTTAAGCCAGAACCGGCCACGGATGGGACGCGGTGACAGAGATGCTTACGGGGTTCATGGGGCGCCCGAGGCATCGGGACGCCACCCGCGTGGCCACCACCCGGTGGGGGAGGAATGGACTCACGTTGCCGTATCGCGTATACTTACGATCACGGGTTGACTTGGAGAAGATGCCCATGAATTTGACGATAAAACTTCCCGATGAAGATGTTGCGGCCCTAAAAGCCAAGGCCACGGCGCAGGGTATCACCGAAGAGCAGTACGCCCTCCAGGTTTTGGAGCAGGACCTGGCGCCCGAATGGCTTCGCAAATCGTGGGCAACCGCCAAGGAAACCGGATTGGACCAGCTTTCCCCCGATGAAATTGACGCGGAGATTGCGGCAGCGCGAAAAGCCAGGCGCGAAGCCAACCCCCACCCCGGCGCATGATCCGCGTTGTTATCGACACCAACATCATCGTCTCGGCACTTTTACAACCCCTCGGACCTCCGGCCCAGGTTTTCTTGCTGGCCGTCAGCGGCTCCATCCAGGTCTGCATCACCGGGGAAGTATATGCCGAGTATGAAGAAGTCCTTCGGCGGCCCCGATTCCGCCGCGACGAAAGCGTGATCATCGCCGCACTCGAGGCCATTCGTAAGAAGGGTTTTTGGGTCAGGCCGACGGAAGCCGTCCAGGCTTGTGCCGATCCCGATGACGACATCTTCCTGGAGTGTGCGCAAGCTGCCCGAGCGGCCTATTTGGTGACCGGCAATACTAAACACTTCCCCCCCACCCGGCGCGAGACCCGAATTGTCGCCGCCCGACACTTTTTGGAAATCATAGCCAGCGAACCTGAACAACAGCGCCGCCGCCCCGATAAAGATTGAAATTCGCAAACCGGAGTTCTTCCTAACGTGCCACATTAGCGCCGGTCGGCTGGCGCATGGCGAGCACAGCCGTGCGACTCTAAATCCTTGTCGCGGGCGCGGGTACTTTCCATGTGCTCATCGCCGGATGTCAGTTCGAGCTCCGCTGCCTTGATAATCTTTCGAAACGCAGGGCTGCGCTCGGCCTGATGCGCCAGCTGGCCGTCACCCCGATCTGCTCGAAGAGATCAAGGTGGCGTAGCAACGCATGGGCGTGTAGCATCGTAGCGTACTATCAAGTCCGGGAATCCGGACTTGGGGCACCCAGACTTGAATAGTTGCCAGATTGGGAGCTGCGCCACCCGCCCCCGAGAACATACCCATGACTTTTGAAGGAGGGCTTGATGGATTCTGCTAAGAAACGCCACGAAAGATTCTTACTCGACCGATTTCTTGAACTTCAAAGGATATCGCCTACATGCATCCAACCTTTAGATCCGCCCGACTTCCTAATCGACCTTGAAGGGCGTAAGGTCGGTATCGAGGTGACTGAGCTTTTCATTCGGAGTAATAAATCGGAGGCGCATCCCCAACCGGAGGGAGAACCCCTTCTCCAAGCAGTAGAGTCAATTACCAACCTGATTGTGTCCAAGGCACGGGAAATTTATTTCGATGCCGGCAACCCTCCCGTCCTGTCAAAAATCTGGTTCTCAGACCGGATCACACTCGACAAGAAGAAGGGCGATCAGATCGCCGAGCTGATTGCACATCAGATTCAGAGTATGAGCCTCCAAAATTCGCAGGAAGTCGCCTGGAGATCGAGCGAGGATGAGAACGAAGAACGCTCTTTATCTGAGTCGGTCGCTATCATTCGTACCTACAGAGTGCCTGAACTCCGTTTTGCTCGATGGACCGTCGTAAGACCTGGGCTGGTTGCTACCCTAACCCCCAAGCACCTCCAAGAGGTGATCGACAAGAAAGCCAAAAAGATCAACGGCTACAAAAAAAAAGCAGAAGAAATTTGGCTTTTGATCTTTGCTGACCGCACACTACCCTCGCAAATGTTTTCCGTCGCACCTGACTTCCCCCTAGATTCGGTATCCAGCCCCTTCACAAAGACCTTCTATTGCGATTACGTGGCTGAAGAGGTGATTGACCTTACCAACAAGGTCAAAACCAGCGCAGTGATATGCTAGATACAGTTAAGAAGAAGTAGTCTTACAGTCCAATCCAAAGTCAGGTCTTAAGAGCCAAGCCGTGTCGTTCACAAGGACAAACAGAACCGGTGTTGAAGCACGACAACTGGCCAAACGCAGAGCTGGCGCTCTGCGCCAACCACCGCATCTACAAACTTAATTATCAGTCAATGAGAACGATCATGGACGCTCAACGTCCAGACGTAATCCCCATTGGGCCGAAGATTCAAAACTAGTTGAATTACTAAAAGGGGACGTGCATAGGTCACGTAATTTACGTCCCAATTTAGGACACTACCGGAAAAAGGTCAAGGCCCGGCCACTTCCCCGCCACAACGAAACCCAACGTAGTCTTGCTTGTTGCCCCCGTTGGTCGGACTGTTCCCGCTGCGGACCGAAGCGCGGATGTACCAGGGACCGACGTACCAGGACCCGCCCCGCAGAACGCGGAACTGCCCGCTCGCCGGGCCTGCAGGGTCCTCTGAGGAGCTGTTCTTATAGTAGTTCTCGTCGTACCAGTCGTTCACCCACTCCCACACATTCCCCAACATGTCGTACAACCCGAACCCGTTGGCGCGCTTCTGACCGACTTCGTGTATGCCGTTGCCGTTTTCGTTCAAGCGCTTCAGGTAATTAGCTTGGTCGTCGTCTTTCATCCTTTCGCTGTCCAAGCGTTGACGCCCACTGTTGTCCGCGTCCCAGGCAATTTCATCCAAATCGCCATAACGCGTTGCGGTGCTCCCCCCGCGCGCCGCATACTCCCACTCGGCTTCTGTCGGCAGCCGCCCTCCCGCCCAACGGCAATATGCCTGGGCATCATCCCATGCCACATCGACAATGGGCATGGCCTCGTCACCCCACCCAGGATTGAGCGGCCTCCCCTCAGGATCCTCCGGCTCAGGTGGCATTTGCCGCCCCGTGGCCGCTGCCAAGCGTTTGTACGCCTCCACCGTCACTTCTGTCTGCCCCAGCCAGAAACCCTTCGTGATGGTCACCTGATGCGGCGGTTTCTCTTTACCGTAACATTCGGTGTCCCCCGGCGAGCAGCCCATCATGTAAGTTCCTGGCGGAATCCACACATACTTGAGTCCATCTTTTGGGTTGACCTTCAGTTTAGCGGCAGGCGTAGGGACGGCTTCCTGGGGTGTCTGAACCGAGGCAGGTTCGATGGGGGGACCGCCCTGTGGATGCATGAAGGACGACACGTACCATCCCACCAGCACCAGCAACAAAGCAGCCGCAGTTACTCCGACCCAGAGGATCAATCGTGATCTGGTTGTGCGGGCGCTGGTCGCGGCTGAAATGGTGTCGCGCACCGTCAGCGGAGGCGGAACCTGCCCCGGCGTGCCATTGTCATGTAGGGGCGGTTCGCGAACCGCCCCTACCTCGGCTGTGGCAGGTTCTGTGGCTTCGGCAAAGGCACGTGCGAATTCCAACACCGGGCCGTAGCGCTGCGTGCGGTCTTTGGTGAGGGCCTTCATCACCACGCTTTCCAGTTGGGCCAGCGCCGGGAGGTCTGGTTTGACGTTTTGGAATGGCGGTGGGTCTTCCTGCATGTGCATGCGCAGGTATCCGACCGGCGTGTCGGAATGAAACGGCGTGCGGCCGGTGAGCATCTCGTACACCACCACGCCCAGCGAATAGACATCAGACCGCGCGTCGAGTTCATCGCTCCTCATGCCCGACGCCTGCTCGAACGACATATAGGCGGGCGTGCCGAGCACCATGCCGGTCTGCGTGTGGGCGCCGGACTCGCGCAGCTTGGCAATGCCGAAATCGACGATTTTGACAACGAGATTCTCAAGTGCACCTGTGGGCGCTATCGCGCCTTCAACCTTTGCCGGCGGGGACGCCGGCGGTACGGCCTGCGCGGGTGGGGACACCCGCGCTACATTATCGTCGTCGGGATAGGTCAGGAAGATGTTATCGGGTTTGAGGTCGCGGTGAATGATGCCCAGCTTGTGCGCGGCGTTCAGGCCACGGGCCGCTTGCTGGAGAATTTCCGCAACCTCGGGCACAGAAAGCGCCCCCCGCCGCTTGAGAGCCTCGGCGAGAGATTCGCCTTCCAGAAATTCCATGGCAATGTAGGGCGTGCCGTCATCGGCCTGACCGGATTCGTAAATGGTTACGACGTTGGCGTGATGAATGCGGCCCGTGGAGGCCGCTTCATTCTGAAAACGCAGCAGGAAGTTGGGGTCATCCAGCAGCTTGCGGCTCAGGACTTTGAGCGCCACTGGACGGTTGCCCACGGCGACCTGTTCGGCGAGGTAGACCGCACCCATGCCGCCTTGACCCAGTAGGCGGACGAGCCGGAAACGGCTCGCAAGGCTCGCAGCGAGTTGGGCATCGATCTCAGTCACAGCGACAGCTCCGACGGTTGTAGCGGCGATGGGAGTTTAACCCCGCAGGGCGGGGATCGCCGGAAATTATTTCGCAGCCTCCTGCGCCCTGGGCGCCGTCTTCCGTCCACTTGGGGGGGGCGGTTCGCGAACCGCCCCTACGAGAAATCCTTGATCCGCGCCAAGTTGCTCGACCCTCCCGCTCCTGAGCCGGGAGGGAAATCAGCGAACACGAGAATTCTGCGACACCCTGGTCCTGCCGGCACGAAATTGCCAGGACAACTTGTCACGTCAAACATTTTACCATCAGTATAGTATTGCTTCTGATAACGGTGGCCATCGTGCTGGGCGATGAAGTGGAGGGTGGTGTCAGGGTGAAATGGCGCACCACGGCTAGATGGCTTGCACTGGAATCCAGGGGTCAGGAATGAGGAGCTAGGAGTCGGGGCTCGGGTTTGCCGATGGCCGATGGACGATTGCTGAATGCCGCTCGCCGATGGCTGGCTCCTGAATCTCGAACCCAAAACTCCGACTCACCCCGACGCCAATCTGATGCGGAGAATGCAGGACTCCAACTTTGGCCAAGCGACGCGGATGGGGAGCCTGCTCATTCGATGGAAGCGCCTCGAAGGGCAGACGGATGAACGTGGAGGCCGCGCGGCCTGAGAATATGTGATAGATAACAAAGATAGTTAGAGGTTTTCGATGATGCCGGACCAAAAACCTATGTCTTTGAATTACAAGGAGTTATTTGATTTCGAAAGGGGTCCTGAGCGCGAAAAAAGGGGGACCCCTGAAAATGAAGGTATGTCTGTAGATGTGTATGAAAACAAACGTCGAAAAATCTAACATTTCTTGTTTGCCTAGATGTGTATGAAATAACAGGACTTATAGATTTCATCAGAATATGTCTATGAAACGAAAAGGGGTTGTGCGCGGGGATAAACCGGCAGGAAGCACGGAAAGACCTGAAGGGGTACTTCACCGTGAAGCGCTCGACGATCGGCAAGCGTCGGCGGAAGAGGCGGCAGGAACTCAAACCGCAACTCCGGCAGCGTCGGCACTTAGGCCCTACGCTACGCGGGGCATGGGGTCGAGAAGAGGGCGAGGTGGCACGTCCCGATTCATCGGGGTCGCGCCCGCGATGGTCATGACCAGGACCCCGATGGATCGGGGCGGGTCGGCCATGCCGACAAACGCAGCAGGGGCGTGCGGCCCGGGACCGTCATGGCCAAGATGGCCATGCTATGAAGGGCGGGAGAGCTACGCTCCCACGACAGGAGGCGAGGCGCCCGCCGTACGAGATACCTCGGCTCTCGCGATATGCTAGAAACACAGGAGGCGAGGCGCCCGCCGTACGAGATACCTCGGCTCTCGCGATATGCTAGAAACAAAAGGTGGTTAGCAATGGCAAGCGGAAACCTTAAAAAATCTATCTCATTGAAAGTAAGATGGTTATCCGTCTCTTGCGGCGTGGGTTACAAAAAACGCGGGGGGAAAATATGAAGGATAGTCAGGCGATGTTGTTGAAAACAAATGTAGAAAAAATGTCCGAAAACCGGTCTCTCGCGATGTTGATGAAAAAACACGAGTTAAAATCGATCTCTGGCGATGTTGATGAAAACAAAGGAGAAATCTGAAATTATTAATTCTGAAGGATGAATTATCAAGGCTGAAGTATGAAGTATGAAGTATAAAGTGTGAAGGCTGAAGGCTCTTTGCCTCGCGCTCGCCGAAGGGATGGCCATACTGCTTCGCTGGCGTGACTCACGGGAATAGCAGCGAGGAGTGGCGAGTGGTGAGTGACATAATAGAGAGTCCGAAGTCGGGGATCCGCGGTCGGCGGTCCCAGGACGGAAGGCCAAGGGGTGGAGCGCCAAAGGCGGAAAGGCGGGCAAGCCAGCACGCTCACAATCAACCCGACCGCCCACTCCCCCGCTTCGGTCATCGACAATTTCTGGTGAAAAGATGAACCGATTTGCTGAATTGGAGAACAGAAAGGCGAAAGTCGAAACTGGAAAATCGAAACTGGAAAATCGAAAGTCGAAAATCGCCTATCACCCATCGCAAATCACAAATGACCCGATGACCCGATGGCTCGTTGATCCGATAATTCGCTGGCCCGATCCAGACATTCAGTGGACGATTCCGCGATTGTGATTAACAATAGGGAGAACTTGCTGAAGCGTTGGGAGAACACGCCGTGCTGAACGGGAAGAAAGTTTTTGTGGTCATGCCCGCGTACAATGCCGCACGCACTTTGCGGCAGACATGCGCGGAGCTGCCGCGGGAGATTGTGGATGAAGTCCTGCTGGTGGATGACTCCAGTTCCGACACCACCGTGCAGTTGGCGCGCGAGTTGCGCCTGACCACCTTTGTCCACCATCGCAACCTGGGGTACGGCCGCAACCAGAAAACCTGTTATCGCGAAGCCGTACGCCGCGGTGCTGACATCGTGGTGATGCTGCATGCGGATTATCAGTACTCTCCCCGCCTGGTCACCGCCATGGCCAGTATGATCGCGTATGGAGAATATGACCTCGTTCTGGGGTCGCGGATTCTGGGGCCGGGAGCTCTGCGGGGAGGGATGCCGCTGTACAAATACGTTTCCAACCGGTTTTTGACGTTCTATCAGAACATCCTGTTCGACCAAAAAATTTCGGAATACCACACGGGGTACCGCGCTTTTTCGCGGGAGGTGCTGCGCTCCCTGCCCCTGGAAGAGAATTCCGATGACTTCATTTTCGACGCGCAGATATTGGCGCAAGCCATTTACCTGCGCCACCGCATCGGGGAGATTTCCTGCCCGGCGCGCTACTTTCCCGAGGCGTCGTCGCTGAATTTCCTGCGCAGCGCCAAATACGGACTGCAATGTCTGGTGGTCGCGCTGAAGTTCTGGCTTCAGAAGAAGGGGCTGGGACATTTCCGCATGCTGAATCCCCAAGGGCGAAAATTGTCGGAAGACTATTACACGGAAGTTGCGGAGACCCCGCCCTCGGGAGCGCGGGACTGATTATTTTCCCGCCGGCCCGGGATAGGGCCCCCACTTCCCCTCATCCTGGTCGGGTTCCGCCAGCCAGACCTGCCGGCCCGCGTAGTAATCGATGAGCTCCCGGTTTTTCGTGAGGCCCATATTTCTAGCCCACACAATCTTGGCGGCGTCGGGGAGGGCGGGGTTGTACACCCAGTCGTAGAGCGAGGAGGAATGCGGCGCAAAGCGTACGAACACCAGGTGCATCTGGGGCGACGCCTGCAACCGTGCCAGCATCCGCGCGCGGTCAGTCTTCACCACTCGGGTGTTGTACGCGGTGGGTGGCCAGTCCGGGATGTGGGGCAGACCGAGAGGACCGGCGGCCGCCCGCACGATCAAAAGCAGGACGCAGCCCAGCGGCAAGACTCGGGTGAGAAACTGTCCCACTGGCCGGCCGCGCCACTGCCATGGGCGCAGGCGCCGCAAGGCGAGTAACAGCAGAGCAAGGATTACGCCGGTGAGGGGAGAGGCGTAATGAGGGAAGAAGTACACTTCGAGGGCAAGCCCGCCGAAGAAGATGCCCGCCGACACCAGCAGGAATCGTGCTTCCGGGGAGATCGAGCGCCACTTGAGACCTCTGGGCAGGGTGACGATCGCCATGGCGAGGGGGAGCGTCAGCAAAGGGCCAAGATAGAACATCCAGAGGTGAACGAATTTGACCGCGAGAGCAGCCAACATGCCCGGGAGCGTGCGCGTTTGTTGGTAGAAATCCAGCTCATTGTGCGTGTAGAAATCGCGCATCACCGCGTGATGATAGACAGGCTCAGGCCGGGGCGATTGCCACATGAAATAGGGCGCTACGGCGTAGGTTGCGCGGTCGACTTGGTAGGGCATGCGAAAGGGACTGCCGGTGACGCGGAAGTAGTAATAGCCGGTGAACAAGGCCCCCAAACTCAGCACCAGCCCCAACGGCGCCACGACGCGCCCCGCCATCACTCGCAGCGGAGGGCGCGGCCCACGAAACACCCACACCAGCAGCGTGGCCGCGATCGGCAGGCAGAAGATCAGCCCCTCGTACGGCCGGCTGTTGGCCAGAATGGCTACACCCAAACCCATCAGCAAGGCGTCGCCCACGCGTTGCCATCTCTTGATGCGGGGCAGCGCCCCCAGAACCAGCACGCCGCCGGTGGCCGCCACCGCCCCTCCGAAGTAGGTATTCGCCCAGTAGCTGAACACCCCGAAATGCAGGACAGCCAGCAGCCCGCCGAGCAACGCCCAAGGGGGAGAAAACCAGCCTTGCAGCATCCAGCAGAGGGCTGCGCACAAGAGCGCCACGCTCAGCCAAACTCCCACAAAGGGATGGCCGGTGGTGACTTGCCCCAACGCCAGCACCAGACCCTGCGCGGGAGGATACATCGAGGCATAGGTCGGCTGCTGGATCACGTGAAAGGTCTCGAAGTGCACCCACATGGGGTGAGGAGGATTGGCCAGACGGCCATGCGCGAAAGTATCCGCCGCCAGAAGAAAGCTGAACTCATCATTGATGTGGGGTTGCGGTCTGGGGAGAATCGGCAGGACGGCGGCGCGGGCGGCGAGCGCCACGAGCGCCACGAAGATTACGGAGAGCCTTTGCCGGTTGGCCAGCGCCACCAAGCGGCGCTCGGCGGAATCAAACCAACTCGCGCCCAGGCCGGGACACACGAACGCCATCACGACCAAAACCAAAGCGAGACCGAGTTCGATCCACATCAGCATAAGGCAAAACCCCTGGCCGTAGCGGCACGGGAGTCATCACAGCACCTTGGCGCGCACGAACAGCACGCTGAGATCATCCTCGTAAACTCTGCGCCAACCCGGGTGCGCATTGAGCAGGGCGCAGAGAGAACCGCTGCGCTCAACCAGACAGGAGCGCACCCCATATTTTTCGAGGAGGGGCAGCGCTTCGGGAGTGGGCTGAATGATCTGGATATAATCGGCGAGCACGCCGGAGGGCTCATAAGCGTCAGAGCGACCGTCGATGAAGACCTCTTGCCGCTCTCGCGAAGCCCAAATCAAATAACCACCCCAAAAATCGTCGTTGAACATCGGCCCGGGGACCGGATGCGCGCACAAGTAATCCATGGCCTGGCGCGGTTGATTGTGATCGATGAGGTGCTGCAAGCGGGCAGAAGATGGAAAGATTGCCAAAACGCCCGCCGCGAAGAAGGCGAGGAGAACCGCATTCAGCACCGGCCGGTTTTCATCCGGCTCGTAGGCGGGGAGAATCTCCGCCAGCATGTGGGCGAGGATCGGCGCCACCACGATGGCGAAGAAAACCACGAAGCGCTGGTGCCGGCACGCGAGGTACGCGGCGAGCAACACCAGGGCCACCGATTCCACACTTTGGGTGCGGCGCAGGACCACCATGCCCAGGGCGAAGGCAAGGAGCAGAACCAGGAACCACACCCCGAAGAACTCGTTGAAAGCGAGCGGCTGCCATTCCTGGAAGTACGTCAGGTTCACGGGCTGCGTGGTGATTCCCCACTCGTACCGGAGCAGATGCGGCCCGTACGGGTTTACGAGAAGCGCTGCCACGCAAAGCGAAAACACCAACGCAAGGTGCACTTGCGGGCGCGGCAGCGACGCTCTGGCCTCGAGATGGCCCAGGCGAAAGTCTTTCAGGCCCGCCAATCCATAAATCGCCATGGCCGCCAAGCCAAGGGTGAAGGTGCCGTGGGTGTTTACCCAAAGCACGAACACCGGGGGAAGAATCCAAAGGCTCGACTGGGCGCCCCGGCGATAGCGCTCCAGGCAAATCAAGGTGATGAGCAGGAAAATATATCCCAGAAGCTGAGGCCGCACGCTGAAGCAACTGCCCAGCAGGGGCAGGACGAGGGCGGTGGCGGCAAAAGCGCTTTTGGGATTGCCGCTCGCGAGGGTTGCCGAGTGATAAACCAGAACGGCGATGGAGGCGACCAGCACGGTGAGCAGAGCCAGGAGCGCTTGCGGGCCGCCCAGGCGCGAGGCGACCGCCATCAACACTTCGCCGAGCCATTCGTAAGCGAGCCATTCAGAGTGGGGAGCCGTGAACGAATAATGGTTGGTGGTTGGCCAATGGTGGGTAGCGAGAATCCGCTGGCCCACCGCCATGTGCCAGAACGTGTCGCCCTCGACGAACGTGGCGTGCCAGTGTCCGGCGGGGAACGCCGCGACATGGGCGAGGCGTAGGGAGAGATTCAGGAAAATGGCAGCGACCAGCAAAGCGGCAAGAAATGCCGGGAAGGAGAAGGCCTTTCGCGCCCAATTTCGGAGCGGGTTGTCAGCGGAAGGATTCACGCGAACTCCCCCGCCGGTTCAAGGCTCCGGCGCTGACATCGATGCGAGGTTTGACGGACTCCGCCGGGCGAGGTCTTCTGACATACAGCACACTGATGGGGTCGCCGTATATCTTCTGCCATTCTGGCAAAGCATCCAGCAAGGTCGCCAGTATTTCCGTACGGTCAAGGAGGCACGACTGAACGTTATACGCATGCAAGAGGAAGGGCGCAGGGAATCCGAGCCGGGCGATGTGGAGATAATCGACGAACACGCCGGTGTGCATGTAAATGTCCGCGCGCCCGTCGATAAATACCTTGTGGTCATCCGCCATTTGCCAAATCAAGTAGCCGCCGTACCCGTAACTGTTCAGCATGGGCTGGGGAGCCGGGTGCTGCCGGAGATACGCCACGGCGCGCACCGGCCATCTTTCTTCCATGATGCTTTCGAGATCAGCCCGCGAGGGGAAAAACCCGATGACCGCGGCGACAACCAGCGTCATCAGGATGGAGTTCAAGGCATACCTATCTTTGGCGGGCTCGTAAGGTGGAATCCAGCGTGCCAGGACGACGCCAAACAACGGTGCACTGAAGGGCACGAAGACCAACATCATCCGCATGTGAATGCATGCCCCGGCGACCCCGGTGAGGAACAATACGAGTTCCGTCAGCCGCCATCGTGGCCGCAGAGTAACCTGAGCCAACAAAAAGGCAATGACCAAAGCCAGGAAGATCTTTCCAAAGGCCTTGTCGAACATCATCGGCTGCCATTCGACGATGTTGCCCATCATGGTGCTCTGGAAAAAAGCCACGTCAAAGGGGTAAAGCAAAACCTCGACGCCGTAAGGAGTAATGCTCAAGGCCAGGAGGCTGAGGAGGCCGACCAACTCCAGGCGCACGCGCTCGCGGGTCGTCCATCGGCGCGATTCCAAATCGCCCCGGTGAATTTCCACGAGGCCGCACGCCCAGTAGACTCCCAATGCAAACAGGCCAAGGATGAAGATGCCGTGCGTGTTGACCCACACCAGGAAGAGCGGTGGCAGCAGCCACAGCGCGCCCATGTGCCCCAGGCGAAAGCGCTCAAGAATAAGCAGGGTGAGTATCAATAGCAAATAAGAGAACATCTGCGGGCGTAAGTTTAGGGAGGAGTAAACGAGCGGCAGAAAGCAGGTACAAACCATGAAAGCCGCTTTGGCATTCCCGCAGCGCACCGTGACCAGCGTGTAGAGGGCGAACAGAATGGCGGCGGCGAGGATCACGTCGAACGCCATAAGCCCGCGCAGTCCCCAAAGGTTCGCGAAGATGGCAATCACCACATCGCCCAGCCACTCGTAGGCGATCCAGTGAGTGCCGTAAGCAGTATAGGAATAGGCGTCCGTCGTGGGCCAGTGGTGCGTGGAGAGAATCGTGGCACCCACCTTGATGTGCCACCAAACATCGGGGTCCACCCAAAAGGTGCGCAAAGGCACGAACATTCCTCCCGCCAGCAAGACCGCCAGGAGGACAGGGAAGGAAATGGCTTGCTTCCAAAAGAACGGGGAAGGAGTGAGGTGCAAATTCCCGGAAGTCGCCAACGTGTCTGAAGTCACACTCAAACTCCCCAAGTCAATGCGCGCCATTGGCGTCGACGAGCTTCTGGAAAGCGGGAAGAACCGCGAAGGGGGTTCTGACGCTCGCCACACTCTCGCCGAGTTGGAGGATTTTTTCCGGCTGCAAATGCCCCAGCAGCGCACCGGCTTTGGCCAGATGATCGATGCGCTCGGGGGCCAGGCCCATCACGCGCGCGCTGGTGGCGTCAACCGCCACGGGGTCGTCCCCCAGGATGAGCACCCCGCTGGGCTTGGGAGTTCCCTGGATGGGGCCGTTGCCCTCCATCCCCATGATGCCGTCCACGATGGCGAAATCCGGGCGCACGGTGCTGTTGATATCGAGAATGGCGGGGGTGATGCCCGCCCAATGAAGGACGTTCTTTGGCCAACCGTAACAGCATCCCGGCACGATGCCGAACATGTTTTTGAGCGAAAGCGTTGCTCCCGCCCAGTGATGCGTCTTGAGCTTGGGCAGGGAGACGATGAAGTCCGCCTCCAGAACGGTGCGGGGAAGATAGAGTTGCTTGAGCTTGGAAGCCCGCGTCCGCAAGTTGACGGCGTGAACCTCATCCAGGTTCAGGTCCACAAAGAGACCGGGCAGCGTGCCAAGGAAATTGCGCAAGCGAATGGTTTCGACGATCGCTTCCGTGTCGCGCTCATGCCCGGGGCCCTCGGCCACGCGCACCGAGGCTGCCCCCAGCCGCATGAAGGCCTCGCGCGCGGCCCCCACCACGGCAGGGTGGGTATTAATGATGCCTGCGGGATCGGGTTCGACGAAATTAGGCTTCAACAGCACTTTCTTGCCGACCACGGCCAGATCAAACTCGCGCAATGGCTCAAAGAGGAGGGCCCCGAGATCGCGGTCGTAACTGCCGGAGCGAACGATGGCCACGCGTGAGGGAGGTCGCGTGAAGGAAGGCATCAGGCTCGGTTGCGCGAAGCTCATGGGGTTGGAGCCTCCCCCGCGGTTCGCGCGGCCGTGTTCCCTTCCTCGGTCAACGCGAAAAGCGCCCATGCGCTGGTCAGCACATTTTCAAAGAAGCGGTTGTGAGAATAAAGCTCACCGAGCGCGGGCGCGAGCCGCGAAACACGTCGCCCATACGCCGTCAGGCAACGGTGCGCCAACGCCATCGACGCGGGCCCTTGAATTGCGCCGTAGGCGTCTTCGAGCCATTGCAGGCTCATCTGGATTTCTGGGCGCTCCGAATGGTCCCGGAGCGCCAGCAGCGCCCAGGCGGTGGGTCCAACACGCGGTTCGCCCGCCACGCCATAGACCAATGGATTGCCGCTGTTCCATCCGCCGCCCGGGCACATGCGGTCATAGAGCATCCGCTCCGCCAATTGCCGGCGTTTGGCTGCCTCAGGAGAGAGCATCACCGCGGGCAGAGAGCGCAGAAACAGGAGGGCATGGGCGGTAGGTTCGACCCAACTGGCTGTCTCGGGCGTCCAATTCCAGCCGCGCAGCGAGTTGTCCTGCCGTGCCACATGGGTTGGAAACACGGTTTGGCGTAGCCGCCACCAGACGCCGCCCTCGGCCGGCCACGAATTGATAAGCCAACGCAGGCCGCGCTCCACGGCCTGCGGCGACCCACCCTGAAGATACAAAGCCTGGGACGCAATGGAGGTTACCCAACAACCCTGTGGGTGGCCAGGAAAGGCGGGCCAGGAACCGTCAGTCCGTTGCGCCTGCAACAGCCAATCGCCTGCCCTGCCGCATACTTCCGTCGGGGATGGGTCTTGGCGCGATGAAACAAGCGCAGCGAGCGCCCACGCTGTGGCCTCCACCGCGCTGGGGGAAGCGGGGTGGTAGCCCCACCCCCCGTCGGAGTTTTGGTGGGCGATGAGAAATTCCCGGCAGTGCGAATCACGAAATTGGGTTGAGGTCACAGTGGTCACTGCGCAATCACCATCACGGAGGTACTCGACACGGTCCAGGTCGATGACGACTTGGGCAAGAAAGGGAGAATGAACTTGTAGGGATAACTCACCGCCACCTGAACCAGACATCCGGGGCTATTGTTGCCGTTCGCCGTGTTGCACGCGGTGGCGGCGCCGGTGGGCGCGGTGCCCGGCCACGTCGTGGTGACCGTCAAAGAACTGGGAGTAATTCCCGGCGGTGTCAGGCCCTGCACGTAACTTTGCACGTTCGCCGCCGTGGCATTGCAGGCAAAGGTGGAAGGGGAGGCGCAGGATGTGGTTCCGAAGGTCGCCCCGCGCACCACCGCGTAGCGTGTTCCTTCGCGGGCGATCTCGCTCACAAAGTGGTACGTGTAGAGGAATCGGGAAAAATCCATGATGCCGAATAGAAAGGTCAGCAACACCATGAGCACGATGGCATATTCCGCCAGGGCGCTCCCTTGGTCCCTGCCGGCTCGAAGCGCGAAGGTCGAAAATCGAAATTCGAAACTCGTATTTCCGGCACCAAATTTCGGGTTTCGATTTTCGCGATTCGATTTTCGCATAGCAGCAATTCTCTCACCGGCCCCGCTACTGGCCGGCGCGAAGCTTCGCCGATCCTTGCATGGCAATCGAAGCGGGAATGCCCGGCCAGGGGAACATGGGTTTATACGTGGCCAAGGTCGTTACTTGCACGTAGTTCACCACATTGACGCTGCACGTCGGCTGGCTGGAACAACCGGCCACGGCATTGGAACCGTCGGAACATTCGCACCCGTAAGCCGCCGTGGCGGTGATCCCCGAAATGTCAGGAGCGTCGCCGAGAGCGGCGTTTTGCATCCCCGTGGTGTCCGAGTAGTTCTGCGTACCATAAAGGGCGCCGGTATAAGCAGCGTTGGAGACCTCCACGTTCACATACAGGGCGCGGCCATAGTCCATCACCCCGAGCAGCAACATCGTCAGAAATGGGAGCATCAAGCTAAACTCCACCAGGCTTGCCCCGCGTTCGCGGCTGGCCCAGGCGACGAAGAGATTTACCCTTTGGGGCCATCGCGCCCTCGGTCTTTTGTACGCAGGCAACATTCGCTGCATCCTCACTCCACCAACACGCCGCCCGTACCTTTGACGGGCGAGCCATTGGCAAGGGAAGAGTAATCGTTGAAGAATCCGCTGGTATTGAAATTGCTTCCGGCAAAAGTCAGGGCGGCGAACTCGATCTGATAAGCGTCGAGAATATTGTACTTAATGGGACCGTCCAGGGCGAAGACGACCCTGGCCTTGGGAAAGTAATACGCCCCTTGCAGGATGGTGTTGAAACTGCTGCTGCCTATGATTTGTGCCTGGGAGGTGTTCGCGGAATCCTGAAAGAACAGGATCCCTTCATAAACCCCGGTTGTCGGTGCGGTGAAGTTGATTCCATTCCCGGCGGCAAATGATGAGTAATTGAACTGGATGGGCCCGGCCGTCTTGCCGGAGGTCACGGTGTTGTAAAAGGTGACGCCGTTGCCGGTGGCCAGCGCTCCGATGTTGGCGGTCAAACCATAAGATGTGCCGCTGGCATTGGTGGCGGACGTCAGAATGTACGTGCCGGGATTGAACGTAACATTGGCGCCGTAATTGATCTCAATCCCACCGCAATAGACGCCCGGGTTGAGCGTCGCCGTCCCACTCAACACCAGTCCGGCCGCAGACCCGTTGTAGCCCGTGTAGGGACTCGCGGTACTCGTGCCGCAGGAACCAACCGCGGGAGCAGGGAGATAGGCCAGAGGATCAGCCGGTGAAGGCGTGGAAATGTGGGTCTTGGGACTGGGGCTGATCGAGCATAGAAAGGAGGAGTATCCCCCCACGACGCCGATTTGGGAGCCGGTAATGGAACTGAACCAGCCGCATGACAGTGCCGTGTTGCTGCTGGACTCATCCACAATGCCGCACTGGGAGCTTATAGAAGCTAAGAGATCGGACGTTATCGTGGCCGAATCCGTGGGGTCGAGCGCATAAATGCAGTTGTTCCCGCTTCCCAGGGCGGCCTCGGAACGCGCCGTCATGGTGACGGTTTTGCCGCCAAAAACCTGGGCGAACATCAGGGGCTCGACCTGCGAGACAACCACTTCGACGTAATGCGCGTTGCCATGATGCGGGTCAGACGCGCCCAGGTAACACGGCGGGTTATTGACCGTGATCGTCAGGCTGCCGCTGCTGGTGCCGCAATTCGTGACCAGCGTGCTGGGGGTGAACCCGTTCTCCGTCAGGGCATCCTGAGCCGCCGTGGTGAGAGCACTGCAATTGCTCGTACCACCACAGTAAGTAAGCTCCACCGCTGCCGAAAGCGCTGCCGCGTCCGCCGCCTTCTGCACCTGTCGCTTCAGGGAGCGCAAATATCCGAGGTCCAGCCCCAGGCCCAGAAAGCCCAAAATAACGACCATGCCCAGTGCAACTAATACCAGGGCTTGGCCTGCGTCCTTTCTCCTTTTGCACATGTGAGACGGCGATGGCACGTCACGCGCGTTACGCTACTCGCCACGGCCCCGTATGAAATCGAATTTCAGGTTGGTTTAGTCCGTTGACCATTAAGAATTTCCCATACTCTGAGAATCTTCCGGGGCTCTGAACAGCAGGTTAAATGCCAAACAGGATTAAGGTATTCCAACATTGCTTCCGGCATTTGATTGACAGTTTCTCCTGCCGGTTCGTATAATGGTTGTTTCCAGGAAACAGGAGAGAAGAAATCTATGTACGCTATCTTTCGGACAGGCGGGAAACAGTACAAGGCCTCACCCGGTGACGTCATTCGCGTGGAGCGCGTGGCGGGCGACCCGGGTTCGACGGTCGAGTTCAACCACGTGTTTGCGGTGCGCAAGGAAAAGCTCACCGTGGGCGCCCCGCTGGTGGAGAACGCCAAGGTCACGGGAAAGATCCTCACCAACGACCGCACCGCCAAGGTGCGGGTGTTGAAATACAAGCGCAAGAAGCAGTACCGGCGCACGATTGGCCATCGCCAACACTTCAGCCAGGTTCTGATCCAGGACATCGTTACGGCATAGCCGCGCTCTTGCCTACAAAGGAAATTTCGTCATGGCACACAAGAAAGGTCAAGGAACATCCCGCAACGGTCGCGACTCCAACGCCCAGCGTCTGGGCGTGAAGCGCTTTGACGGCCAATTGGTATCCGGCGGGTCGATTCTGGTTCGCCAGCGCGGCACGCGCTTGAAGGCCGGTGATAATGTCGGCCTCGGCAAGGATGATACGCTTTTTGCCAAAGTCTCCGGCGTCGTGCGTTTTGAGGACAAAGGCCGCCTGGGCCGTTACGTCAGCATCCTGGTCCCCTCAACGAACTGAAGATCGGGAGATCGGATGATCCGGTGATCGGGTGAACAAAGAACCGCGCAGGCCGAAGCGGCCTTCCGCTCACCAGATGACCTGACCATCGGATCACCCGCTCTGCTCGCCCGATTACCCGATCACCCGATCTTCCGATCATTGACATGTTCATTGACGAAGCCAAAATTCACGTGGCCGCCGGCGGAGGGGGAAACGGCTGTGTGGCGTTCCGGCGTGAGAAGTTCGTGCCGCGCGGCGGACCGAGCGGAGGCGATGGCGGTCGCGGGGGCGACGTCATTCTGGAAAGCAACTCCCACTTGAATACTTTGCTGAAGTTTCGTTATAACCCTGAGTACCGCGCCACCCGCGGGGGCCACGGCGAAGGGTCAAACCGGCACGGTAAGGACGGCGCCGATAATACGGTGACCCTGCCCGTGGGCACGGTGGTTTACGACTTGACCACCGGTGAAAAGCTCTGGGATTTTGACGCGCCGGGCCAGCAGGTGATCGCCGCCAAAGGCGGACGCGGCGGACGCGGCAATGCGCGCTTTGCCACTTCCACCCACCAGGCGCCGCGCAATGCCGAACCCGGCACGCCGGGCGAAGTGCGCGATTTGCGGTTGGAGTTGAAGTTGCTTGCCGACGTCGGGTTGGTGGGATTTCCCAACGTCGGCAAATCCACGCTGATTTCGCGGGTCAGTGCGGCGCGTCCGCGCATTGCCGACTATCCGTTTACGACCCTCGCGCCCTGCCTGGGAGTGGTGGGACTCGACGGAGAGCGGTCCTTCGTTATGGCCGATATCCCCGGGCTAATCGCCGGGGCGCACGAAGGCAAAGGCCTGGGAATTCGCTTCCTGCGGCACGTGGAGCGGACGCGCTTGCTGCTCCACCTGATCGATGTGGCGGAGGAATCCGGCCGCGACCCACGGGAGGATTACCAGGTCATTCTGAATGAGCTCAAAAGTTTCAGCCCCGTGGTCGCCGCCAAACCCATGCTGCTGGTGGCTTCGCGCATTGATGCGGCGGGCGAAGGCGGCCGCCTGATCCGCTTGCGGGAATTCTGCGCCGAGCGCGGACTGCGCCTGCACGAGATTTCTTCCGTGACCCACGAAGGAGTGGAGGAATTGAAAGAGGCCGTTTGGGCGAAGTTGGAGCAAATTCCGAAATCGGGTGATCGGGTGACCGGGTGAACATCGCAATTTTCGGCGGGACATTTGACCCCATCCATGCCGGGCACCTGACGGCGGCGCGGGCGGCGCAGCGCCGTTTTCACCTGGATCGAGTCCTTTTCATTCCCACCGGCAATCCGCCCCACAAGATTCACGACCATCTGACTGACTATGCTCAGCGCTTTGCGATGGTAGCCATGGCCTGCGCCGGCGAACCGCGCTTTATCCCCTCTACCATCGAGGCGCCCACCGTGGATGGGTCGCCGCGCTACTCCATCAACACCGTGCGGGCGTTGCGGCGAAAGCTGCGCCAACACGATCGGCTTTTCTTTCTGGTAGGGGCCGACGCCTTCCTCGACCTTCCCCACTGGAGAGAGTTCCGGCGCTTGCTCGACGCGGTGGAGTTCATCGTGGTGTCGCGGCCCGGCTTCGACGTGGAGGCGCTCCGCCAAGTTCCGCCCCCCGACCTGCTGCCGGCGCGGCGCCTCCTCCAGAAGGCGGAGACCTTGCGCTTGCGCCACGGCGCCATCCACCTTTTGCACGGGGTGGACCTCCCCGTCGCTTCCCGGGACATCCGCCAAGCGGCGCGGGCTCGCCAACCCATCACTGGCCTTGTTCCCAAGCTTGTGGAAGAATACATTTTGAAGGAAGGCTTGTACGCTCCCGACGCGGGCAAGAAGCGTCTGCAACGATGACACCTCAACTCCGCGAAGCGATCCGGGCCGCCCAGGATCGCAAGGCTCTGGACATGCGCGTCTTGGATATGGAAGGAATCTGCTCGTTCACCAGCAACTTCCTGATTTGCAGCGGGACTTCCACTCGCCACACCCAGGCGATCTGCGATGGCATCGTGGAAACCCTGAAGAAATCCGGCTACGCGCCTACCCACGTGGAGGGCTACTCTAAGGCGGAGTGGATACTGGTGGACTATCTCCATTTCATTGTTCACATTTTTGTGGAGCGGGCCAGGGAGTTCTACGACCTGGAGCGCCTTTGGAAGAACGCACCCCGGCTAACGGTCAAAGATGCGGATACGAATCCTCTATGAGGGCAGAACCAAGGATCCGCACCTGCGGGCAGTTCAAGAGGACTTCGCGGGCCGAATCGAGCATTTTACCGGCTTGAGTATGGAAGAGCTCCCGGCCTTGCGGGGAGCGAGCCAGACCCGCAAAGCAGGATTGACCCCCGCAGAGCGCGCGCTGCTGGAAAAACTGCGCGGCGCAACGAAAGTCCTGCTGGACGAGCGCGGGCGCGAGCGGACGTCGCAAGAGTTTGCCGCATGGCTGGGCCAGGAAGCTTTGCGGGGCTCGCGAGAGTTGGCCTTCCTGATCGGGGGGCCGGATGGTTTTTCCGCGGCGTTTCGTGAGAAGGCCGACATCTTGATGTCCCTTTCGCGTATGACGCTGACGCGCGACTGGGCGCGCACACTTTTGCTCGAGCAGATTTATCGCGGCTTTACGATTCTGAGTGGATACCCGTATCCGCGGTAAGAAAGATCGGGTGATCACTGGACCACCCGATGGGAGACCTTGTTGCCAGAAGCGCGAAAAGGGTTGATTATCGTCCATACGGGCCCCGGCAAGGGCAAAACCACCGCCGCGCTGGGAACGGCACTTCGGGCTGTGGGGCAAGGTCTGAGGGTCTTAATGGTACAATTCATCAAAGGTTCGTGGCATTATGGCGAACTGGATGCAGCCAAGATGCTGGGCGACGAGCGCCTGAAGATTATGGCCATGGGCCGCGGATTCGTAAAAGTCGGCGCAGAAAAGCCCGACCCGGAAGATGTGCGGCTGGCCTTAGAAGCATGGAACTTTGCCAGCGGGGAAATTCTCAGCGGGCGGTACGAGATGGTGATTCTCGACGAAATCAACTATGCCATCAGTTACAAGATGCTGGCGCCGGAGCCCGTGGCGGAAACCTTGAAACACAAACCGGAAATGGTGCACGTGATTTTGACCGGGCGGAACGCACACCCCACGCTCCTCGAGATCGCCGACCTGGTCACGGAAATGCGCGAGGTCAAGCACCCCTATCAAAAAGGCATCCCCGCGCAGAGAGGGATAGAATACTAAGGTTTCTATGACCTGGTTCCGCAAAGAAAAGCAGCCGCTGGAAACACCCAAGGAGAAGCGCGTCCAGACCGAGGGGCTTTGGGTGAAGTGCGACAAGTGCAAGCAAATCCTCTGGAAAAAAGACCTGGAAACCAACCTGCAATGCTGTCCCAAGTGTGGCCATCATTTCAAGCTGGGCTCGCACGCGCGGCTGGAGATGCTGTTTGACGAGGGGCGTTATACCGAGCATGACGCGCGCCTGGCCTCCACGGATCCATTGAAATTCAAAGACACCAAGCCCTACCGCGATCGCCTGAAGCAGGCCGAGAAGGTCACCGGCATGAAGGACGCGCTTCTGACCGGCGAAGGGCTGATCGAGGGCAAGCCCGCCATCATCTGCGCGATGGAGTTTCAATTCGTGGGCGGCAGCATGGGCGCGGTAGTGGGCGAGAAGGTGACCCGCGCCATCGATCGCTGTATCGAAAAGAAATTGCCGCTGGTAATCGTTTCCTGTTCCGGCGGGGCGCGCATGATGGAAGGCGCCATCAGCCTGATGCAGATGACCAAAATCTGTTCGGCGCTGGCGCGGCTGGACGAAGTCCACAAGCCCTATGTTTCGGTGCTCACAGATCCCACCACCGGCGGCGTGACCGCCAGCTATGCCATGCTAGGCGACTTGAACCTGGCGGAGCCCGGCGCACTGATCGGCTTCGCCGGCCCGCGCGTCATCGAGCAAACCATTCGCCAGAAACTGCCGGAAGGGTTCCAGCGCGCCGAGTTCCTTCTCGAACACGGCATGATCGACGCCATCGTCCCGCGCAAAGAACTGAAGAGTTATATCGCGCGTGCCTTTCGCCTGATGCGCGCCTGGGACTCATGAACTACAGCGAATGTCTCAAATACCTTGCCGGCCTGGGTCAGGAGTTGCACGGGGTGAAGTTTGGCCTGGAGGCCATCTCCCGGATCCTGGTGGAATTGGGCCGCCCGCACGAACGCTACGAAACCGCCATCGTGGCGGGAACGAATGGCAAGGGCTCCACCTGCGCGATGCTGGCCAGCATTCTTCAGCATGCGGGTTATTCCACCGGACTGTTTACTTCACCCCATCTGGTGCGCGTCAATGAGCGCATGCGCGTTAACGGGGTGGAGGTTTCGGATGCCGACTTTGCGGTCGCATTCACCGAGGTTGCCGCAGCCGTCGAGCACCTGGTCAGCCGGAAAGAACTGGAGAAGCCTCCGAGCTTTTTCGAATTTTTGACTGCTACGGCTTTCCAGCATTTCGCCCATGCCCAAGCGAAGTTCGTAGTGCTGGAAGTGGGCATGGGCGGACGGCTGGACGCCACCAACGTAACCCACCCCCGCGTGGCCTTGATCACCAACATCGACTTCGACCATATGGAATTCCTGGGCTCCACCCTGGCCGCCATCGCGACGGAAAAGGCCGGCATCATCAAACCCCATCGACCGGTAATTTCCGGGGTGGAAGATGCAGAAGCCGCGGCCGCCATTCGCCGCCATGCGGAGGAAATGGGAGCGGAGTTAATAGAACTGAAGAACCTGGCACACATTTCCAGACTGCATGCGGAGCAGGGCCGCTACTCGTTTGATTTGGCGCTCGACCAGGAGCACTTTGCGGGACTCACCTGCCCGCTGCTGGGAAAGTTTCAGGTGAAGAACACTACGGCCGCGGTCGCCGGAGCCTGGCGGCTCGAAGCCGAGGGGTTTGAGATTTCCCGCCGCAGCATTATCCAAGGGCTGCGCGCGGCCACCTGGCCCGGACGCCTGGAGCCCATCTTCTCGAAGCCGCTGGTGCTGCTCGATGGCGGGCACAACCCCGGCGCCGCGCGCGAACTCGCCACGTTCATCCGGGAAGAGCTTCCCGGACGCCGGCTGCGCCTGGTGTACGCTTCCATGCGCGATAAAGCTATCCGCGAAATTTGCGCAATCCTTTTCCCGCTGGCGGAGGAAGTTTATTTGACGCACCCTGAGCACCCTCGGGCGGCTACACCGGAGGAGATTCTGGCGGCGCTCGATTCCCGGCCTGCCAGGCTGCACATTGAAGTCGAGCCGGCCCGCGCGCTGGAGAATGCTATGAGCGCCAGCTCCCAAGATGACGTGGTGCTGGTGGTGGGATCCCTTTTCCTGGTGGGCGCCGTCAAGATCGCGCTACGTGAGGGAAAACTGCACATGCCCACTTCCAGCGGAGCCGGCGCGCCGCCGGTTTAGTGCTGTCATGGAGACCGCCCCGCCGACCGTCGTCACCAAACCCCGCAGGAGCGGGCGCGTCCTCTACCTCCTCAGCTACACACGCTCTCTGCTGTTCACCAATCTCCTCATTTATTTCTACACAGCGGTTTGTGGAACGGTTTCACTGCTGGGTTCCCTTTTCGATGGCCAGGGCAGGTGGCAACACGCTTGCGCGAGGGCGTGGTCGTGGCTGATTCTGAAAACCAGTGGAATCCGCGTGCGCGTGGAAGGGTTGGAGCATGTTAATCCTCGCGAGACCGCGATCTATTGCGTAAATCACCAAAGCGCCATGGATATTCCTATCCTGTTTGTAAATTTGCCGGTGCAGTTTCGCTTCGTGGCCAAGCGCTCGTTATTTCACCTGCCCTTCATGGGCTGGCACCTGCGGCGCTCGGGGCACATCCCCGTGGACCGGGACCATCCGCAGCAAGCCATGAGAAGCATGAAAAAGGTGGCACAGGAAATCCGCGAGGGAAAATCTGTGCTCCTTTTCCCCGAGGGTCATCGCAGCCGTAACGGTCAGTTGCTGCCTTTCAAAGCGGGCAGTTTCTACATTGCCATCCTCGCGGGAGTGCCGATTGTGCCCATCACCATTAACGGCACGCCCTACGTCCTCAAGCCTGACACCTATCATGTGCGCGCGGGACAAACGGAAATGATCGTGCACCCGGCCATCAGCACTCAGGGGCTGACCTTGCACGATGTGGCCGCCCTTTCCCAGAAAGTCAGAGACGCGATAGCCTCGCGGTTTGTGGGAGCGGAAACGCTATGAACATCAGTCTCGATAACCAAGTCGCGTTAGTCACGGGAGGTTCTCGTGGCATTGGCGCGGCAACGGTAAAGCTCTTTGTGGAGGCTGGGGCGCGGGTGGTGTTCAGTTACCGGCGCGCGGCGCGGGAGGCGCAGGATCTGGCCAAAGCGTGTGGGGGAAGTGCCCGGGCCGTTGCTGTGCGCGCCGACGTCGCGAAGATGGCGGACGCCAGGCGCTTGGTGGCCACAGCGATTCGTCATTATGGAAGATTGGACATCCTGGTGGCGAACGCCGGCATCTGGAATTACGCGCCCCTGCCCATTGAGAAAATGACGGAGAAGGAATGGGACGAAATGGTGGCGGTCAACCTCAAGGGAGCGTATTCGGTCATCCACCACGCCGTCCCGCACATGATCCAGCAGCAGGGCGGTCGCATCATTGTGGTGTCCTCCACCGCCGGCCAGCGGGGCGAAGCATTCCACACGCATTATGGAGCGGCCAAGGGAGGAGTAATTAGTTTGGTGAAAGGCCTCTCCACGGAGCTTGCCCCGCATCATATTCTTGTGAACTGTGTGGCGCCGGGGTGGATCGAGACGGACATGGCGAGGCCGGTGCTGAAGAACCGACGCATGCGCCGCCAGGCCATCGCCGTCATCCCGCTCCGCCGGTTTGGCCGTCCAGAAGAGGTGGCCATGCCCATCCTCTTCCTCGCCTCTTCGCTCGCCACGTACATGACCGGAGAGGTGGTCAACATCAATGGAGGAAACGTTCTCTGTGGTTAAATCGCATCCCACCAGAATCTTTCGCATCCTTGGGGCAATCGTCCTGGTGATCGGGGTGATCCCGGGCACGCTTTCGGCTCAACAACCCGCCGCCCTTCAACCGAACCAACACATTGACCCTCAGGCGCGTCAAATGCTCAACCGCGCGATTGAAGCGATGGGCGGCCAAGCCTTTTTGACCGCCAAGTCTCTGACCTCGAAGGGCCGCGTCTTCTTTTTCCAGGACGGAGCCACCGCCGGCTTGGAACCCTACCAGAGCTGGGTGCTGTACCCTGACAAGCGCCGCTTTTCGTACGGAAAGACCAAGCCGGTCATCCAGATCTTCAACGGTGACAAAGCTTGGGAAATCGATCGTATGGGGCTCATGTCGCTTTCCGATCGGGAGGTGCAAAGCTGGATCCTTTCCAACCGCTATAGTCTGGAGAACCTGCTGCGCTTGCGCATCAACGAACCCGGCGTGCTCATTCAAATGGGCAAGGTGGACTTCGTGGATAATGTGCCGACCCAGGGCATCGAGATCACTGCTTCGGGAGGGACCAGCGTGCGCCTGGATTTACACCGGCAGACGCTTGTCCCTTCGCGGATCACCTACCGCATCAGGAACGTGAAGGAGGAGGCTTGGGATGAGTATTCGGACGCCTACTCGGACTTTAAGAATATCGACGGAATTCAAACCCCGATGCATATTACGCGCTACTTGAATGGGGATCGAATCGGCGAAACCTTCCGGAACTCGGCCCAATACAACGAAGAATATCCCTCCAACTACTTCACCGCGGAGTGAGAAGAGCCGGGAAAAGCGGATTCGGGATTCGGGGAGGGAATTAGCAAATTATGAATTCTGAATCTGAATTATAAACGCAAGACCCCTTCGGAGATATTGTGCCTGTCCCGCATTTCCAGCTATTCTGAAGAACCTGGGGTGGAGGTTTTGTACCATGGCAAGGCTCGTCTACGGAATGAACCAGTCCTTGGATGGCTACGTCGACCATCTGGAATTCAGGCCAAGCCCGGCGCTCTTTCGTCACTTCATGGAGCATGTGCGCGACGTGACGGGCAGTGTGTACGGCCGCCGCATGTACGAGGTCATGCGTTATTGGGACGAAGACTGCCCGGAGTGGGACGCGGAGGAACACGACTTCGCGGCGTGGTGGCGGAGCCAGCCGAAGTGGGTTGTGTCGCGCTCGTTGAAGTCGGTCGGACCCAACGCCACGCTTGTCAAGGATGACATCGAGACGGTGATACGTGGGCTGAAGGCTCAGCTCGTTGGGGAGATTGACGTTGCCGGACCAAACTTGGCAGGAAGCCTAACCGACCTTGGTCTTATTGATGAGTATCGACTTTACCTCCACCCCATCGTACTGGGTCGCGGCAAGCCATTCTTCACCGGCCCTCGCCCGCCCCTCCGTCTTGTGACCAGCGATCGAATTGACGAGGACGTGATTAGGTTGACGTACGTTCCCGCTTAATCGCGCGACTCGCCCGGCGGATTGCGCCGGGGCGTCAGGTCCGCTTTGGGGAGGAAAAGGTTCCTGACCTTTTCCCCACCACCTTTTCCCCACCTTTTCCCCCCGGGAAAACGTGATTCGGGATTCGGGGAGGGAATTAGCAAATTATGAAATCTGAATTCTGAATTATAAATGCAAGACCTCTTCGGAAATATGGTGCCCGCATTTCAATACAAAAGTGTTTACTTCGTGAACACTTTTGGTTGAGACTTGGAGGTGTTACGTGGACCCAATGATTCTCTTGCAGTGGATTACTTTTCTCCTAATCGTGGTAATTGTCATGCTGTCATTCCTTATCCACAAGGTTTCGGAGGGCATTAACCGGATTTGTAGGCAGATTGACTCTATCGAGTTGCAGTGCAATTACGAGCCGAAGTATTCACCATTTGACGATCAAATGCGCCCCCCGGAGGACTAATAACCACCAACACACAATTAGGACACTGCCGGCTGCAGAGTGGAGTAGATCCAGTGGAGCGCCGCCTGTATTATAGGGCTGCGGCATTCCGCCTCCGCCCGGGATCGGAGATGGGGCCAGGCGATTATTTAGGGGAATGGCGTCAGCAGAGGGAATGGAGGGAATGGGGGACCCGGAAAAGGTTCCTGACACGCCTTTTGCCCACCCCACCTTTTCCGCCCTTATCTGCCTTGCTAACGTCGGTACGAGGGTCATACAGACTTCCCAGCCAAGGACGCCAAGAGGTAGCGGAACAAAAGGTGAAAGTTCCCCGTCATGCATGCTTCGCTGGCGGTTGCATAATCTCCTGCAGCTGCGGGGCGAGGGTAGGGACCATAGTAAGCCGCAGGGTATCCGTACCTAACGAAAACGTAGTTCGAGATCAATCTACTCATCCGCCCATTTCCGTTTAAGAAAGGATGGATTTGGATGAATCTCCCGGCATATAGCGCAGCGAGCTGCACGGTTGCGCGTGACCTATTCACGTATGTCGGAATAGAGGAAATGTATTTATCGGTGTGCTTTATCGCGTCCTGCATCTGCTCGGAGTGTTCATGCATCAGGCGCGGCACTTCTTGGTACGGGGCGCCAAGGTGTCCCCCTATCTGAACGTCTATGGCTAAGCAGGGAAGCTTTTTATCATCGGAACGGTAGTGACCAGCGTAGTAGGGAAGAGGAACCACATCCCGGAAGATTTTCCCGTGCCACTCTTTCAGGTCGCTGTGAAGAAGAATGTGACTCGCGGCCGCTCCAGAGATGAAGCGGTGAAACTGGTCTAGGCCCCGAACGACCGAAATCAACTGTTCGTCGGACTCGGGCCTCACCCATTGTGGGCATTCAGCCATTCCCTATGTCATTAGGCCGAGTTACGGCTGCGGGTAATCCTTGCAATCGTTTCCCTGTCCAGCCTGTTGACGTTCGTAGAAAGGTCTTCCTGCTGGTTAGAAAAGATGCTATCAATTGCTCGTTCCGTCAATTCAGCCGGATCGACGGTGCGCCTTTGGTTCACAATCCCTAACAACTCTTGTTCTACGGCTTCGCTCCATTGCTCATCAAACCGATTTTCAAAAAGAGAATCAAAGGGCGGTCCCTCTTCGGGAGCACTTTGTACATACGCCATCTCGGTTGATGGGATTAAGACCTCGTTCGAGTTCCCGCAGATCGAGGAAAAGGTCATGGCCGCGACAAATGCGGCCGCGCATACTGCTACCATCATACGGAACGGTTGCTTGTTACGTTGCAGGCGGTGAGCCCGGTGCTTGGACGTATGCTTGAATGAAAGGACTACCCGATCTTCAATTTCGGAGAATTCAGTCAGATTCCATAATCTCATTGCCTTTTTCCTCCAGGGGGAACCTCCCCTTGAACGCGCCCACTATAGGGGTACAAGCATCAAGCAGTGATAACAAAAGGGGCGGTGCGAGCAGAATTCGCACAAGGGCTTCCAAACGAACTTCCTGATTCTTCCGCGTTTTGAGGAACAAATCCCGCGGTGATATATAAAAGAAATCAATCATTGCCTCGCCACCGGAAAGCACAATCAGTGCGTTGTTTGAATGAAGTGTCTGCACTTTTTCAGCATACGCGTCTGATGAGGGGACGTCATGAGGCCGATAATGCTGGTCCTCCACAACCTTTCTTAATTGCCCATGAAAGTCGCGGCAGCTCTTCCAGAACTGAGTAACAAAACTTAACGCCGGAAAGAACACCTCGACTTTGCTCCGCAGTTTTTCTTGTGGTGCTTCGGACCGCTCACCCTTGCCGAATACCAAAAGCACGTCACTATCAAGATTCGCTGCATAGACATAATCGGCAACATAAAAGTGCTCGGGCACGGGTGCCTCGGTATAATCAACTGCGAGAATGACCCCTGCGGGAGCTTCTGGCTGCCCGATCACACGATAACTGACAGGGCCGCTACCCATTAGCTCATGACGCCTGGCTAACTTAGTCGCCACGGAAACACCTTAGTGGATGAGTGGATTTTACGTACGGGGTTCTCATTATAAACTTGTACACACCTCTACCCCTCCCAATCCCTCAGCGTGATGATCACATATCGACTTCTCATTGTCAATCCGACACCTTGAAATCCATTTCTCCAGAAAGGGGGAAAGACGTGTCAGGAACGTGTAAAAAAAATTGAGGGAAAAAGGTGGAGGAAAAGGTGGGGGAAAATGGTGGGGGGGGAAAATGGTGGGGGGGGGAAAATGGTGGGGGGAAAAT
>Ga0326728_10002580_pt1 | contig 59516 bp, 38 predicted proteins | sample MB3enrmetagenome_FD_207602 | JGI IMG/M metagenome (GOLD analysis project Ga0326728, IMG submission 207602) | Lab enriched peat soil microbial communities from McLean, Ithaca, NY, United States - MB31MN | ecosystem: Environmental > Terrestrial > Soil > Wetlands > Peat | place: USA: New York... | reverse complement strand
TTGTTGCGCTCGAAGCCGGGATCTTCGGCGCGGACTTTAGTCAGAACCGGGCCCCAAAAGCCCCAGGGCCGCACGCGCCGATAAAAGTCCTTCAAGATTTCGTCGTCTTCCGGCTTGGTCAACCATGTCCCGGCCAGGCAACCGGCCAGGGAGATCCCAAAGGTCAGCGGGAAGACAAGCGCCACATCGGAATTCACCGAATGCGCCTGCAAAAACCCACTAACCAGGGAGATTTTGGGGAGAAGCGAAGGCAGAATCAAGGAGCTGGCGATGCCGGAGAGCATGCCCCAGAAATAGCCGTAGCCGTTAAACCGCCACCAATACCATTTGAGAACGTTGGAAGCCGTGTACCCGCCCCAGAGTCCGGAAACGATCCAAAGGACCACGGAGTTTACCGAGGCGACGTACCAACCAATAGCGGCGCCCACCAACACCACGACGAATGAACTCAGATAACTGAGGCGGACATATGTTCTGGGGCTGGCGTTCGGGTTGATGAAGCGCTTGTAAATGTCGTTCACGAAGTATGGCGGCGCCGCGTTGACGGTGGCCGCGAAGTTCGACATGAACGCGGCCAGTAACCCGGCGATCAGGAATCCGAGCAGGCCGGTGGGAACAAATCGCCCCAGGGCGTAGGGAAGCACCAACTCGAAATCCATGTTCGTTCCCATGCCCCGGATCTGGTCGCTGAAGAACACCAATGCCAGGACGGTGAGTCCGGTAATCAGGAAGTAGCGGGGAAGAGTGAGGACGACATTCACCCAACTGCTCATCAAAGATGCCTCGCGCGCATCCTTGGAGGAAAGCACCCGCTGCATATCGTAATTCGGCGCCGGGCCTGCCATGCTGATCAGTATGCCCTTGAACAGTAACATCATGACGAAGAAGCCGAAGATCCCGTAGCCGTCTTCCGCGATCTTGGCGTTTGCGGAGGCGAGTAGCGAAGACCAATCCACATTCAGATTCCAGCCGAAGAAGATGTGGTCCCAGCCGGAGGGGACAAAGTGCTGTAACGTGCCGGGGGCGACTTTCGACATGGCAATGATGCCGACGGCAAACGAGGCAATCGAGAGAATGCAGAACTGAATGACCTCGGTGATGACCACGCTGAACATGCCGCCCTTGATGACGTAAATGGCGGTGATCGCGATCAAGATGGTGGCGTATTGGTTCGGGGACAGGTGCCAGGGCAGGAATATGGAAGCAAACTTTCCAATTCCTTTGAACCCGTAACTGAAGAACCCGATGATGCTCACGAAGGCGTAGACGACCACGATCAAATGGGAAAGCTGCGCCCCACGGCCGCTACCGAATCGTGTTTTGATCCACTCCGCGCCGGTCATCACGTTCGAGCGGCGCAGCCACGCTGACAAGTAGACCATCAAGAAAACCTGGTTGAAAGTCGGCCAAAGCCAGGGAATCCACACGCTCTTCAGGCCGTAGATGAACATCCAGTAGACCAGCAGCATCGTTCCGCTGATGTCGAACATGCCGGAGGCGTTAGAAATTCCCAGCACGTACCACGGCAAGACGTTGCCACCCAGGAAATACGCCTTGATGTCGCGAGACGCGCGTTGGGAAACCCAATAGCCCACCAGCACCGAGGTAGCGAGATATGCCAGGATGATCGCAAGATCGATGGGGTGAAGTTTCATGGAACCTCGCTGATTATGACTTCGGTGCTTCTTGTCGGCTTCGGGGTCCCGAAGGGACCCAATATCATTAGCCGTAGGTGAAACCTACGGGCCGCTGTGCCCGAGTGTTGTGGCGACCCCGAAGGGGTCGAATGTGCTATGGAAAATAGCGCTCGTCGATTTGAATACCGGCATCGATGAGCAGGCTCCTGTACTCTTCTTCAAACGTGACCCGTCGATGGTGCTCTTCCTGCTGTTTCAGGTAGGTAATCAGTTCTGGCTCGTCACGTAGTGAATAGGTGAAGGCGCCATATCTTTCCTGCCAGCTTTCAAAGTTAGCAAACACTTGCTTTTCCTTAACCCAAATGGACGAGGCGACTTTGATGTCTTTTATAAGCTCCGCCAGTGCTAGCGTTGGATGCAGGCTCGAGAGGATGTGAATATGATCTTTGACGCCGTTGATCCAGACGGGCTTGCAGTGATTATGCTTTATGATGCCGGTCACGTACCGGAAGAGCTCTTCTCTTCGCCCGTCCGAGAGCACCGGCCGGCGGTCCTTGGTCGCGAACACAAGGTGATACAGAGTCTGAGTGTAGGCGGACATAATTCAACCCCTTCGGGGTTGGGATGACCTTTGGCGTTACCTTTCCCGTAGGTTTCACCTACGGCTAATGATGTTGGGTCCCTTCGGGACCCACTGCCTACTGCATAACTCCGGCCAGCAAGAACACCAGCATCGCTTGCCAGTTGATGCAAATCTCGTTGCTGGCGTATGACCCTTGCTCGTCACTATACACTTTCGCCGGCGGCAAACCCCCCGGCAGGGCCCTGAGAACAGAGTCCTGCCGGTCGGCATTAGGCCCACCGGAGAGTAGTCCAGGCCAAGGCTCCGGATTCTTGTTCGCGCCGCTCGGGCGATGATGGGGATGACGGAAAGGATGCTCGCCCACTTGCGTCACCCATGAGATCGAGAAGGTGTTGCGGCCCAGCAGGTAGTGAAGGTTGTCGAGCGCGGCCTCCACGTTGGCGCGGTCCGGGGAGAGCGCGTTGGCGATCAGCAACTCCATGCCGTAATTCGCCACCAGACCGTTCGAGCCCCAACGAAAATCCCCCTCACCCAGGCTGATGTGGTAGGGATTGCGGCGGGTATGTTCGACCGTCTTGCGGGCTGCTCCCAGCACTGCCTCACGGACCGCGGCCAGCGCGCGCGAATCCGAGTCCGGGCGCGCCGCGAGCGCGTATGCCCACAAGCCCATCGGCGCCACCAGTCGCCACGTCTCGGGATCGAGCGCGCGCAGGGACGCCAGGTAGCTCGCATAACGGTCCACAAAGTAACGATCATATTGGGCCTCGCCGGTGGTCCGCCATAACTCCGCGGCGGCCCACAGCCGCTCATCCCCGCAATCGGGATCGCCGTATTCGCCGGTGGAGATTCCGGGCGGGTTTTTGAAAGTCACGTCCGGATAGCGCTCAGTCCAGGCCCAGGCAGCCCGCGCAGCGCGCAGGTTTTGCGCGGCAAATTCCTTGTCGAACGGCGGGTACACCCGGGCGGCGATGGCCGCCACTGCGGCCAGGTCAGCCGTGGCACAGGTGCTTTTGTAGGGAGCCTTGCCCGTGCCGATTACTTCGCTCGGGAGGTGATCGTCTTCGGGCATGATGAAATCGCAAAAGTGCTCGCTGGTTTGCTTTTGCCAGGCGCCGCCGTCGTCGTCCTGCATCTTGAGCATCCACTCGAGATTCCAGCGGACTTCATTGAGGATGTCCGGCGTACCGTTGCCGGTCTCGGGAATATTCAGCTTGATGTTTTTCAACTTCGCGCTAAACAACTCGAATGCCCAGAGGAGCGTGCCCGTGGTGATCCCGGAGTTCACCATGTACCGGCCGTAATCCCCCGCGTCGTGCCAGCCGCCAACGTTATCGCGCCGGCCCTGTTTCCCTGAAGATGCATGGTAGCTCCCCACGAGGTGACACGCCGGATGTCTATAGTTTGGAAATTCCGGCCCCAGGTCCACCGCCGTTCCGCAGCGCTGCCCGTAAAAGGCGCGCATGGCCAGATAATAGGCGCGGGAAAAGACGTCCGGGCCGATTGAAAAATCCCAACTACGGCCGGTGCCGGGCACTTCGACGTAATACGTTCCTGCTGTTCGAAGACCGGAGAAATCCGCAGCCTGCACTACGTCCCCGGAGTTCGGGTCCGTGACGCCGGCGCTCAGTGTTCCTTTGAAGACTTCGACATTGTCGCCGCTCCGCTTCACCTGGAACGTCCGTGCCGGTACGCTCACCAGGGCGACCTTCGGAGCGTCTGTGGGATAACCCACCTGATCCAGCTTGATGTTCAGGCTCTCGTTCTTCTGGCCGCAGGCGAGAGCCGGCAAAAAGAGAACGATCGAAAAGAAGCGTGCTAGCTTCATCAAGAATTGTCGGCGGAGTGTGTCAATGGGGAAACCGTCGCAGGAATCTTGCATGCCTGTCTCTCCGTTCGCAGCGAGGGCAGCGTTAAGGACAATGAGTGTCTCAGTTTCCTTTCGTCTTTGCAAATGGATTTGGAGAGTCCAGAGCGCACCGCCAGTCTTGTCGTCCGTAGCTAGCCGCCTGGACGATGCGACCCCCTCACCCGACCCGCGACGGCTGATGACAACGCCGTCGTGGGTCACCCTCTCCCCCAAGGGGGAGAGGGCTCACTTGACAGGGGAGAAGGCTGAGTTGAGAGGGGAGGGGGCTGACCTGCTGGAGGGCGAAGGCTGAATTGCGAATGGGATGGGGTAACCTGGCTTGGCAGTTCGAAACGCTCCGAAACGCTCCGCTGCCGCGCTCCGAAGATTCGGGTATAATGGCGCGTCCATTGAAAAGCAGTGATTCCCACGAAGGCGGGAATCCTTTTCGCGAGACCGACACTTATCCCTGGAGCCCTCCATATGAAATTCGGATATTTCGACGACGCAAATCGGGAATACGTCATTACGCGGCCGGATACACCCCTGCCTTGGATTAATTACCTTGGATGCCAGGCTTATTTTGGAATCATCTCGAACACGGCGGGGGGCTACTCGTTTTATCGTGACGCGCGGCTACGGCGCGTCTCGCGCTATCGTTACAACAACGTTCCGTACGACTTGGGCGGCCGCTACATTTATTTGCGGGATGATGTAACCGGCGAGTTCTGGTCGCCCTCCTGGCAGCCCACCCGGAACGATCTCGAAGGCTATACTTGCCGCCACGGCCTGGGTTATACCATCATCGGGTCGCGCTACAGCGGGATCGAAGCCCATAGCACTTACTTCGTCCCCTTGGACGAAGACCTCGAAATCTGGCGGCTCACTGTAACCAACCGGCGTTCTCAGCCTGCCTACCTTTCTGTATATTCCAGTATCGAATTTTGTTTGTGGGACGCCAACGACGACGCCACGAATTTTCAACGCAACTTCAGCATCGGCGAGGTGGAGGTTGAGGACGGCGCAATCTACCACAAGACGGAATACCGCGAGCGGCGCAATCACTTCGCCTACTTTGCCTGCTCGCGCAAGACGGAAGGATTTGACACGCAGCGCGAGGCGTTTGTGGGACCCTATCGCGGCTGGGAGAAGCCGCTGGCTGTCGAACGCGGAAAGCTATCGAACTCGGTTGCGCACGGTTGGGCGCCCATCGGCGCGCACCACGTCAAGCTCGAACTCGGTCCTGAAGAAACGCAGGAGGTCATTTTCTTATTGGGCTACCACGAGAATCCGCAGGCGCAGAAGTTCGATCCGCCTGCTTCGCAGACGGTCAACAAGAAGACGGTTAAACCGGTTATCGCCAAATACCTGAACTTCGCCGAAGTCGATGCGGCGTTTGAAAACCTCCGTCAATACTGGGACGGACTGCTCGCCGTCTGCCAGGTGGAGACGCCGGACGTGCACACCAATCGCATGGTTAACATCTGGAATGCCTACCAGTGCATGGCCACTTTCAACATGTCGCGCTCGGCGTCTTTTTATGAGTCGGGAATAGGGCGCGGCCTGGGCTTCCGGGATTCCAACCAGGACCTGCTGGGCTTCGTGCAGATGGTTCCGGCGCGTGCGCGCGAACGCATCCTGGATCTTGCCGCCACGCAATTGCCCAGCGGCGGCGCTTATCATCAGTACCAGCCGCTCACCAAGCGCGGCAACAACGATGTGGGAAGCAATTTCAACGACGATCCTCACTGGCTCATCGTGGGTGTGGCGGCGTATCTGAAAGAAACGGGTGACTGGAGCATTCTGGATGAGCCCGTCCCCTATGACAACGCGCCAGGATCGGAGCAGCCGCTTTACGAGCATTTGCAACGCAGCTTCCAATACACGCTCGACCGCCTGGGGCCGCATGGGCTTCCTCTGATCGGCCGCGCCGACTGGAACGATTGCCTGAATCTCAACTGCTTTTCCGACACTCCCGGACAATCGTTTCAGACCACCACCAACAAGGAAGGCAAGGTCGCTGAATCAGTTTTCATTGCCGCGCTCTTTGTGCTGGCGGGCAGGGAATTGGCGGAAATCGCCCGGCGGCGTGGCCGGACCGACGAAGTGCAGCGCTATCTCGCCGCAGTGGCCAGGATGGAAGATACTGTCCGCGAGCAGGGGTGGGATGGTGAGTGGTTTCTGCGGGCCTACGATGACTTCGGCCGCAAAGTCGGCTCGAAGGAATGCGCGGAGGGGAAGATCTTCATTGAGACGCAGGGCTTTTGCGTGCTGGCGGGCATTGGACTCGACGACGGGCGGGCGCAGGCAGCGATGGAATCGGTCGCGAAACATCTCGCCACCGAGCACGGGATCATTCTCCAGCAACCCGCGTATTCGAAATACTATCTCGAACTTGGCGAAATCTCCTCATACCCGCCGGGTTACAAGGAAAACGCCGGCATCTTCTGCCACAACAATCCTTGGGTGATGATTGCCGAAACGCAAGTCGGCAACGGCGATCGCGCCCACGATTACTACGCGCGCATCAACCCTTCCGCGCGAGAAGCAATCAGCGAACTTCACCGCTGCGAGCCGTACGTTTATGCCCAGATGATTGCCGGACGCGATGCTCCAACGCACGGTGAGGCAAAGAACTCCTGGCTGACGGGAACCGCAGCCTGGAATTACTACGCCGTCACGCAGTGGATCCTGGGCATTCGCCCGACTTTTGAAGGGTTGGAGATTCGACCCGTCGTGCCCAAGAGTTGGCGGGGATTCAAGGCCACTCGTTTATTCCGAGGCGTGACTTACAACATTGCCGTGACGCGCGAAGGGGAAGGCAATCAGGTGGCTCTGGAGGTTGACGGCGAGCCCTGGGAGGGCACGGTTGTGCCAGCGCCCGTGAAAGGACAGCGCGAAGTCACGGTGGAGGTCACGTTGAAGTAGTGGGGGGGACGCGCCATTTCGCTGTTGCCGCGGCGAGTGCACCTTGCCATGTGGGGCATGATCTCGCCGCAGTGGAGTAGAATGATTCGAATGCTTCGCGCCATACGCCTCTTGATGGTTTTGGCTCTGGCCACACTGTTCGCTCGCTGCGCGGCTGCGCAGGGGTCTAATGACAATGTTGTCCTGATTACGCTCGACACGCTTCGTGCCGATCACCTGCGGTGCTACGGATACGACGCAATCGAGACGCCCAATATCGATCGGATTGCCGCGCAGGGCGCCCGCTTCACGCAGGCTTTTACGCCCGTGCCCATCACTTTGCCGGCGCACACATCTCTCCTCACCGGAATGTATCCGCTCGCAACCGGGGTGCACGATTTTGTGGGCAATCGAGTGGCATCGGGCGCTGCCACGCTGGCCCGAATTCTGCACGATCACGGGTACTCGACCGCGGCTTTTCTTGGCGCGCCCGTGCTGGATTCGCGTTTCGGCCTGAACCAGGGCTTTGACACTTACTTCGACCACTTTAAACTGGCGGGCGCCGAAGAAGTGCACTTGGATGCCATGAAGCGCCCAGGCGACGAAGTGGTGGATGAGGCGCAGCGTTGGCTGAACCGCCATCCTCCCCAACCTATGTTTCTGTGGGTTCACCTCTACGATGCCCACAGACCCTACCGTCCCCCGACGCCCTATGCGGAGCGCTACCGCGGCCGTCCCTACGACGGGGAAATCGCTTTTGCCGACGCCCAGATCGGGCGGCTCATGACTGCGCTGACGCGAGCGGGACTGCTGGAAAAGTCTGTGGTGGTGGTGGTGAGCGATCACGGAGAAAGCCTCGGGGAACACGGCGAGAAAACGCACGGGTTCTTTGTTTATAACTCGACCCTGCACGTCGTCTGCATCATCAAAGTCCCGGGCGACGCACCGCGAGTGGTTCCGGACGAGGTCTCGCTGGTGGATGTGATGCCCACGGTTTTGCAGGCGCTCGGAATCCCCATCCCGGCCGGCGTGCAGGGACGAAGTTTGCTGAGCCTAGTGGCGGGCCGCACCGGCGAAGGCGCTTCGAATCTTTATGCGGAGAGTTATCCTCCCCTGCTTCACTTCGGGTGGAACTCGCTGCGTTGCGTGCAATCCCGTGGCTGGAAGTACATCGAGACGACGCGCCCTGAACTCTACGACACGCATACCGACCCGAAGGAGTTGAACAACCTCGTTTCTGCCCGCGCGGATTTGGCTCAGGACATGAGAAACCGCCTGCGCAAGCTGGTGAGCCGCTACACGCCTTCGACCACCGGACCGGCCAGCGAGAATGCGCCGGCTGATCCTGCGCTGATGAAGAGCCTGCGCTCCCTGGGATACTTGGCAGTTTCTACGGGATCTTTCGCGGACGCGAGCGGGAGGACTCTGCCCGACCCCAAGGATCACATACAGGATTATGAACTGGTCTCCGCGGCGCTCATCGACGAGGAGCAAAAGCACTACGCGGAGTCTCTCCGCAAACTCCAGCAGGCGGAAAAGGGCGGAAGTCATTCAGGCACCATTCGTTTTCTGATGGCGAGTGAGTACTTTCATTTGAACGACTTTCCTCACGCTGCCGAATACTACCAGTCGGCTCTCGAATTGGACCCCAAGAACTCCGTCGCTGCATATTACCTGGGTGTTTCGCGATTGGAGACGGGCGATTTGGAAGCCGCGGAGCGCGCCTTCCAGCGAACGCTCGAACTCGATCCGAAGAACTTCTCGGCTGCTTTTAATCTGGGAGTCGTATATTCCCGCCGCCAACAAGCGCAGCCCGCAATCCAGGCTTTCGAACAAGCGATCAAAATCCTCCCTGATTACGCTGAGGCGCACGAAGCGTTGGGAGAACTCTACCTCTATCTGAACCGTCCGCAAGATGCGGCGCGCGAACTGGAAAGAGCCGTGGCGATTGCTCCTCATATGGGCAAGGCGCATTCCGTGTTGGCACAGGCCTATTCGGCATTGGGGCTTCAGGAGAAAGCTCAACAAGAGACGGATCGGGCAAAAGCGCCGTGACCATTCGAGGCGGCGTAACTTATTGAGGGGCAAGGTGTTAGACCATCGAGGCGGGAGCTCTGGAATAGGTCATTCTCCTGGAAACGAAGTGAACAGTTAATCAACGACAAATTGTCCGTTTTTGTAATAATTCCTCTTGACATACCTCAATAAAAGCATTAGTTTCCCCCTGCTAGTTTATTACCAACCTGGAAGCGATATAGGGTTGGCGCTGAAAAGGTCCGGAGCACTAACCGGTGTAAGCTTGTGCCTAAGCCCCGTCATCCTCGCAAATTCGGAATCATTTACCTGTCTCCTTTCAAGCGTCGGAAATCTCATGGAGGTATTTAAATGGCTAAAAACTTAAGGGGAGGTGGGCGCAGCCGTGCGTTTCGTTGGCTGCTGCCTTCGCTCTTGCTAGTGGGCCTTTCTCTCATCTATTCATCCTTGGCTTGGGGTCAAGTCACTTCAGGTTCAATCACCGGCGTGGTAAGCGACCCCACGGGTGCTGTGATCCCGGGCGCCAAGGTTGTAATTACGGATGCGAACAAGGGCTACGACTATCCCGCGACAACGGATGCCGTGGGACGGTTCCTTGTCACCAACCTACCCCCCGGCACCTACATCGTCAGTGTAGAGGCGAGGGGGTTCAAGACTTCCAAGCAGGCGGGCATTACGCTCGACGTAGGCTCCAGAGTGGCGGTGGATGTCCACCTGGAACTCGGAACCACAGCTCAGGCGGTGGAAGTGACGGGCGCCGCGCCGGTCCTCTCCACTCAAGACGCGGTCACCGGGCAGGAAGTGGATCGAACCCTGATCAATAACCTTCCTCTCGTGGACCGCAACGTTCTCGACTTAGCATTCTTATCTCCCGGCGTGCTTCAGGTACCGGGCTCTTCCTATGGCACAGGGACCAGCATCAACTTCGTGTCCAACGGGGGACGCAATGACACGTCGGAGGTCCTGATCGACGGCATCGCAGCCACCAGCTATGAGCCGAACACCGGGATTAACACACCTCTGTATCAGCCATCCGTGGATGCTGTGCAGGAATTCAAGATCATGCAGAACAACTACACGGCGGAGGAAGGCTTTTCAGGTAATACCTACGTTACCCTGGTCAGCCGCTCTGGGAGCAACAACATTCACGGCGACGTGTACGAATTTGACCGCAACAAAGATTTCGACTCCAACAACTGGTTCAGCAACGCGTCAGGCGGCAAGCTGCCTTCTTTGCGGAAAAACCAGTTTGGCGGCAGCGTCGGCGGTCCCATCAGGAAAGACAAGACTTTCTTCTTCTTTGACTACGACGGCACGCGCGAAGCGTCCGGCACCACGCACAATGCCGGCGTTCCCGACAACGCGGAGCGGGCCGGCGATTTCGGCGAAGTGTGTGCGCGCGCCGGCGGGTCGTTCGACGCAAGTGGAAACTGCAGCAATTCCAACGGCCAGCTCTGGGATCCTTACTCCGGCATCTACGTGGCAGGAACCGGACGCGAACTGCAAGTGCCGATACCGTTTAACAACCTGGCCACGTTCCAAAGCGCGGGCAACCCCAATCTCAACGGCACGAAATACCAACTTACTGCCACGAAAGGCAACCTGATCGACCCCGTGGCGCAGAAGATGATGTCGTATTATCCGAATCCCACTTTTGCACCAGGGAGCGCGGGTTATAATCCGTATAACAACTGGCTTGGCTCCGGTGCCAACACCGATACCAACAACCAGTTCGACATCCGCATCGATCAGCGGTTCACCGAGAAGACCGCTTTCTATGCCCGCTACTCGCAAGCCACGGGGACCTATGAGAACTGGAACTGCTTTGGAAACGCCCTGGACCCCTGCACGCAAGGGCCTGGGATCGGCGGTTCACGGGCCGCAGCCGTATCCTTCAACCACACGTTCAGCCCCAACACGCTTTTGAATGTGTCTCTGGGCTTCACGCGCGGCCTCTCCGACACGCAGGGAATTTACAAGGACTTTCCGAAGTTCAATCCCCTCACCACCCTGGGGCTTCCTTCTTACCTGGGCACTGACAACGGCCCCATCGCGGCGCCGAACATCTATCTGTACGGCGGATACACTTCTGCGAACGGCCCAGAATCGGTCGGCCCGCAGCCATGGTCAATCTATAAGAACGGCAACCAGGTGTACCACCTGCTCGCCACCCTCACCCATATGAAGGGCCATCACGAACTGAAGTTCGGGGGCGAGTGGCGCGTGCAGCAGATGAACTGGTTCCAAGATGGGGTTCCAGGGGGGCTGTACATTTATGACCAATATAGCACCTCCCAGTATCCCTACTGGGGCGGCGGCGACGCATTGGCCAGCTTCCTGACAGGCACCGGAACCCCGAACGAGTGGGGCGAGTACGAGATCTCTCCTCACTTCAGCACTCAGAATTACCGCTGGGGCGGATTCGTGCAGGACAACTGGCGCAAATCCAGCAAGCTGACTATCAACGCCGGTCTGCGTTATGACCTCGAGATTCCGCGCACGGAACGCTACAACCGCATGTCTTACATTGACCCAACGATCTCGGATGGCATCACGCCGACGGCGGTTGATCCATCGACCTGGCCGTCGCTGTTGGGCTCGGTCCCAGACGTGACGAATCCTGTGGGTGGACTTGTATTCGCGACCTCCTCGCATCGCCACATTACGAATACGGCCGCCCACGACTTTGGACCACGCTTGGGCATTGCCTACCGGATCACCAATAAGCTAGTCTTCCGCACCGGCTACGGCCTGTTCTATAACCCCACGCAGTGGGGGACGACAGGCGCAGGGCCGGTTGGAAACGAAGGCTTCGAGCCCACAACGGGCTGGGTCACGACTAGGAACAGCGACGGTTCAACGCCTTGGAGTCGACTCAGTGATCCCGAACCGGACGGGCTGCTGCCTGTTTTGGGGGCTTCGTTGGGCGTAAAGACCAACCTCGGGGTCGGGATCAACGAACCGCTTCTCACCTCCAACGTCCCGCCGTATTCCCAAACCTGGAGCGGCGGTTTCCAATACGAACTGCCGGGCAACTGGCTGGTTGACGCGGAGTATCTGGGCACCAAGGGAACGCACCTGTACTTCCATGGTGCCGGTACCATGCAGTACCTGGGAACCTGGGTCGAGCAGGAGGCTACTAACCCGGCCCTGCGAACTGCGCTAGGTACCTACGTCGCCAATCCCTACTACGGGGTCATCACCACGCCAGGGTGCGGGATCTGCGGTCCCACGATACCGGCGGGGAATCTGGTGAGACCGTTCCCGCAATTCAATGGGGTTGCTACACCCAATCCACCCTGGGCCAACTCCATTTACAACGCCTTCCAGTTGAAGATCGAAAAACGCATGTCGCGTGGGCTGACTCTGCTCGCCAGCTACACCAACTCGAAGTCCATCGACGATTCTTCGGTTTCGACCAGCACGGAATGGATCGGCGGGTTTGGTGCGATGCGCGATCCCAACAACCTGAAACTCGAGCGCTCGCTTTCCGAGTGGGACATCCCACAGGTGTTCCAGTTGTCCTATGTCTGGCAACTCCCATTTGGAAGGGGCAAGAAGTTAGGCACCACCTGGAATCCAGTCGTCAACGCTGTACTGGGCGGCTGGCAGACCAGCGGCATGTGGCGGTTTGACGGCGGGCAGCCGATTTCCCTCGGCGTGACCGGCGCGACCGCTCCCTGGGGCTACGGGAGTGGGAATCCCGACCAGGATGGGACGTTGAAGGTTAATCCCAAGTCTCAGTGGTTTACCAACGGCTACTTTGCCAATGCCAACGACGTGTTGTACGTTCCTCCTCCATACTCCATCGGCAACGCGTCACGCATGGAACCTAATACGCGAGTCCCGGGAACCAAGAACGCGACACTTTCAGTGTTCAAGGAATTCTCCCTCAACAAGATGCGCGAAGGTTCCAGGCTGCAATTCCGGGCGGAAGCGTTCAACGCCCTCAACCATCCTCAATTTGGCGGTATCGCGAATTCTTTCGCGAGCGGCAATTTTGGGAATGTTTCCAGCCAGGTCAATACACCTCGTCAAGTCCAGTTGGGTCTGCAACTCTATTTCTGATCCAGTTTGGATTTGAGTTCCAAAGGAGGGGCCTTCGGCCCCTCCTTTTTTTTGCTCCGCGTCTCTGCGGTGGAATCAACCGCGGAGGCGCCGAGGCGCCGAGGATAAAGATTCCTCTGCGTCTCCGCGTCTCTGCGGTAAAATTGCAGCGATGTTGAATCGTATTCTTACTGTCGTGTCCGTTTTCGGTTTATCGGTTTGCGTGTTGATGGGGCAGGATGCGCAGGTGCCCCGCAACGTTCTCCAGCAGGCTGCTGCGGATTTCCAGCAGGGCAAGGTCAGCGAATCCGAGCAGGCGCTGCGTGCGGGGCTCAGGCAAGCTCCTCACGATCCCGCAGCCCTGGGCCTACTAGGTGTGATTCTGGACTCGCAGAACCGCTTCGACGAGGCGGAGAGCGCTTATAAGCAGGCCCTGGCGCTAGCCCCTCACTCCCCTGCGCTTCTGAACAACCTTGGAAACCATTACATGGCGATGGGCAAGACCGAGCAGGCGCGCGGGGCGTTCCTGAAGGTTGTGGCCGCCGATCCCCATCATGCCAACGCCAATCTGCAACTGGCTGAGCTTGCTATTTCCACAAAGCAAGGAACGACGGCGCTGAAGTACCTCGGCCAATTATCGAGGGAAGATCAGGCCTCGGCCGAAGTGGCGATTCAACGCGCGCGGGCGCTGAAATTGACCGGCCAAGCCAAGGCCGCAAGCGACCTTCTGGCTGAGGCAGAAAAGAGCCCCGGCAACGACACGAACCTCGCGTTCTCCGTCGGCATGGTCCTGGTGGAATGGGAGAAGTATGCCGAGGCCGAGCAGGCTTTCTCACGCGTTTTGGATACGGACCCGACCAACTTTGACGTTCTCTATAACCTGGGCTTGGCGGCTCAACACGCCGGGCACCTCGAGCGCGCGGTCCAAGTGTACCAGGTCGCGCTTCGGCAGCGCCCCAACGACGCCGATTGCCTCTTCAATCTGGCCACCATTTACGTGCAAACGGGTCATTCGGACCAGGCGATGGTCCCGCTCATGCAGGCTCACAAGGCGGCTCCCCAGCGCACGGATATTCTCCTTGCGCTGGCGCAGACCAGCCAGGACCTCGGCTTTTATGCCGACGCGGTCAGCGCCATCGACGAGTATCTGAAATTGAAGCCCCAGGATGATGTGGCCCGGCGGGAGCGCGGCTTTTGCATGATCCGTTCGACGAGCCTGGACAAGGGCCTCGAGGACCTGCGATGGTACGCAGAGAAACATCCCAAGGACGCGCGGGGAATGTATGAGCTTGCCATCGCCGAGACGGTGCGCGAGCCGGAAAAAGCTCTCGAGACTCTCAACCGGGCAGTGAGCCTCGATCCCAAGTTCAGCGCGGCCCGCTACGCCCGCGGCGTTCTCTACTATCGAATGGGCAAGACTGACCAGTCGATCGCTGATCTCGAGGAGGTGCTCAAGAAGAACCCTGACGACCTTCGCTCCTTGGACGCCCTCGGCCAGGACTACACGCGCATGGGAAAACTTCCCGATGCGGCCGAGGCGTTTGCGCGGGCCCTCAAACTTGACCCCAAAGATCCCAAAGTCCTCAACAATTACGGCCGCCTCCTTTTCCGCCTGAATCGAAAGGACGAAGCCGAGAAGGTCATGGCGGACTTCCGCGCTCTGGGGCCGCAGGAGACGCGGCCGCGGCCGAACGGCGGATTATTCGATTTTCTCAACCTCTCGCCGGAGCAGCAACTCGCCAAATACATGGATAACGTGAAGAAGACGATGGCCACCAACCCTGACGATCCCACGCTGCGCCTGCAATTAGGGAAAGCGCTGCTTCGCCAGGGAAAAACCGAGGAGGCGATTGCCGCCTTTCGCAGCGTGCCGAGGCTCACTTCGAACCCCGAGATTCTCACCGCCTGCGGAAAAGCCCTCTTCGAGTTCGAGCAGTACGCGCCCGCGCGCGAGTTCCTGGAACCTGTGGTCGCCGCCAATCCTTCCGACGCCAACTTGCGTCTGGACCTTGCCATCGCGGTCTTCCACTCCGGCAGCGCCGAAGATGCGCTGAAGGTTCTGGACGCAACTCCGGTCGACCAGCGCAAGGGAGACTACTTTCTGCTGCTGGCCGAGATTCTTGATGCCATGCAGAAGCCGGAAGAGGCCGCAGCAGCCTTCAACCGCGGTTTTGACGCCGCCCCGACGCGCCCCGATCTCTATCTGGAAGCCGCGCTGTTCCTGTTCAAACACAACCAGAATCAGCGCGCCCTGCACATTCTCGAACAAGCCACCCAGACTATCCCGGACTCGCCGGTGTTGCAATTGATGCTGGCCATGACCTACGGGATGGTGCAGCAATATGAAGACGGGGTGAAGGTGCTCACGAAGATTGAATCACGGTGGCCGGAGTGGAGCCTGCCCTACGAAATCCAAGGGATTTCGCTCGAAACGCGCACCCGCTCCCAGCAAGCCGTCGAGCTGCTGCAAACCGCAGTTTCCCTGGGCGCTCGCGACGCCAATGTCTACTACTATCTGGCGTCGGCCATCTCGCACGCCCGTCCGGACGATGTCGACGCAGCAAAGCAGGCCATTGACAAGGCGCTACAACTCAATCCTCAGGATCCTTATATCCAGTCACTAGCCGGGCGGATCGCCTACCGGCAGAAAGCCTATCCGGAGGCGCTTGAGCACCTGAACGCGGCCTTGCGGCTCTGGCCCGAAATGATCGAAGCGCATGAAACCCTGGCAGGAGTCTACAGGGCTACGGGGGACAGAGAAAAATCCGCTGAAGCGCTAAAGGAAATCGTTCGCATCAAGCAGGAAAATCCTACCGCCGACCAGAGCCCGCCTTTCCCGGCGCGTGATCTGCTGTTCACCGTCCAGAGCCCTACGCCTTAGGCAGTCTGGTAGGGGCAACCCTTGTGGTTGCCCTGGGCGGCCACAAGGGCCGCCCCTACGAATTATTGGCTGCTCTCCATCGAGTCGCGATACGGCTGCTGCGACTCATACAGCTTGATCCTGGCCTTCAAGCCGTCCTCAAGCTGGCCGTGATGCTGCTGAGCAGCCAAGTCGAGCGCCTTATGCTCGGCTGCGACGGCGTCGGGGAATTTTCCAACCTCGGCGTAGGCGGCCGCCAGAGTATCGAGGTAGACGGGATTGCGCGCGCCCGAAAGTTGCACCGCCCGCTCGGCGAGTTTCACCGCCTCTGCGCCATTGCGATCCGAAGCGTTGGGACTGGCCGCCAGCGCGTGGGCGGCGTCGTTCATGGCGGGCACGAAATTCGGGTCAACTCGCAGCGCTTCGCGCCATTGAGCAAGTGCTTCCTGCGTGCGCCCCGAGGAAAAATACAGCGAGGCCCCAAGATAATAGTGGGCCTCCACCAAGTCGGGTTTGATGGCCAGCGCCTTCTTCAAATGAGGGATAGCCTGGTCGTATTGCCCTTCCACGGCCAGGAGGCGGCCGAGTTCACTTTGGGCTTCTGCGAACTCCGGATTGATCTCGAGGGCTCTTTCAAAGTGAGGTACGGCTTGGTCAAGGCGGCCGGTCATCGCCAGGGCTCGGCCTAGGTTGCGGTGAGCGTCAGCATAGTTGGGATCGATCTCCAATGCTTTGTTGAACTCCGCCATGGCTTCATCGAAACGCCCTTTGCTGGCCAGGGTGAGGCCCATATGGTCGTGAAGGTCCGGGGATTCGGGGTAATACTGCAAGCCTTTCTGGAAAGTGACCATCGCCTCGTCCGGCCTTCCTGCCGCCAGCAGGGTGCGGCCGAGATTGTTGTAAATCGTGTGATACTGGGGGTTCAGTTCCAGGGCCTTTTCAAATTCCGGGATCGCCTCCGTGTATCGGCCGGCGCGGGTTAGGGCCGTCGCCAGGTTGTTGTGAATGCGGGAGTCATCGGGGTTTGTCGCCAGAAGTTCTTGCCACTCGGCAATGGCGGCCTCAAATTGACCTTTGTCGCCCAACTCCGTCGCGTGATCGAATTTCTTGTACATCTCGACAGCGGGCGTAGCGATAGCCATGATGCCGTCTTGAGGAATGTTCACGAATTCGGGAAGATTCACGGCACGATTTGCGGCGGTTGAGTTCTCAATCAAAATGGCGGGACTGTCGTTGCCCTGCTCGTCGATGTGGGTGAGATACATCTGCGTGTAGGGCGAGCGCGCTTTCGAGGAAAACACCAGCCACCGGCTGTTGGGCGAAAAACTGTGCCAGGAATTCATGAGCGGCGTGTTGCAGCGCATACGCCGCGCTTGCCCGCCACCCGCCGGCACGATCCAAAGCTGGCTATCGGGACGCATGAGTTGGGCGTTGCGGCACTTCACGAAGACGATCCAGCGCCCGTCCGGCGAAACTTTCGGAAACGTGTTGCTCATTCCGTTGTCAGAAGCGCCCGCAACGGCGACCGCCTGCCCGCCTTTGCCGCGGTTAAAAGGAACGCGATATAGGTCATACTGAATCTGCACCTCGATCGGATCGTTGGCGTAGGCCGCCATTTTGCCGTCGGGAGGATAAGGCTCCTTCGCCTTGGCCCGCGCAAACACCAGATAGCCGCCATCGGGGCTCCAGACGCCGTCAGTTTGCACGAAGTCAGGATCATCCGCGCCCGGCAAAGGATCCCGCCGGCCGGTCTCGCGGCTGTACCAGGCGAGAATCCCGCGCGTGGGATAGAACACTTGCAGAAAGCGATAGTCTTTGAAATTGACAACGTAATAGTTGTTCTGCGGAGAGCGGTCGGAGGTATTGACCGTTGTCACCACATACTTCCCATCTGGTGAAACCTGCGACATGAACCCGACACGGTTCAGGCTCACCTTCGGGTCCTGCGAAGGGTTCCAGTTGACCATATCGCTGGCATTGATGGTCATCTGCGGCCGAACGGGAACCATCGCGTAGAGCCCCTTGTCGTTGGCGGGGCCATCCATGTCCATCCCCATCGTCTTGCCATCGCGCGAAAAGGAGTGGCAATTGGCGCAGGTAACCATGTCCTTCAGAACCACACGGCTCTCGGTTTTTCCGATGTCGCGCAGCCGCCATTGGATCAGCCGAGTAGCGCTCGGAGCCAGGGGTTTGATGATTCCCTTTTCAGTTTCGGAGGGCATCAAGGGCACGTCGCGATAGAAAATGGGCGCACCGACGGGATCTTTCGAGGTGAAGATCGTAACGCGGCCGCTGGAGATGGCATGTTTGGCGTCTTGCGCGCTGAAGCCGCTGACGGTCACGACCGCGGGGCCTGTCGATGAGTGCCGCTTAATCGCTTCCCAAACCTGGGGTGCGGGAATCCAGGTGTGCGCCGCAGCCTGCTCGGGTGTGAAACTCGGCAGTTGATTCGTGGCTGAGACGCAACGCTGGTCAATCTCGCCGATCGGCAGCGGCTCGCCGGCGGATTCCGTGCGCAGGTGGGCTGAGCCGTCTGCGAACGAGATGTCGATTCGCCAATGCGTCGCACTTCTCGCGGCGTCGCGCCAAATGAAGGTTGGCGGGGTGATTTCAGGAGGGAAAACCGAGTCTTCCAAGGGATAGTCGATGGTGATTGAGGAGAGGCGCACCGTCGAGCTTGCCGCGCCGTTTTTCGGTTGAGTGGCCGCCACCTGACCGCGCGTTAACAAAACCGCGACGATTGCCCCCAGCATGAGTAAAATGAACGCGGTACGGTTCAGTGCGAGACCTTGAGCGCAACGGCTTGGCGTCTGGTATGACATCTGCATGAGGGGCGAACACACTACAAGACTGCGTGGGGACTTCCGCGTCGGTTCCTGCCGCCCGCGTCATTATACTCCCACCAGGCTCAGTTGGAGACGTTTTGTTCTGGCAAGTCGGGCGAGTGGTGAGGCGTTGACCACAAGGATTATAATGGCGCGATTCAAGGAGGTGACCATGACAGGGCAAAGATCGCGACGGGAGTTTCTCGGAATTTCAGCGCTGGGGGTGGTGGCGACAATGGCTCCGCAGGAATCGGCCGGCAAAGTAGCACGCATGGTCGGGGAGGCAGGCAAGGCCCCGAGGGAAGGCACGGCGATCTCCGTATGGGTTACTTCGGGCAAAGATCGCTTTGCCGCTGCACCCCAGCTCTCTTGGGGCCCGGCTCCGGCGGCCTCTCGAGCCGGCCAGATTCGGTTAGACCCCAGCAAGAAGTATCAAGCGATCTTGGGCTTTGGCGGCGCCTTCACCGACGCCGCCTGCTACATGTTCAATCAACTCTCGCCGTCGGCGCGCGAGCAGCTTCTCCATGAGATGTTCCATCCCTCGGAAATGGGGTTGAACGTTTGCCGCATCTGCATCGGATCGAGCGACTACTCGCAACAAGCTTATAGCTTCGACGAAGGCGATCCCGATCCTGAGCTGGCTCGGTTTTCGATCGAACACGACCGCGAATACATCCTGCCGCTACTACGCCAGGCGCGGCTGGTGAGTCCCGATCTGTTCCTTTTCGCCAGTCCCTGGAGTCCGCCGGGCTGGATGAAATCAAGCGGCTCGATGCTGGGTGGTTCGATGCGCCGCCATTATTTGTCCGCTTACGCGCAGTACTTCCTTAAGTTTCTCCAGGGATATGCCGCCGAGGGTGTCCCGGTTCAGGCGGTGACGCCGCAGAACGAAGTGGATACCGATCAGGATGGCAATATGCCGGCCTGCATCTGGGCGCAAGAGTACGAAATCGAATTTGTGAGCTCCCATCTGGGACCGCTGTTAGCAAGCAGTGGTATGCCAACCAAGATTTGGATTCTGGACCACAACTACAACCTGTGGGGACGTGTCATGGACGAACTCGAGGACGACCAGCTCCGCAAATACTGCAATGCGGTTGCCTGGCACGGATACGTGGGTACACCTGAGATGATGGACAAGGTCCAGAAGGCCTTTCCGGGCGTCGAGATGTATTGGACGGAAGGAGGCTCGGACTACAAAGACTCCAGCTATCTCACCGATTGGTGCGATTGGGGCGAGACTCTCTGCGCCATCCTGCGCAACGGTTGCCGCTCCATCACGGCCTGGAACCTGGCTCTCGATGAGCAGGGGCGGCCGAACATCGGACCGTTCTCCTGCGGCGGTGTGGTGACGATCAACTCGCAGACCAAGGACATTACACGGAGCGGAATGTTCTGGGCCTTCGACCATTTCTCGCGTCTCATCCATCGCGGAGCGCGCCGCTTTAATTCGCACAGCGCCGCTAACGACCTTCAGCACGTCGCCTTTGAGAACCGGGACGGCCAGCAGGTCCTGGTGGTTGCCAACAAGGGAGCGGCGAGGGAGATCGAGCTTCAGCTCGGCAACACGGCAGCGCTTGTCTCATTGAAGGAAGAGTCGCTGACCACCCTGGCTTGGCGGTGAAGGCCGGACAACAGCCCCGACGGGGAGATGGGGCCGATTTCGTGAGCTTGTCCCTCCTCGGGCAAACTCGGACAGCCACGGCGGGCAAGGTCACTTCTTCTTTGCTTGCTTCGCAAAGTTGAATAAGAAAAGGACGAACGGACCAAGGAGCAACGCCTCGAGGGCTGCACGCGGCATGGAGCGCCCTTTCCTAGCGGCTATACAGATCGCGGCGACGACCCAGCCCGCCGTCCAGCAAATTGCCAACAGCCTCATGGAAGCCTCCTTGGGTTGCACTTACTAGGTAATACTATTTTTCTGACGAACAACCCGCTAGAGCACCAAAGTACTGTTTATCGGCACACCTCAACGCCGACTTAAGTGCCCGGTTTCACGGGTTGAGACGGGTGGTGACTTTGGTTTTCCGGCGTGGGCCGCTGGCCTATCGCCGCTTGGAGTGACAGGATCGCTGGAGCCGTTGTGCAAGAATAGAAATGTGGTGGGGCTTCTTTGGGGGGCACCGCTTTTGGTTGTCCCAGGGCGGCCACGAAGGCTGGCCCTAAACGGCGGATTCTTCACGCCTTGGGAGTTTGTTTACCACACAGCTACGCGTAAATCTCAGGGTTGACAAGGTTAGGCGGGCGTCGTCCTTCCAGCCCGGCGACGAGATTCTCCACTGCCAGCATGGCCATAGCCAGGCGTGTTTGGGCAGTCGCGCTCCCGACATGAGGCGCCAGAACGACGTTCGGTAGGCTGAGAAGCCCGGGATGCACATGCGGCTCATGCTCGAACACGTCCAATCCGGCTCCGGCCAGACGTTTTGACTGGAGCGCCTCGACAAGCGCGGCTTCGTCCACACACTTGCCGCGCGCCGCGTTGATGAGGAAGGCGGTGGGCTTCAGCATGGAGAGCTCGCGCGCGCCGACGAGGTGATGGGTCTCGGGCGTGAGCGGGACGTGCAGGGTCAGGAAATCCGCCTCCCTCAGCAGTGTCTCGCGATCCACGAATTGCGCGCCGAGTTCCTCTTCGAGGGCGGGTGCGGGGCGGACAACATCATAGTAAATGACGCGCATGGAAAAGCCGCGGGCGCGGCGCACCACAGCCTTGCCGATCCGTCCCAGGCCGTACACGCCCAACGTCTTGCCGTAGATATCGGAGCCCCACAAGAGTTCCCATTTGGATGACTGCCACTGGCCCTCGCGGACGTATCGGTCGCACTCCACGAGGCGGCGGGGCGCGGCCATGAGCAGCGCGAACGCCAAGTCCGCCGTGGTTTCGGTGAGCACGTCGGGAGTGTTGGTGACCGGAATACGGCGGCGCGTGCACGCGGCCACATCGATGTTGTCGTATCCCACGCCAACGTTGGCGACGGCGCGCAAGCGCGGCGCCTGCGCGACCACATCCTCAGTGACGCGTACGCCGGTAGCCATCAACCCCTCGATGTCGCGACAACTTTCCGCTAGTTGCGCGGGATCGAGCGGAGCGTCTTCAGGGCGCATCTTCACATCGCACCGCGCCGCAAGACGCTCGACAGCCTTCGTCGGCAGGGGCCGGGTAATGTAGACCTTGGGAAGACTCATGACTAGTTTGACCTTCAGTGGTCAGCGGTCAGCGCCTGGTGCCTAGGGGATTGCTGACGCGACTCACCGTGTCGCTAGGCACTAACCACTAGCCACTAACCACTGCTTTTAATTAATCCAGCGGCCGCCGTCATCCTTTCGTTCGTGCTTTCGCATGTAGACTTCGAATTTCTTGCGCAAGCGCGCGCGCCGCCACTCCTGATATCGCAGCGGGAACCTGACCGAGGGTAGATGCGGACCGCGGAGATAAAGATAACCGAAGAGCATTCCGCCCAGGTGGGCGACGTGGCTGATGCCTGATCCGGGGGTGCCGAAAGAACTCACCAGTTCAATGACTCCCATGATCACCACGAACCACTTGGCCTTGATCGGAATGAGCATGTAGAGATAGATCGGCCGGTCAGGAAAAAGCAGACCGTAGGCCAGCAATAGGCCGTAAATGGCTCCAGAGGCCCCCACCGTGGCTGAACCCGTGGCGCCGGGCAACACGGCGTTCAGCGCTACATCAAAGATTCCGGCGCCGATGCCGGTTAGAAAATAATAGAAAAGGAACTTTTCCCGGCCCCAAAGACTCTCCAGGTCCGATCCGAACATCCAGAGCGCAAACATGTTGAATATGATGTGAAAAAAGCCCGCATGGAGGAACATGTAGCTGACGAGTTCCCAGATATAAAAGTGGTGGAGGACATCGTAGGGCCGAAGCGCGAACCAGGCATAGGGTGCGCTCCAACCAAAAATCTGCTGGGGAATGTAGGTGACCGCGAACGCCGCCGTTGTAACGATGATCAATTGTTTGACTGCCGGCGTGAGCGGCGGCCCGAACGAGTATGTGACTTGTCGGTAGCGCGGCATATCTAAAAGCCTATCATAGTTCAGGCGTTCGATGGCAGGTGTGAAGTCTGAAGGTTAACGCGTAAAGGCCAGGCATTGGCCGCGGCGCCGAGAAACCCCGGCTTAACTCGTCATTCCATGGAAAGTGCCCGAGGCCACGCTTCAGACGGTTCTTCGCATTAGGACGTGGGTGCTGAACTTGGTGCTGCCAAACGGAGCTACGACCTTGAACCCCTCCCTCTCGAACATTGACGCAGTTCCGTGTGTGGACTCATTTCCGAAAGCGTAAGATTTCCAGTGAGTTATAGGGTAGCCCTCGACGAGGCCTCCTCCCCTGCTTCTTATGGCTTCGAGAGCAGCTTTCAAGGCCGCGCTTGCGACCCCGCGTCTTCGGTGCTCCTTTAGAACCGCAAAGCAGGTGATTCGCCAAAGTTTCCCCGTGCCTTCGGGAACGAGCCGCTGATACTTGCGACCGTTGTCGATGCGAGGAAGTTCCTCCCTGGGACCGTACTGGCACCAACCCACCGGCTGTCCTTTCGCGTAGACAAGAATTCCGTGCGAGCATCCCTTCTCCACGAGTTCGCGCTGTTCCCGGCTGTTCCTCACGCCTCTCTCCGCTCTGGTACGCAGCCACTCGTTCTCGGGCAACCTGTGAGGGCGGTGAAAATGCATGCACCAACAATAGTCCCAGCCATTCTTTTGAGAAAAAAGCCTCACAAAATCAGGCCAGGTCTTCTTTGATAGCTCCTTCGTCGCATATGTAAGAACCTGTGATGCCATCTCATTATTCTAGTTTCTTCCGCCCCACGGCGAACAAGGCGCCGGCCATCGCCAGGAAAATCACCAAGCCTAGAGCGCTCGAGTTAGAAAATCCGGGCCAATACTTGGTTCCAAGGGCGACCTTCTGATCGACCTCGAAACCGACCAGCGCGGCCAGAATCAAGCCTCCAATGGAGCCGCCAGCTATGAGCCCGGCGGCAAACAAGGCGCCGCTGGAGACTTCGCCTTCCTGACGCTTGGTGATCTTCTGAAGCAGTCCACTCACCACGCCTCCCATAAAGATGGGCGCGGTTGTGGCGATGGGCAAGTAGGAACCCACGGCAAAAGCCAGTGACCGCACGCCGCAAAGTTCCATGACTACCACAATGAACACCCCCAGCAGCACCAGCCCCCACGGTAAGCTACGGCGCAGGATTCCGTTAATCACTGTACTCATCAACACAGCTTGGGGCGCGGGGAGGCGCTCGGAGCCGATACCGACGCGCTCCTGGAAGTCAATCTGGTTGGTCGACGGGTCGTAATAGTAACGGCCGTCGGGAATGGCATGCGAGCCGATGACGTTAATGACTTGATAGTTCTTGCCGTTTTGCGAAGCCTTCCCCACCACGCGCATCTCCGCGCTCATGGTGACATTCTGCAAGGCGAAAGGTTCAACCCGCGTGTAGGCCCTGTTGAGCAGCACCAAAGTGAATCCGATGACGAGAACGGAGGTGAGCGCGCCAACGATCATGGCCGTTTCGGCGCGTTGGGGAGTCGCGCCAACCAGGAAGCCTGTCTTCAGTGATTGTGACGTTGCTCCCCCCACGGCGGCGGCGATGCAGACGATGCCGCCAATCGAGATCGCCGCGGCCGGGTAAGAACCGGAAGTCCAACCCGCGGCGACGAAGAGCAGAGCCGTGAGCATCAAAGTCGCGATCGTCATGCCCGAGATGGGATTCGCCGACGCCCCGATCAGTCCCACGATGCGTGCCGACACAGTTACGAACAGAAAACTAAAAACCACCACCAGAACGGAGGCGATCAGGTTGCCGCTTACACCCGGATTGATCCGGAACGCCAGTACAGCCCATACGATCAGGATCATCGCCAGTGATCCGCCGAAAATCACGCTGCCGGGCAGTTCTCTTTCCGTCCGGATGGGTGCCACGCGCTCAGTCCCGCCCTGTCCCTTTCGTAACTGCCGAAAGCTCGAACGCAAGGCGCGCACGATGGTCGGCAGCGTGCGGCCCAAGGTGAACAGGCCGGCCGTTGCCACAGCACCGGCGCCGATGGGGCGGACATAGGCGCGCCAGATCGCGAAGGAATCCATATCGCGGATAAGGATGGTGCCCGGGAAAATAGCGTGCTCGAGCCCGGCGCCAAAGAACTTGATCATGGGGATGGTGACCAACCAGGAGAGCACGCCTCCCGCGAATATCATTCCCGCCGTGCGAGGGCCGATGATGTAGCCCACGCCGAGGTACTCCGGCGTGATGTCGGCCGCCAAGGTGGCCCCGGTGAACCAACCCGGCTGGTAAATCGGGCGTGGCCGCCAGAACAACAAGGCTTCATTGAGAAACTTGTAAACAAGCCCCAGACCGAAGCCGGCAAAGACCTTTCCGGCGAAGCTGCCGCCCTTTTCCCCCGCGATGAGCACGTCCGCGCAAGCCGTGCCTTCGGGATATGTCAGCACTCCGTGTTCCACCACATTCAACTGGTGTCGTAAGGGAATCATAAACAGGACGCCCAGCACGCTTCCCACAAGCGCCAGAAGCAGCACCCGAGGGATGTCCGAAACGCCGAGAGAATAGCCGAGGAAAATCAGCGCCGGCAGCGTGAAGACGACCCCGGCGGCGATGGACTCGCCGGCCGAGCCTGCGGTCTGCACGATGTTGTTCTCAAGAATCGTTGAACGCCCCAGCCACTTGAAGATGCTGATGGATAGCACCGCGACGGGAATCGAGGCGCTCACCGTCAGTCCGGCGCGCAGCGCTAGGTAAACAGTTACCGCCCCGAAGACGATTCCCAGCAGGGCCCCTAGGACGACCGCGCGCAAAGTGAATTCGGGTGGCTCCTTCTCCGCGGGCACGTAGGGACGAAACTCAGTAGGGTGGCTTTCTTGTAGGGGTTGAGTGGCCATAAATCTCCTCGGGTACTAGGCTCTTCGCTCTCGTCCTGGTCTGAAATGGTGGATGAAAAAGCAAAACAGCTCATCCGTCGGCTGACGGACTAAGGCGCAAAGGAGCACGAGGCGTGGGTTTTTGTTTGCGACCCTCGCATAGCTTCTGCCTGTGAGTGAAACTCAGTCTTCACAACGCAAACAGTCTCGCAACTTCAAAGGCCGGTTGTTGACGCCGTGTGTTGAGCGTTGACGGCCAAAAGCCTGTGTCACCCGCCGAGCCGCGCGCGAACCCGTTCGCTCACTTGCTTGCCGTCCGGGTTCTTGCCTGCCAACTTGGCCATCGCGGCCTTCATCACTTTGCCCATATCTTTGGCGCTCGTGGCGCCGGTCTCCTGGAGGGCGGATGTCACCGCGGCGTCGATCTCCTCCGCGCTGGCGCCCGCCGGCAAGTAATGCTCAATGATCTTGATTTCGGCTTCTTCCTTGTCAGCCAGATCGTCGCGCTTGCCCTTTCGGAATTGCTCTGTGGAATCGCGCCGCTGCTTGATGAGTGTGCGCAGGACCGCCAGTGTTTCCGGGTCTCCCAGCGGCTTGCCAAGTTCAACCTTCTTATTCATTAACGCCGCTTTCGCCATGCGAAGGACTGAGAGCTTGAGCTGTTCCTTCGCTTTCATGGCGGCAACCAAATCTTTTTCAACCTGCTCCACGATGGCCATGGTGTTTCATTGCCTCCAGAGTCCTGCCGACTATACCATAACCCTCATAACGTGTGGGAAAATCGCGTTGTCGGGACGGCGATGATGGGCGCCCCGGCAAACTTAGGGTGGTCTCTTGAGGCTGCGCCTTTGGCTGCCATTTACTCTCAGAGGAAGGGTGGCTATCCCGAGGAGCACCAGACAGGGGGCGATAGGGGTCCGTAGGGTGTGACAGGGCGTGAAACGTGGATTGACAGACCGGCGTCGTCGTTGCAAAATGGTTAAAGGTCAAGGTGCGTCGGGAGTCTGGCGTAAGCCAGACATTTGAGGCGCCGCAACTCTCCAACCACCGCTGTTGTGCGCCCGCAGCTCAGCTGGCTAGGGCACTTGCCTACGAAGCGGATGGAAACCGAATCTAAGTCGTTGACCTGACGCCACCTCCGCTTCCGAAGGACCGCCTTAGCCTGCACCCAATCCTGCACCCAAGTTTCAACCGCCCTTGTCGTCGCACGGTTGGAAGAACCGATGCGCCATGGGCGGGGGTTTTGGTGGTGACACCAGCAACATCAGCCGTAGCAATCAGCACCGCCTTCCGAATGCTCTCGATTCGTATCGCCAGTGGATCCAGTTCGGCATAGACGCCCGTGAGTTGCTCGCTTGCCACCTGGATTTTCGTCATCACGTCCAAACTTTTGGAGGGAACGGCACAGCCTGTGAAGCCAAGCGTTGTCTACCACGCCGATTGGAGCAGCAAGGAAGAGAAGCGATTTTGCGCCAGGGCCACTGTCGGCGCGGACGACTGCTATACGGCCTTCGCTCCCGAGCAGGTGGGCAATCTCGGCTCGCTAATTGGGCGGCTTCGTACGGAAGCTGGTGAAACCGGGTGCGCCTTCGCTGGGTTCGACTTTCCGATTGGCATCCCAGCATATTATGCCGTGCATGCGGGCATATCGAACTTCCGCACACTACTTAGAAGGCTGGGCCACGGCAAGTGGAAGGATTTCTATTCCGGCTGCGACAAGCCCGACCAGATATCCGTGCATCGTCCCTTCTACCCGAGCGGCAAGTTCAAGGATCGGCGAAAAGAGGATTTGTTTCGTGGTCACGGCGTCTCGTCACTGGAGCCTCTGCTGCGCCGATGTGAGAGGGGCGGCAATGGACATAAGGAGGCGCGCTGCCTCTTCTGGACGCTGGGGGGCAACCAGGTCGGCAAGGCCTCAATTATCGGCTGGCATGACGTGCTCGCTCCTGCGCTGCGGAAGACAGGTCCGGTTTCTCTTTGGCCGTTTGACGGCGCTCTGTCCTCGCTGCTGGTGCGGGGGAGAGTCGTCATTGCGGAAACATACCCCGCAGAGTGCTACGCGTGGTTCTGCTCCGAGCCGGTCGGCAGCAAGCGAAAGCAGGGGATCAGGACAGAATTCGGCGCATCGCTCCTCCTCTGGGCTGATGATAATTGCGTTGCGCTTGACAACGAACTCAGGAAGCATATTGAGGATGGCTTCCCGCAGGGTGACGATGCCTTCGACGCCGTGGTCGGCCTCTTCGGGATGCTCCAGGTGTGCTTCGGCAAGCGTGCAGCGGGCGAGCCGGACGAACGAGCAATCCGGGATATTGAAGGGTGGATTTTGGGCCGGGAGTCCTAGCGATGCCACTGCCGTTCATAGCCCGCAGGTTTCCCCGGGGCTGCCCTCGACTCCCAGCTTGACTGGTGAAGTATATTGTCCGTGGAAGACGAAGCCGTCAATCGCGGGAATGGTGCCGGAGGGAATGCCGTGGGGGACATGCAGGCGAACGCCCTTGACGCACCGCGTGAGCACGGGGAGCGGACGTTTTCATTCAGACCGGAATTGTTCGGCGAGGGCTCAATGCTGCACCAAGGGCGCTGCAGTCGTCGCCGGCATCCCGAGCCAAGCTTGTTGAAGCAAGGAGGTGACCATGAGGGGGCAAATTCTCGAGGGGGTTGGACGAGAGATTCACGCTGTGCCGGACGGAGACTTCCTCGAAGCCCTCAGGAACATTCCAGGCAGAATGGCGTCTCGCTTGGCATTCATGGAGCGCGAGCACCACGTTGTCCGCGACTTCGCCGTCCGGGAAATGCCGCGGCATGACAGGCCGCTCTCGCCATCGCATATTGCACAAGCCACCGGACTGGACTTGCCCAAAGTGTCCGCCGTCCTCGCAGACCTGGAAAGAAACCTGTTCTTCCTCGTGCGCGACGCAGAGGGCAGCGTAAGCTGGGCGTTTCCGGTCACTGCTTTCCAGACGCGCCACCGCCTGGAATTCTCCACGGGCGAGCACACCTCGGCGGCCTGAGCGGAGGACGGCTTCGCCACGTCCTTCGTCGAAGGACGCCTTCGCGGTGAGAGGCTGCAAATCCGCATTGACTCGGTGTGCCACCATTGTTCGCAGCCGCTCGCCATCGAGGTCGATGACGAGTTCAGTTGGCGCGTCCTGTCGGAGGGTGCGTCGCCCTTGCTCTTCGAGCCGCATGTCGACTGGAGCACATTCCGCAGCCCGAACATCATCCACGATTATTGAGACCAAACCGTATTCTTCTGGTCAGAAGAACACGCACGCGAATACCGTCGCACGCATCACCAGCCCGGCGGGACGTACCTGACACTGGGGCAGGCAGCGGTCGAGGGGCGCGTCGCCCAGTCGGGACTTTTTGCGTTCGGCCCAGACGGCGGGCTGCGGCGGTAATTCGGGCCGTGGATTCCCGCACGCGCTGGCCAAACCTTAGGAAAGAAACTTGTAGGCCCGTGGGGACACGAACCCCAGACCTCTACCGTGTCAATGAGCAATTCATTGATTTATCAACAACTTACAAGCGCTCACAGGGGCGGCTTACTTCAGTAAGTGCTTGTAAGTCCGTTCGACATCGGGTTGGCCATCGGGTTGGAATCCGACCGATTCTGCGTTCAATTCAGCGCAAGAGAACAGCCCGTCTTCGATAGCCGCACGTTACCCCAGTCTGCCTCCCGGCGTGAATTCTCCATGATGGAGTCCCCCCACAACAACCACGAATTTCGTTTCTGGCTCTGGTGGGCACCGGTTAGACGACGCCCTGCATTCCTGCGTCGGGTCGCCGCCGCCATTTGCCTTGCGTGCTGGCCCAACTTCGAAATGCTCGGGCCCTTGCTGTTGAAACAGATGCGCCAGGATCCCGATCCGCCGCCCGGACTGGCTGCGTCCGACGACCCTAACTCCTTGGCTGGATCTGCTGGGCCTCCGAGGGCGGGCGGGTCCCGTCGTTCGTCAGGTCACTCCCGGAGGTGGCATAGTTGCCGTCGACCGAAAGGGTCGCACCGCGACGCGCAAGAGGGGCGTACAATCATCCTGATTTGAAGACAAAGGCGGAGCTTACAGATGAGACGAATCGCTGGCGTTGTGATTACCTCATTGCTCTTTTCTGTTCTTGGCGCCGGTGCGCCACGCACCCTGCGCGTGGATTATTACCACACCGGAAACGTGCACGAAGAATGGTTCAGCCTCGATCGGGTGGTCCTGGAACCGCTGGAATGGCCGGGCAATCCGCACAAGGCCATTGATGAAAGCCAATTGGGAGACTACCTCTTCGAGGTGCGCGAGCAGAGCAGCGGAAAGTTATTGTACTCAAGGGGATTCAATTCCGTGTTTGGCGAGTGGAAGACGACGGAAGAAGCGCGTCACGGGAACCGGACCTTTTCCGAGTCGCTACGGTTTCCCGCGCCGGAGGCGATTGTGGAGGTTTTACTGAAAGAGCGCGATGCGAGCGGCTTTCCTGAAGTGTGGAAAACAGTTGTGGATCCCAGGGATGAGTTCGTTGACCGTGCGCGCCCGTCGTCACCCGGGTCCCTGATGGAACTGCAAAAGATGGGGGAGCCGGCAGTCAAAGTGGATTTGCTGGTGCTGGGTGACGGATACACGGCCGCGGAGCGGACGAAGTTTCAGAAGGACGCGCGTCGATTCATCGAGGCGCTATTTGCCGTCCCGCCATTTCGCGAGCACCGCGCGGGCTTCAACGTTTGGGGACTGTGCCCGGCGGCGGAACAATCAGGCGCGTCGCGGCCCTCGAGCGGAGTTTACCGAAGGTCGCCCCTGGGCGCTTCGTACGACACTTTCGGGACTGAGCGCTATGTGCTAACCATGGAGAATCGCACGCTGCGGGACGTGGCTTCGTTTGCACCGTATGAGTTCATCGAGATTCTGGTGAACGGAGAGACGTACGGAGGAGGCGGAATTTTCAATCAGTTCGCAACTGTGGCCATTGACAATCCGTGGTCGGCCTACGTGGGCGTGCACGAATTCGCGCACCACTTCGCCGGTTTGGCCGATGAATACTACACCTCAGACGTGGCCTATTTGCCACCGGAGCACAAGACGGAGCCCTGGGAGCCAAACGTGACCGCGCTGCTCGATCCCGCGAATTTGAAGTGGAGAGACCTGGTCGCGCCAGGGACTCCCGTGCCCACGCCGTGGGATAAGGGCGAGTTCGACCGCTTCGAGCGCGACATTCAGAAACAGCGTAAGGAATTCCGCGCCGCAGGCAAGCCTGAAGCGGACTTGGACGCCCTTTTCCGCCTGGAGCGCCAGAAAGAGGACGCCATGCTCGGAGCGCAGAAATACGCCGGGAAAGTCGGGGCATTCGAGGGCGCGAACTATGAGTCACAGGGCTACTACCGTCCCGAGGTTGACTGCATCATGTTTACCCGTCATATGTCGTTTTGTGCGGTCTGCCGACGCTCCATCGAACGCATTATCGCCATGTACACGGACTGAAATCCACTCGACGCCCAAGCGCAGAAGCCACTTGGAAAGGCTTTCCCGGAGAAACACCAGTGACGACACCCGAGGCATCTTGGGTCGCTTGGATCTAGGCCACAGTGTCGAGGCGTACGATTTGTACCAAAGCACACCGTCTGGGAGGTGCGCATGGACTCGAAACCGGTCAAAGACTTGCGGGCCATTGTGATCCAACCCTATGATACAGCGTGATGCAGCGCTGGTTCTGCCAATCCTGACACCGGCCGAACTGCCTAAGTCATGAGCGTTGGTCTACGTACGCCGTCGATCGCGGAAAGAAATCGTGAAGGATATGCCGGACAAGAACCCAGGACGGTGGAACATGTCATTTATCGAGAGTAGCTCGCTTAAACAAAGTTTACGTACCTTAAGAATTGTCCTACCTGCGACCGCGTTGATGACATACGCGCTGGTGGGCCGAATGGCGACCGCCCAGCAAAACGGCAAAACGGTGATCAACTTGCCCAGCAGCAAGGTTCTTCTGAAGCCCGTAGCAGGGAGTCCGCAAAGGACCAACAGCTTCCCTACCGCCGTGGTGCTGAGTCCGGATGGGCGTTTTCTTGCCATTCTCAACAATGGCCGTGGCACGGCGGAATCCGGGTTTCAGCAATCCCTCGCAATACTGGACCTGGCGACCAACCAGCTCACGGATTATCCTGATGGCCGGCTCAAAGTAGACGCTCATCAGAGCTATTTCCTGGGGCTTGCCTTTGACATGGACGGTAAAGAGGTAGACGCATCGGTGGTATCGTTGACAGACCCCGAAGGAAAGCGTCCTGGCGACACGGGCAATGGGATCGCGGTATACAGCTTCGAAGGAGGTCGCCTCTCACCGGAACGTTTCATCCCGATTCCACTCCAAGCACTGGCTCCCGGCAAGCACACTCAGATCAACAGGTTTATACCAAGCGGCAAAGCGATTCCGTACCCAGCTGGGCTTGCCGTGATTTCCGGGCCGGCGGGGAAGCAGATCCTGGTTGCGAATAACCTCGCGGACAATGCCCTGCTGCTGGACGCGAGTACAGGAACGGTATTGCGCACTTTCGACCTCAGCATGACGAATGACGTTCCTGCCTCCTATCCCTACGCGGTGGTTGCAACCGCGGACGGCCGCCGCGCCTACTGCAGCCTGTGGAACGCCTCGCAGGTCGCAGAACTCGACCTGGAGGCGGGCACGATTTTGAGAAACATTCCCCTGCGGATGCCGGCCTCGGCTACAGCGGCAGGTTCGCATCCCACGGCCATGCTGCTCAGTCCCGATGAGAAGCAGTTGTACGTGACCCTCTCGAATGCCGATGCCGTGGCCGTGATCGATACGGCATCAGGGCGCCTGCTGCGAACATTGTCAACGATGCTGCCGGGACAAAAAGAGGGCGGGACCTGTCCCATCGCGTTGGCACAGAGCGCGGACGGCAAACGTTTGTTCGTCGCCGCCGCCTCGCTTGATGCTGTCGCCGTCTTCGACACTTCCGGCGCCGCTGAGAAGGAAACTGCCATCGGCTTTCTCCCGACGGAATGGTACCCCTCGGCCCTGGCTGTGCGTGGTGATGACCTCCTGGTTGCCACAGGAAAAGGTGAAGGAACCGGGCCGAACAACGGCCCGAAGGATCCCGGCAGCCCGGACAAAGGGCGCGCGCATCCCTACATTGCCTCGATGATCCATGGGTCGATCGCGCGCTTCAACGTTCCGCAGGCTGAACGCCAGTTGGGAGGGTTCACTGACGAAGTCCTCCGCAGCAACTTGATGCGGGTGAACGAAGACGGCATTCCGTTCAAGGCGGGCGGCAATCCCATCAAGCACGTCATCTATATCATCAAGGAGAACCGCACGTACGACCAGGTGTTTGGCGACCTGAAGCCAGGCGACGCGGATCCTTCGCTCTGCATGTACGGCGAGGATATTACTCCCAACCAACACAAGCTGGCGCGGCAGTTCGGCGTTGTCGACAATTTCTACGACAGCGGGGAAGTCTCCGGCGATGGCCATGTGTGGTCCATGGCCGCAATCACCAGCGACTACAACGAGAAGACATGGCCCGTCGGCTACCGGGGAGACGAGCACGCCTACGACTACGAAGGCGAAGTGGCTAACGCTGTGCCGCTCCAGCAGGGAATGCCGGATGTGAATGAGCCAGGTACGGGATACATCTGGGCGGCTGTGGCGCGCCAGGGGCATACGCATCGTAACTACGGCGAGTACGTGATGACGCGCTGGTGTGATGATGCAGCCGCCGAGCAGTCTCCTCTCAAGGGTACGCCGCTGCCCCAGGGTATGAGTTGCGCTCAGAGCTTCATTCGGAAAGGAGAGCCGCTCCCAGCCAATGTGGGCGAACCGCACGGTTCACCGAGTCCCTGGCCATGGCGTGTCCCGCTGATCGCACTCGATGTTGCCACCAAGCCGGAACTCGAGAACAACTTCGACCCGCATTTCGCCAATTTCCGCTTGGACTATCCCGATCAGCTTCGGGCGGATGAGTTTCTGAATGAATTCGTCGAATTCGTAAAGGCCAGGCAGGAAGGCACAGGCACTGAATTACCTCAGTTCATCATCCTCCGCCTGCCGAACGACCACACCGCGGGCACGGAGTCAGGCATGCCCAAGCCGGAGGCTTCCGTGGCCGATAATGATTTGGCCGTCGGGCGGGTGGTGGAAGCCGTTTCGCACAGCCCCTACTGGGACGACACGGCGATCTTCATCCTGGAAGATGATGCCCAGGACGGCGCCGATCACGTTGATGCCCATCGCAGCCTGGCGCTGGTGATCAGCAAGTACTCGCCGGGTTCGCCTGCCCATCCGTTCGTCGACCATCACTTCTACACCACAGTCAGCATGCTTCACACCATGGAAGTTCTGCTGGGGCTTCCGTCCATGAACAACAACGACGCGCATGCGGCGGTGATGGCTCCGCTGTTTTCAGGCGGCGAAGACCAAGCCCCGTTCACCGCCGACGGGCGCAACCGCAATAATGGCCTTATCTATCTGGTTAATCCCCGCCACGGACCGGGAGCGAAGGAATCCGCAAAGATGGACTTCTCGCATGCGGACGCGGCGGACGCTCACGCGCTCAATGCCATTCTCTGGCGCGAGCGCAAAGGCAACATGCCCATGCCGGAGCCGAAACATTTGGTGATCACAGGTGGGGATTGACAAGCGGATTATGCACCCGTTCCAGTGGGTCAAGGCCACTGAGCGCCTCAACGAAATATAGGAGCGGAAACCATGAAGCCTGACACAAGGACCCTCGGACGGTTCCTCCTCATCGTCGTCCTTCTCTCCATTCCTGCAACGCTCAAGGGCGCTGGGGACACAATCGAAAAACGCAGGGCATTTCTCACCCAACTGCTGGCCATGCTTCCTCAGGACCCGGCCTGGAACGAATGGCTCAATCGCACAGGGGAACTACCGCCGGACTTCGATGCCCTGCCCACAATGATGGATCTGCCCGACCCCTTACTCCTGGAAGAGAATGGCAAGCAGGTCCGTATTTCCACCAAGGAGCAATGGGAGCGCCGGCGACTGTTCCTCAAGAAACAGTTCGAGTATTACGTCACCGGCCGTTTCCCTCCCCCGCCTGGCAACGTCGAAGCAAGCATCGTCCACGAAACCAAGGACGGCGAACTGACCATCCGTGACGTGCTCCTCACCTTCGGCCCTGAACGCAAGGCGAAACTGCGCGTGCAGCTTTTTATACCCGAGGGCGCCGGCCCCTTTCCGGTCTTCGTGACCTGCACGGGAAAACGTTCCTGGGTCGAGATGGGTCTCCGGCGCGGCTACATGGGGGCCATCGTGGCTGCCGCCGACGGATCCGACGACACCGAGATGTACGCCCAGCTTTACCCCGATTACGACTTCACCTGCTTGGCCCGGAGGGCCTGGGGCATCTCCAGAGCGATTGATTATCTGGCGACCCTCCCCGTGGTCGACAAGACCAAAATCGTATTCACTGACCATTCGCGTAATGGAAAGGTGGCCACCTGGGCCGGGGCCTTTGAAGAGAGGCTGGCGGCCGTCATCGGAAGCAGCCCGGTTTCAGGTGGAGCCATCCCCTGGCGCTACTGTGCGGACCGCTACGCCAACGAAACCCTGGAGATGAGCATCCACAACTACCCTCACTGGTTCCACCCCAGATTGCGCTTCTTCGTCGGGCGTGAGAACAAGCTCCCCATCGATATGCATGAGATGGTGGCCCTCATCGCCCCTCGTGCCTACATGGTTACTCTCGGGATCAATGAAGGAGAAGTGAACGCTTGGGGCGAAGAGCGCGGTTTTCTCGCCGCCCGGCGTGTGTATGACTTCCTCGGTGTCAAAGACCGGATCGCATTGCGGTTCCGGCCGGGCACCCATCGGACTCCCGGCTCCAACATCGAAGAGTATTTCGATTGGTTCGACACCGTGCTTGGCCGCCGGAAGTTTCCAATACCCGACAGGCTCCTGTGGAACTACTCGTTCGACAAATGGAAATCGCTCAGTGGCGAGAGCGTTGATTTCAAGTCCTATCCCGAAAAAGCGTCCGGCAGCCTGTTGAGCGCGAACATCGACTGGAACAAGCAGCGCGAAGAATTGCGCAAGAGAATTCTTTGGAGCCTTGGAGAGTTCCCGCCTCACGTCACGATCCCGGGACGAAACGGGTTGGGTTCCAGCCCTCCCGGCGCAGCCCCTTCCGGCTCGCTCGGATACGTCGATCAAATCCTGGACCGCCCCCGGCCCACCGCAGAGGTAGACCGGGCCACCCTCGGCTTCAGTGATGATCGCAACCTGATGGGCGAGCTCTACTACCGCCGTGGCACTCCTCCCGATGACAAGATCCCGGTGGTCATCTGGCTCCATCCTTACTCTTATTCCAAAGGTTACTCCGACCTCCCGATTCTTCCGGAAAGTGCCGAAGATTCAGCGTACATAGCCGGCACCTATCCTTTGCAGGACCAGGGTTACCTGGGTACCGATTTCAAGGTCCGGCCGCTAGCCCAGGACGGCTTCGCCGTCTTTACCTACGACATGATCGGATTCGGTACCAGGATTCCCGAAGTCGAGCGATTCTACGAACGCTACCCTCATTGGTCGCTGATGGGAAAGATGGTGGACGACGTCCGGTCGGCGGTGGACCTCCTGTCGGGTAACGATAGGATCGATTCGCGCCGCATCTACGTCATGGGCTATTCGCTCGGAGCGACGGTCGGGCTCCTCGCGACAGCCCTTGACGATCGGATCGCTGGTGCAATTTCCTTCTGCGGCTTCACTCCTCTCCGCACGGAGAAAGGCACCGGCAGCCTCGACAATGACGCCTTCATCCATGGCTTGATCCCGCGCCTCGGCTTCTTCAAGGGGAATGAAAAGCGCCTGCCATGGGATTTTGATGAGGCCATGGCTCTCATCGCACCTCGCCCTCTTATGGTTGTGGCGCCTCAATTCGACCAGGAGGCGACCTTCGATGACGTAACCCGCTCCGTCGAAGTGGCACGCCAAGTCTATGAGGCATTGAACCCCGAAGAGCGGTCCGCCAGCGCCTACGACTACAACTGGAGCGGCATTTGGAGAGGCGAGGTGGCGCGCAATGTTCCGTTGCGTAGTCTGGAACTCTACGCCCCGCCGGACTACAACCACTTGTCCAATTCGATGCAGTCAGTGGTTTACCACTGGATGAGTCTGAAGATGAAAGGCGAGACTCGGTGACGGGAAGGCGCTCGGCGGGGCGAACATACCTCGCCGTTGTGAAGTAAGCCGCACGGGTGCGGGTATCGTTGTTGCTGAACGACATCTTGTCTATTTGCCGCTAAAGACCCCATGACTCGATACCCCCCGCCTGCGGCTAACAGCAGAGTCCCTGCTGATTCCCGAACTCCGACGGCTTCCTTGCTCAACGATCTTATTTCCTCAAGGAATGTTGAGGTTCAGGAGAGAACCCTTGGTGATAATGATGCGATCTTTCTCCGAATGGGTTCCAGCACCCCTGCGCTGATGAGCAAGCCCGCCGCCAGGACATACACTCCACCTGCCCAGACAAAAGCCGGCTTGTAGCCATACGCGTCGATGAGAGGCCCAATGACGAGTTGTGTTCCGGCGCCGACGAAGGTTCCAGCGGCCCCGGTCATTCCATAGAGGATGGCCACATGCTTGGGGGGAGAAATCTCCGTGACGACGGTGTGAATATTCGTGGACCAGCCTTGATGGGCAAAGAGCGCTAGGCTGAACAACGCCAATGCCAGCTTGGGTCCCGGCGCGAAACCGGCCGAGGCGCCGAATGCGCACAGGAAGGCGAAAACGAGCAGCGCAGTCTTGCGGCTCCGGTGCAGGCCCCAGCCTCGGCGGATCAGGGCGCTGCTCGCAGCTGCTCCGGCAAATGCCCCGATGAATGCGCAGAAGTAAGGCACCCAGAGAAGTTTGCCCACCGTGGCGAGGGAGAGCCCGCAGGCTTCCTGAAAGTAACCAGGAATCCAAAACAGATAGTAATACCAGGCGGTGTCTGAGCATCCCCGCGCAGCCAGAACGCACCAGTACTTCCGTGTTTTCAGGACCTCGCCCAGTGTTACCTCTTGTTCAGCGGGAACGCCAGTCGCCGGATCGTGTGCTTCCACCGCCGTGGTGCCGGCTGGTGCATCCTCGCGCAGGGTTTGCCGATGCACCCAAAGCCACGGGGGAAGCAACAGCAAGCCCAGTGCACCGAGAAAGAAGAACGAGGCCCGCCATCCGTAATGAAGGGTTGTCCATGCGACCAGCGGGGGCCCCACCAACAGCCCCACGCAGATGGCTGAGAGGATGGTCCCCACAGCCTTAGCGCGGCTGGCCGGCGGAAACAACCCGACAACGCCGCGTATGGCTGCGGGATAATAGACGCCCTCGCCGATCCCCAGCAGGGCCCGGCAAAGAATCAGGCTGGGGAGTCCTCGCACAAACGCATGAGCCATGGCGGCGAGTGACCAGAAAGCAACCGCCAAAGTGACCGTGCGCCTGTAACCCATCCGGTCGGCGATCCGCCCGCCAAGAATGTAGAAGACCGCGTACATTACCAGGAACGCGTGAACGGCTAATCCGTAATTCGCGTTGCTCAATAAGAGGTCCCGCCGCACTTGGGGCATGACCACACTGAGCAACGAGCGATCCAGGTAATTGATCGCCGACCCCGCAAACAGGAGCAGGACAATCAACCGGGGGAAGGAGTTTTGCCAAGCGGATTTGTTAAACATGTACCGGAGGTTTTATACTACGGCGCGATCACTTGCGGAGAATAATTATGACCCACCGCGAACTTGTCCTGGCTGCCATCCAAGGCGAAATCCCAGATCGGCTCCCCTGGGTCCCCCGCCTGGAATTCTGGCATCGAGCGCGCCTGCGCCAAGGCACGCTGCCGCCGGAACTTCGATCTCTCACCCTCACCGAGATTACCGAACGCCTGGGCGTGGGCTGCTACGCATCCGTTCCCGACTACACCGACGTTGCGGACGAGACGGCCATGGACGACCGCACCCTCGGCCTCTTTCATCTTCCAGTCTTGCCTTATCGCGTCACACTCGAAGAAGTAGATCGCCGCGTCACCCGCCACGGCAGGGAAACCGTGGTGGAATATCACACACCCGCGGGCTTAATCCACACCGCCTCCGTGTTCACAGATGAAATGCTGGATGCCGGCGCTTCCATGTCGTGGATCACCGAACACGCCATTCGCGAACCGCGTGACTTCGATGTCGTTGGACACATTTTTTCGCACTTGAGAGTCGAACCGCACTTGGACGGCTACCTCGCCCGCCGTCAGGAGGTGGGCGAACGGGGCCTCGTGATCGGCTATCTTCTGGGAACGGCCGGCCCCATCCAGCACATCATGAAGGAACTCATGCCGCTCGAACAGTTCTTTTATGCATTGCATGACTATCCGGAGAAAGTTCACCGCTTGGCAGACCTAATTGGGCCGCTGTACCGGCAAATCCAACAGATCGGCGCAGCGTCTCCGGCGGAGGTCCTGATGCTCGGCGGAAACTACGACGACTCCATCACCCATCCTCCGTTCTTCGAAAAGTACATTTTCCCTGTCCTGCACGATTACGCCGAGGTGCTCCATCGCCGCGGAAAATACCTGATGACCCACACCGACGGCGAGAATCAGCGACTTTTCTCGCTGTATCGGCGGGCGGCTTTTGACGTCGCTGATTCGGTATGCCCCTACCCGATGACGCGCTGCCGCTTGGAAGAAATTCGCGCGGGCTTCGGCGAGCGCGTCACGATTTGGGGCGGGATTCCTTCCACCCTGCTTTGCGCCGGCAGCACTCCGGAAGACGAGTTCCGCCGCTCCATTGATGAGACAGTCAATCGCTATTGTCATCAAACTCATTTCATCCTTGGCGTCAGCGACATGGTGACGGCTGATTGTAAGTGGGACCGGCTGCAATACATCACGGAAGCGGTATATGAAGGACAAGGTGAAGGTGAGGGGTAAAGCATAAAGGGTAAACGGTGGCTGATTCGGTCTGGATGCCAGCCCGCTGCCGGACATCACCGTCGCCCTACGAATGGGCGTACGATCGTGCTGATTTGAACACAAAGACGGAGCCTACAAATAGGACTAATCGCCGGCATTATGATTGCCTCGCTGCTTTGGAAAAGAGAATTCAGCGTCTCGAAAGGACCGCGCATCAGCGGCCGGGGCTTGCCCCCGGTCCTGCTATCGGAGCTTAGGGGCACGAAAGGAGCTGTTCAAAATGGATATCCAGTTTTCCTCCATACCAAACCGAAAACACCCAGCCGTTTCCCGCCGTCAGTTTGTAACGGGAAGCGTCGCGGCGGCGGCAAGCCTGGCACTGGCGAATTCGCCGCTCGCGCAGGCCGGAGCAATGCGGCCCAATCCGATCAAGGCCGGCCTAGTCGGTTGCGGCGGCCGCGGCAGCCTGGTGGGTAGCTTGTTCAAGGAGCACGGCGGCTTTGAACTGTTCGCAGTGGCCGACTACTTCCAGCCGGTAGCGGATACGCTCGGGGAAAAGCTCGGCGTGGACAAGTCGCGCCGCTTCTCGGGCCTCTCGGGCTATCAGAAGCTGATCGAGACCGGCGTCGAGGTGGTGATCCTGGAGGACATCCCGTGGTTCATGCCGGACCAGGCAGAGGCGGCGGCCAAGGCCGGCTGCCACGTCTACATGGCGAAGCCCGTGGCGACGGATGTGCCCGGCGCCCTGCAAGTTGAAGCGGCGGCCAAAATCGCAAGCGAGAAAAGGCGCTGCTTCTTCGTCGACTACCAGGTCCCCACGGACCCCTTCAACCAAGAGGTTGTGAAGCGCGTGCACGAAGGAGGGGTGGGGAAGGTTGCCCAACTGGCCACGTTTGGCTTATGCGATGGCTTTAGCGATCCGCCGAAGACCGCGAACCTCGAAAGCCGACTGCAGAAGCTGATCTGGGTGAACGACATTGAGCTGGGGTGCGATTATCTCGGGAACTTTGATATCCACGCGGTGGATGCAGCGCTTTGGGTGATGGGACAGCGCCCACTAGCCGCTGCCGGCTCCTCGCAAGTTGCGCGCTTAAACGCTCACGGCAATGCGCACGGCGTCTGCTCGGTGATTTACGACTACGCGGACGGAACGGTGCACAACCATTTTGGCCAGGCGTTGCCCGATATCACCGTAGCCGTCCTTGACTGCCATGTGTACGGAACAACCGGCAATGCCGTTATCAGCTACTGGGCTGAGGCGTTCCTCCACGGGAGCGACCCCCAGGATTATCGAGGCCAAGTGAAGAACCTTTATCACGATGGCATCATTCGTAACATCGGGACGTTCTACAAGAACGTGACCGAAGGTCGCTTCGAGAATCCGACCGTGAGAAGGGCTGTGGACGGGGTTCTGACGTGCGTCCTGGGCCGCGAAGCCGCCAGCCGCCGGGTACGTTTGACCATGGACGAGTTGCTGAAAGAGAACAAACGCTTGGAGGTTGATTTGAGCGGACTGAAGGCGTAGCCCGAAGGGAAGCATCCCAGGAGCTTTCATCCTTTCGCTCGTTTCGGTGTTCTCTGTCTGTTTCCTCTGGTGGTGGCGTGCGCCCCACCGAAATCCCCATGCATTGAGCTTATCGTGGGGACTCGAACCCCAGACCTCTAGCGTGGTCATCGGGCTGGAAGTCGACGCGTCTTACCCAGTCGGTCGCAACGCATCTGGACCCACGGATACATGTGAAGGTCGATTAGTCCCGCCTTCGCGAGGAGTTCCTTCAGGTCGGGATTATCATACCTACCAAAACCGAGTGCAAGCAGTTCCAGTCCAAGTGTAGCGGGTGAGTGGGGGCGGTTGCACTGCTTGTTCGGACGTAAAACGGCCATCGTCGCACTTCAGTCGCGTGGCTAAAGCCTGCTGGGGGACCGACCCGACAGGTTGGACGGAATATGGTCAAGTTAGTTCATAGACTGTAGCCAATTGACCACCCCGACGTGCCGATACTGCCGCTCAAAACACGGCACTTGGACACCGTCCGGCAGCTATCCTTTTTAACAACCCAGCCAGCGGTGCATCTGCCGCCCGCGCAAAAGCTTTTCCACATCTCGTTCCCGCACCAATCATCTCCCCCGTCACCTCGATAGGGTTACACCGTCGATCATGGATCTCCGTCCATGACTGCTGTTTTGGTGCTACCCAGAGTGTTGGGGGCACTTTTCACGTTAGTTACTCGTCAAAGTGCCCGGCTTGCAGAGCCGCTGGCGATCAGCGTAGGTCGAGTTGGCGAATTTTACCCGGGTAATATTGACAGATAGTTTTATCCGGGTATAATTAGGAAACTATGGAAAACAACGCAACCTACACATCGTTTATCGGAACCACGTTAGTGGCCTCAGGCCCTCTCGATCAGGTACTTACACGAGTAAAACCATTCTTTGACCGAGATCCTGGAGCGCCCATTTTGATCTTTAAGGACGATAGCGGTCGCCAAGTGGACTTCGATCTCCGCGGAACGTTGAGTGAGACCCTGGTGCGTGCGGCTCCGCCGCCCGAGCGTCCCGGCCCGGGCCGTCCAAAGCTCGGTGTGGTGGCGCGCGAGGTGTCGCTGCTGCCCCGGCATTGGGAGTGGCTCGAACAGCAACCAAACGGGGCTTCGGCGGCGCTTCGCCGGCTAGTCGACGAAGCGAGAAAGAGAAATCCTGGAGAGGAGCGGAGGAGGTTGGCCATTGAAGCCGCCAATCGCTTCCTCACGGCAATGGCGGGAAATCTACCCGGCTACGAAGAGGCGACGCGAGCCCTGTTTGGCCGCAACCCGGAACGATTTCACGAACTCATCCGCGAGTGGCCACCCGACATCCGGCAGTACGCCGAGCGTCTGGTCGAGACGACTTTTGAAATTCGGGAGCGCTCTTAATAGGCCAGGTGGCGCATCAGAGCGAGCCCAGCTCTACGACTCGCGTTTCGGGCCCTACCCGTAGCCAGCCCGATCAATGGCCCTGGTCGAGCTCCCGATTCTATTATCTGAACGATTCGTCCGTCTTGAGCATCGTTATTTGTCATGGCCAGCCGCCTCCGACGGCTGGCTCCAAGCCTAGGACTGCTCAGATCGGTTTAAGGAACGGGCAGGCCGTTTCGGGGGCCTTTTGGGCCCAGTTGTCTGGAACCCTGAAACAGATCGCTCCAAAACGAGCACTGTGGTATGTTTAGGCCGTCAGCAAAGGCCAAAGAGGAGTTTCTGGTCAACCATGGGCATGAGCTGGAGAGCCATCATCGCTGCCTTGGGGACTGCGGCTGATCTCGTCCGCTCAGCGAAGAACCTGCGTGAAACCGTCAGCGACCTAAACGACAGGCGGGAGGTTCCTTCTCCCCCCCCGCCTGGGCAGGGCAATCAAGCGGCGGCCGCGCTTGCGGAAATGCGCGCGAAAATGGAGAGGGTTGAAGCTGGCGAGGCCAAACAGGCCGAACTCATCGCGAAGATGGCCGATCAAGATCAGGCCCTATGGAACCAATTGCAACACCTCGCCGCACGTGTAGACAAGATCTTCTGGATTGCCCTGGTGGCCCTGATCTTCTCCGCTTTGCTGATTTTGCGCGAACTTATCCGTCTACTCTTCTGAGTCAACCCCAGAGCCGACTATAGGCGGCGAACGCGATGGCGATTACGGACCCACAGAGCGGGTAGGCCGTTTATCGTCAAAGTGTGCGGTGCGGCAGGTGACGAATCGCGTCGAGCCGTAGGAAAGTAAAGCTCGAAGTGAGTTAACAGGAAGGGGTCAGCGATTGGCGGAAACTAGCCCTCCAAGCGGCTCAAGAAACTGTGGTCCCGTCAGTCGTTGTACGCCGCCTAGATCCTTGGCCAGGAAGAACAGAACAATCCCCCACTACGCATCAACACCGCACCTACCCATCGCGCACGGATTCAGCTCAGGTGATCCGCGGACGATAACGTAAGCCGACGGATTCCGAATTGAAATACGTCTATGAGAGGAAGGGAACGACCATACTTTTGAAGCGGGGAGCCGGGGCCGTCAGCTAGCCGATCCGGTGTGGGACAATTCGGCGGCAGTAGCGGGGAGACGCCTTTAAGGCTCTAGCCATCACAAAGTCTCTGGCTTCGCCGAACGATCATCATTTACCTCCCCATAGGAGCTTCAGGAGTGCATTCTGGTTTGGTCCTCGAGAACGACAGATTTTCTTTTTGGGTGTAAAGTGGAACGGTTTTCAAATGCAAGACGGCGGTCAGGCCACAATTCAGGCAATCGGGTCTCCACATGAAACTCACCGACCTGCGCGGTATTCTTCAATACGTCCCACAATTCCGGGACAAGACCTTCGTTATTGCCGTAGACGGCGACATCGTCACGGACGAGAACTTCGCGAACATCCTTTTAGATGTCGCTGTCTTGCGCTCCCTGAACATCCGCGTGGTGCTCGCGCATGGGGTGGCAGCACAGATTAAAGCTGCCGCTGAGAAACAGGGCATGCGAGCCTCCGACTTCGATGGCACTGGCGTGACCGATGCTCCGACACTGCAGATGGCCCTAAACGCCGCAAACCGTCTGACGCACGAGATTCTGGAAGGCCTGTCAGCCCAAGACTTGCGCGCCGCCTGCACCAATGCCATCATCGCCCACCCTCTGGGAATCATCCAGGGTGTCGACCACCTTTTCACCGGCAAGGTGCAACGCGTCGACACAGAGCTTCTCCAAACATTGTTGGATCGGGGAATCATTCCTGTCCTTCCGCCCCTTGGCTTTGATGGTGACGGCAAGACTTACAGGACGAACTCTGACAGCGTCGCCGTTGCTGTGGCTGAGAGTTTAAAGGCAATCAAGCTGATTTATCTCACTGCACAGGATGGGCTGCGGCACAGCGATCAACTGATTCGCAAAATGCTGGTGGCGGACCTGCAAAAACTCATCCAAGTCGCGCCCGGCGGATTCGCGCCGGGACTGCTTTCGAAGGCCCAGCATGCGGCTGCCGCGTGCTCGGCGGGAGTGGAGCGCGTCCACATTGCCAGCGGCCGGGAGGACGAAGGACTGCTGGCCGAAGTGTTCTCCAACGAGGGCATTGGCACGCTCATTTACGCAAACGAATACGAGCAGATCCGGCCTGCCAAGAAGAAAGACATCCGGGCCATCCAGAGGCTGACGAAGAAGGCGGTGGAAGCGGAAGAGCTTATCCGGCGAACACGCGTCGAAATGGAGAAGAACTTGGGGGACTACTTTATCTTTGAAATCGACAAGAACCCCGTTGGCTGCGTAGCTCTGCACATATATCCCGAGCAAAAACAAGGCGAACTCGCCAGCCTTTTTGTGAGTCCCGCACACGAAAACCAGGGCATCGGACGAAAGCTGATTCAATTCATCGAAAACAAAGCGCGCGAAGCCGGGTTGAATGAACTGATCACACTCTCGACGCAGGCGTTTACTTACTTCCAGTCGAAGGGCGGCTTTACGGAAGGTACTTCGGATAATCTCCCGCCTGTCCGCCGGGCAAAATACGATCAAAGCGGGAGGAATTCGAAGGTGCTGGTGAAGCCGTTGAAAGTTGATGGTTAGGCGCAGTTTTGCCGAGCGGGTGTCCCGGAACAGGCCTATTGTAGGTAAATGGCGTTCAGTATCGGCTTATCTGGTGGATGTGAGGGGAGTCATACAATTCTGGGCTGTCGCTTTCCACTTGGCCGACAAGTTAAAATTAACCGGCCAACCCTAGCCGCCCCGCTAAATCATTGAAAAGACAGCGGGTTGGCCGGTTAATTTCGACATAACCGGTCCAATCTGTGCACGCGCCTGTAATCCCCACATTCTGCGGAGGTTAGATCGAAGCGGGCATCATGATTGGCCGGTTATGTCGGCATGTCGCTCCCCAGATTTGGGAAAAGTCGATTCCGAGCCCAAACGGAGAGTTACCCGTTACTCGTCAAAAAGCTGAGCCGGGCTGAATCGGTGATTACTGAACGGATGACGACCACTCAGGCGGCTAGTACTTTTGTAGCGAGCTCGAGACCTTTCTGTCTTCCCGAGGTCGGCACCTTCCCGTTTGATGACGTGCCGCAACTCATACCATGGCGACGAGGTGTGCCTACGTCGGTCAAACGTTCCGAACTCACCACGCCGCTACGGCCTTCCCTTACGACCCAGGTATCGAGCGCCGCAAGGGCAAGGTAGCTGGAGCCGTTGCGTCTCCACAGCAGTTCGTTGCCTGGGTTTTCGTTTGGAGATTACCTTTTCTGAACCCCGTTTTCGCATTACGATTTGGGAATTGTTGCGAGAGGCAGATTCACAGTCGGTCTGTTGAGCGTACGAACGAACAGCAAGCGGGTTACTCCTGGAATGTTGTGGCGTGGAGTCCTGACGACAATGGCTGAATGCGAAGGCTCAAACTCAGCGTTGGCAGCAACTGCCTGCTGGACCGCCGCGGTACGCGCCAGGGAGAGCCGTCGGGAGAATCGTTTGTTCCACGATCCATGGGCGGAAGCACTGGCGGGCGAGGAGGGAGCGTCTTGGATAGCACAGCGTCCCGAAAACAGCACAATCACAATGGCACTGCGCACCCGCTACTTTGATGATTTCCTGGAACAAATCTCCAGCCTTGATAAAATCCGCCAGTTTGTATTCCTCGCTGCCGGACTTGACACACGGGCGTTCCGGCTCAAATGGCCGGCTGGGGTTTGCGTTTTCGAGATGGATCAGCCTTCGGTTCTGGATTACAAAGAGACTGTCCTGCAGTCGCTTGGCGCAACGGCAGTCTGCGAACGCCGGATCATTCGAAAGGACCTCACGGGAAGCTGGAAAGAAGCCCTCGTGGAAACTAGGTTCGACCCAGCCCGGCCGTCGTGCTTTCTGCTGGAAGGTTTTCTGTTCTACGTCTCAAACGAAACGGCGAGGGAGATTATCGATTCGGCCACGCTGCTTTCCGCGCCCGGGACCCGGTTGGGATTCGACGTCATGAACAGCGAAATGCTGACTTCGCCCTACACAAAGGCGTGGGTGGAAATGCAGGCGCAATCGGGAGCTCCCTGGATCGGGACCATGGACGACCCCGAGTCTTTCCTGTCTTCGCGCGGCTGGACAGCCGCACTGACGCAAGCCGGTCAGCCTGAAGCCAATCACGGACGCTGGAAACTCCCTGTATTTCCGACTAAGACTCCCAACTTGCCTCACAACTGGTGGGTGACTGCCGTGAAAAAGCTGTGACGCTTGGAGTACTCCAAGCAAACTGATTTTGATTCCACGAAGGTCCGACCCTGGCCGGCTATTTCACGCAGCCGACCCCAGCCTGCTGCTGTCTAGGAGAAAAACCTATGCTTAAATCCGTTGCTCGCCTGGCTGTTCTTGTTCTCCTTCTTACCCCGCTCGCTCCGGCTCAGACCGCAGAGGAGCGGAAAATCTGGCAGGACTTCGTCGCGGCCTGCCAGTCCGACCCGTCTCAGCTCATCAACGACGCCAACCGCCGCCAACGCCTGATTCAGGGCGGAATGACCGAAGCCCAGGCCGACGAGCGCTTGGCCTTGCTGCACAAGCTCTACGACACCTACCCGGCTTTCCAGCAGCTGATCCAGGCCATCGGCTTTAATCACCTCTACCTCGATCCCAACCAGACCCGCTTTACCACGGACCCCAGCGCCTTCCTGGTCGCCATGACCAAAGACCTCAAGCCCGGCAGGGCCCTCGACGTGGCCATGGGGCAGGGCCGCAACGTCCTCTACCTGGCCTCCAAAGGCTGGGACGTCACCGGCTTCGATATCGCCGAGGAAGGTTTGAAAGCCGCCCAGGCGAACGCCGCCAAAGCCGGCCTCGCCATCAAGACGGTGCAGGCGGGCTGGGACGATTTCGACTTCGGTCACGAACAGTGGGACCTCATCTGCTTCATCTACACCGATGCCCCGGTAATGGATCCACACTTCGTCGCCCGGGTGCGCGACGGCCTCAAGACCGGCGGCCTGCTGCTCATGGACCGGCCTTACCGCTCGCTGGATCATCCCGAGCCCCAATGGCCCGACACCGAGGCCGACAAAGCCAACGCCTGGCTAAAGGCTTGGTCAGACCTCCAGATCGTCCACTACGAAGACACCCCCGGCGTGGGCGACTGGCAGCAGACCGCCGTCCCCCGCCAGGAGTACCGGCAGCTTCGGCTTGTCCGCATGCTCGCTCGCAAGCGCTAGCCCAAGTGATGCAGCCTTTGAGGCTGCATCCTCGGCAGAAATCACCGCCGGAACGTCACCAGCTTGGGCGCGATCACGTACGCGCGTTACGGGGGCAAGACACGGCACGCCGAGACGGGTCCGCGACGGCGTCGAGGGCAACAGCACAGGCGGGCGGCTATCCGGAAAGCGATCCCCACGAATGCATAGTCGCCATAGCGCTCCGTAGCTTTGGGAAGCATCGTTGCCGAGCCAAAAGGGCTAGTTCGCCGTTTAACTGGCCAATCGTGATGCCCGCGCCGGCGTAATCTGATGGGAATGCGAGACTTAAGGGCGCGTGCACAGAATGGACCAGTTAAACGGAAAATAACCGGCCAAACTGTTTGATTCTTAAGCCTTTAGCGTTGAGAAACAGTTTGGCCGGTTATTTTTAGTTTATCGTCAGACTGGTCGGCGTGTTGTGCCTCTTGCCATTGGTAAACAGTAGGCGACCAGCGAGGACTAATCCGCGATCGGACCTCCGATGGCCCTTGCGCAAAGGCCCTCACCGATAGCGCCTCCTGCACCGCATCGATTTGCCGCCGCAATTCTGTATTGACTTGCCCCCGACCGATGTCTAACATGAACCCCAAGGATAGGCTCCCACATCATGATCGGCCAGCTAGCGTCGCACTATCGCGTCCTTGAGAAGTTAGGCGGTGGCGGCATGGGTGTGGTCTACAAGGTGGAGGACATCGAGTTGGGCCGCTTCGTCGCGCTGAAGTTCCCTCCCGAGGACGTCGCTTTCCAGGTCCATAGGACCGTCCGTGGACAGCAAATGAGGAGTGAGAAGATGCGCAAGTGGCATTCGGCATTATTCGTAAGCATCGGCTTGGTGCTAATGCTGATAGGCGCTATGGTGTGGGCGCAGCAGACACAGCAGCAACCGCAGGCGACATCCGTTCCGACCCAGGTTCATCAAACGATGCAGCAATCCCAAACGCCGCAGACACCCTCGCCAACGCAAGCGGCACGTTTCCCAGCTCAGAGCCAGCAACCGGCGGGGCAGGAGTCCCCATCGCCGCAACCGCCGGGTGAAGCCGAGCTTTTGCATGTGCTCGTGGGGCAGTCGCTGGAGGTAAGCTCGCCGCAACCCATCAAGCACGTCTCAGTCTCAAGCCCCGGCGTTATCGATGCAGCCATCGAGGATTCGAACCATATCAAAATCAACGGCAAGGCGGCGGGCGGCGTCTCGCTGGAGGTGTTGGATGAGGCCGGCGAGAATCAGATATTCTATGTCTACGTAGACCTCGACGCCTCCGCCCAGGCGGGACAGTTGCCGGAGACCCCGATCGACAATCCGGCACCGGCACAAGTGGTGAAGAAGACGAGCACAGCTTGGCTTGGATGGGTAGTCTTCGCTTCAGTTCTCTTGCTGGCCGGAGTCGTCCTTAAAATGCGACGCCGGCGTCAACCCGCCTCGTACAGATTGGACCTTCAGACAGCAAAGGTAGCTCCCAATGACGGTCGCGCCGAACCTGCGCCGGCCCGGACCCAGGCAGCGCGCGACGAGAAACTGCACATGGGGGAGACCGTCACCGCCGCAAAGCGGCTCGAGCGCATTTATGCGCTTGATTGGCCAGCAAGCTTTGAATCTATTTCTAAGGCAGCGGCCCCGCCCACTGGATTTGCCAAGGTCGGGGAGTCTCAACCCGAACCTGCGCCTGCCTCTATCGAGCCAAAGGCTCCTCCCTTCTCGTCTGAAATGCGGTCGGGAGAGGGTTCCGTCTCTGTTACGAACCAGCCAGAGAAGCCGGTCAACGTTTACGCATCAACTTTTGTCCGTAGTGACGAACGGGATCTGTCGGGACCTGACCAGATCCGCGAGGTGCCCATTTCTGACATTGAGGAACGCCTATCGCGAGTTTCCTTGGCGGCGGAAGCGCTGGAGGGGCGTGTGGGGGCGCTGCTGGAGGACTTCCAGGGGCGGATCGAGGGCAGTCTTCAGGCTTTCCAGGGGAAGGGCGCGCAGCAGGCGGAGGATTTGGAGAAGATCGCCCAGGAGTTGGGAGGGCGGTGGTCCCAGCAGTTTCAGAAGCAAGCCGAGGCAGCGGTGGAGAGGCTGCGGGAAGAGCTGACGACTTCAGGGAGGATCGTGGAGGAGAGCAAGCAACAACTGGCCAGCCTGGCTGAGGCGAAGCTCGCCTCCCTCATCCAACCTGTCCGAGACGAATACGGCCGGCAACTGGCACAGTCGATTCGAGAGCGAACGCAGATGATGCAGGAGGCGGCAGACGCGGGAGTGAAGTCCATCAAACAAGCCGCCGAGGAAGTGATCGCGCAACTTGAGGCTGCCGAGCAGAAGCGTGAAACAAGTTATCAGCAACTGGCGCAAACATTTCAAGAGCAAATCCAGGCGATGCACGAGGCAGCAGACGCGCATGTGAAATCCATCAAGCAGGCGGCCGAGGAGGCGATCGCACAATCGCAGGCTGCCGCGCAGAAGAACGAGGCGAGTATCTTGGCGTCTGCCAGCGCTGCCGAGGAGCGCTTCACAGGAGTTTCCTCGGCGCTGGAAGCGCTCCACGGGCGGGTGGGGGCGCTGGCGGGGGACTTGCAGTTAGAGAGTGCGAAGCGGGCGGAGGATTTTGAAAAGGCCGCGCAGGAGTTGGGAGGGCGGTGGTCCCGGCAATTCCAGCAGCAAGCCCAGGAAGCGATGGAGCAGTTACGGGAAGAAGTGAAGAATTCGGGGCGATTCGTGGAGGGGAGCAAGCAACAACTGGCCAGCTTGGCCGAAGCAAAACTGGCGTCAGTCGGCCAGGCTGCGGGTTACGCTGCAGCGAGCCTTGAGACGGCGGCGGCGAAACTGCGGGAAGAATTCGGCACTTCGGAGCGGACGTTGGCGGAGAGCAGGGAACGGCTGGCTGGCTTTGCCGAAGCAAGAATTGCTTTGCTGAACCAGGTTGCATCCAGCGCTGTCGCGGATCTCGAGGCCGAGCAAAGACGCTATCGACCCCAATATGCGACCTCACGAAAAGAGCTGGAGGGCCTCTTCACGCGACGTTCGGCATATCCGTCTCCCATTTTCGATGATAACGGAGCTCCCTCAAAGCGACGAAGGGTGACGGCCATGCTGACGTTGGCGGCAGGGTTGTTTCTGGTAGTGACTGCGCGGCAGGTGGGCGTATACCTCTCAACTCCCCCGCCGGTCCAAATGCACCTGCAGGGTGAGGCTCCGCCCAATTTCGCCGACGAAAGTCCAAACTGGAGCGCCAAGCGTCGCGCCAAGGAGGAGGAGACGGCGCGGGACTACTGGAGGGCAGCGGCATTCAGCTTGCAGAGGAGATACCCGTTTGGCAGCCAATTACCCGCCGACCCTCTACCCGAATTTCAAGTCGACAATCAATACGACCCGACTGAGGACGCGAGAGCTGTTGCTGAAACAAGGGCTAGATACTGGGAAAAGCTCCGCGCCTGCTGGGTGCAGCGCCGGTTCTGGCTAGAAAGTCAACCTGAGAAAGAGACCTGGGAGGATCGCCTGCGACGCTTCTGGGCGCGGATTTAGACGAAATTCGCGTGAGGGAGGTGTCGCGCCAGCGCTTCGGCATAGTCCCTTTTCCGGGTGCATTGCCGAGGAGGGTACGCCCGGCGGCGCGGGCTATTGGTCTAACCATTAGCCGAGGACCACCCGTTCGTTTCTAAACCGGAGGACAAACCGTGGAAGCTGCGCGAGTTTATGGCCGCCGATCTTGATGGTAACCCCATTCGTGTTAATGCTGCCGCTCATCATACTCGGCCGGCCTGCCGCAACCTGTCACGAACGCGGCGGGCGTATAATGCCGGAAGGAGTATGCATCCGAATGCTGGAGGGAGATCTGTGGCTGTCATCGACTGGCTGCTTGATGCGGACCCGTCGATCCGTTGGCAAGTGATGCGGGACCTGACCGGTGCGCCCGCGGGGGACGTCGCGGCGGAGCGCACGAGGGTCGCGACCGAGGGCGTGGGCGCGAGGCTGCTCGCCCTGCAGGCGGACGATGGTCGGTGGGGTGGCGCAGCATGGAACCGCGGGTGGGACTCCACGCTGCACGCCCTCATGCTGCTGCGGGACCTGGGTCTGGATCCTTCGAGCAACCAAGCACGCCGGGCGGTGGGCCTCGTCCGCGACGGGGTGACGTGGCAGGGATGTGGCCCACCGGAATGCGACGGCAACGGCTTCTTCGATGGCGAGGTCGAGCCGTGCATCAACGGGCAGGTCGGGGTGGTCGGCGCCTATTTCGGCCAGGACGTTCGGGGCATCGTCGACCGGCTGCTTGCCGAGCAGCTGTCCGACGGCGGCTGGAACTGTGAGGCGCCGAACGGCTCGACGCGGTCGTCGTTCAACACCACGATCTGCGTGCTGGAGGCTCTGCTCGAGCACGAACGGGCGGGCGGAGGCACCCCGGAGGTGACCGAGGCCCGTCTCCGCGGGCAGGAGTACCTCCTCGAGCGCCGACTCTTCCGGAGGCGGTCGACCGGCGAGGTTATCGAGCGAGATCGCAAGGGCGGCACTTCCTGGATGCGATTCGGCTTCCCGACGTGGTGGCATTACGACGTGCTGCGGGGGCTCGAGTACCTGCGCGGCGCCGGCGTCACGCCCGACGAACGGGTGACGGAGGCGATCAAGTTTGTCGCGTCGAAGCGCGACGGCGACGGGCGGTGGCCGCTCGAGACCCGGTATCCCGGCGTGATGCCGGTCGAGACGGACGAGGGCGAGGGCCGACCGAGCCGGTGGAACACCTTACGCGCCCTGCGCGTGTTCCGCTGGTACGAGCGCGCTGATTCGTAACCGCAGGGAGGTTCCGACCAATCCCAGCAACGCGCCGCACGCCTCCGCTTCGGCAAACTTACATTATTGCCGCAAAGTCGTGGCTCTGGCCGCTCATTGACGCTATCGCGGCCGGATCACGGACAGCTCTTCCGTAATCAGATAACGGAAGGGTTGCCGACGATCCACTCGAAACGCAGCGGGACCACATTCGCGTATTGGGCGTTTCCCGGCCACTTGCCGTCGACAATTGCGAGTATGGCTCCTAAACGTAAACGCTGGGCGACAAGCCGGCTGGCATACTTAGCGGGTCCCGCCGGATGGCGGGGCCCAGTTGAACTCGCCGGGGACATAGCCGGGGCCATCGTTTGCATGGACACGGGAGGAATGTCATCATGTATCCATGCAAACTGTCTTCGAGGCGGCGGGTGGTAACGAAGGCCTGCGCCGTCTTGCCGATGCCTGGCATCGTCGCGTGCTGGCCGACGAAGTGGTCGCCCATGCGTTCAGCCACGGCTTCCACCCACAGCATGTCGAGCGACTCGCCGCTTACTGGGCTGAGGCACTCGGCGGCCCGACCACCTATTCCGATTCCTATGGTGACGAGACCACCGTCGTCAAGATACACAGCGGGAACGGGGAGCACGATGACATGGATCGCCGCGCGATTGCATGCTTCGATCAGGCCCTAGCCGATGTCGGACTAGCCAACGGCGGTGCTTTGCGGCAAGTGCTGCACGACTACTTCGCCTGGGCGACCACGACAACGATGTCCCGCTACCACCAGTCCGCCGATGATGTGCCGAACGGCCTCAGCATCCCACATTGGTCATGGGACGGACTCCAGGAGTAAGACTCTACGGCAGACCACCGGAATTGGCCCTAACTTCGAACCTTGATATTGACCATTGTGGCGGAACCCCCCTGCCAGCCCGAAGGCATAGATCCTCCCTGACAGCCTAGTGGCGAGTAATCCGTTGGCGCCGGATAAGTCTACCCTTGGCGGCTACGCACGACCTATTTCTCCCTCAGCGCGCTTGGGACGCCTGCCGGGTCAGAGGTGATGGGAATTCCCCTACACTTATACAGGAACGGACCCCTTTTGGTGTCCGCGAAATGAGCCATTTTCATCAGTCTGAAGGGAGCCAGGTTTCTTTGAGCCTCATCGGCGAGGACGCGGTACTACTCTATATCATTATCTAAATCGGGTCGGCGTTGCATTGACTGTCAGCGCACCGTAGTGGTCTCCTCAGCATCACAGAGTGGCCGGGTCCGGTTTGCGAACCATAAATCCTAAAAACCGTTCTTGCGGCTTTCCTCGATGTCGGCAGGCGAATACCCCTCCCACTCCCACGGCGTAACCGTGTCGCCCAGGATGGTCTCGAGCAGCGGCCTGAAGGCAAGTTCCCCGTTGTCGCTATTGGTCAGCAGAATCATGCACGATTTCTGGCGTTCGAAGCAGATCATGTAGTCTTGCGCACGTCGCCGTGGCCCTCCTTGAAGAAGGCAGGACCAAAGCGCGTGTGGGTTAGAAGGCCCCACCCCACGCCGTAGGCCAGTCCAACAGATCCTGCCTCTTTCCCCGTTCCGTCGTTCGGATGAGAACAACTACCCGATGCCACGGGCCCTTACGCTGGAGGGAATTCAATCCGTCGTCGGGGCATTTGTGGCAGCCGTCCGGCGTGCCCGCGAAGCAGGATTCCGCGTGATCGAGATCCACGCCGCCCACGGGTATCTGCTTTCGGAGTTTCTTTCGCCGCTCGCCAATCACCGCACTGACGGATATGGCGGTTCGCTCGAGAACCGCATGCGCTTGCTGATCGAGGTGGTCCGCGCAGTCCGCGAAACGTGGCCGGAGAGTGCGCCTTTGTTCGTGCGCATTTCGGCAACCGATTGGGAAGAAGGCGGATGGACCCTCGACGATTCCGTGGCGCTGGCCCGGCGCCTGAAGGATTCTGGTGTGGACCTGATCGATTGCTCCTCCGGGGGAAATGTGCCGCCGACCCGAATTCCCCCGGGCCGGGATACCAAACGCTCTTCGCCGAAAGGATCCGGCGCGAGGCGAACATCCTCACGGGTGCGGTGGGCATGATCACGGGTCCGGCGCAGGCCGACCACATCATCCGCACCGGCCAGGCCGACCTGGCAATCATGGCGCGGGAGTTTCTGCGTGATCCCTATTGGCCATTGCGGGCGGCACGCGAGTTGGGATATGCCGTCCCGTGGCCCGTACAGTACGTCAGAGCCGCTCCCCATGGCGCCAAGGCGCGCATCCCGGCAACGTAACTTGCGCTCAACACGTTTGCAGCGTTTCGCTCAGGCGCGTCCCATCACCACGGTGTGGGGGCTCATGGGGATGGGGTGCGCGGTGACCCCTGCGAAGCCTGCCTCGTTGTGCATGGTCGTGAGTTCGCTCAGCGTATAGGCGTCGCCTGCTGCCGTTGAGGTCAGCATGGTCATGCTGAAGGCCGCAGGCATCGGCGGGGAGATGCGGTCTTCATTGGGTACGAACTCGAGCGTGGCAGTGCGCCCGCCGGGTTGCAGTGCTGCATGGACCTTCTTCAACAACCCTACGCAGGTGGGAATATCGAAATGATGGAGGAAGTTGGTGAGCAGTACGGCGTCATAAGGACTGCCGAAATCAACCTCGAAGGCGCTCCCGGGCAGCATGTCGTAGCGCTCCTGGACACCAGCCTTGCGGGCATTGTCCAGTGCCACGCGCAGCACGGGCGCCCAGTCCAGGCCGGTGACGTGAGCCTGTGGGTTTTGCTTGGCGATTTCGATGCCGAACAGGCCGTGGCCAGCCGCGATATCCAGCACGCGCATCGGGCCGGCGCGGCCCTCCAGTACAACCTTGCCCAGCGGGCCAACCATGGGGGCCATCATCGGCGCCATGGTTTCCGCGAACTGGACCCAGATCGGATTCTCCGGCTCCACGCTGCCATCGCCCGGCAGGATCGTGCGGCCTGTGCGAACGATTTCCGCCAGATGGTCGTAAGGGTCTCGCATGGCCGGGTTGCTCAGGAATTGTGCGATGGAGGCAAGGCACGAAGGCGAGCGAGGATCCAGGAAGCCGGCGCTCGTCGGGGTGTGCCTGTAGCATCCACCCTCCTTGGCCAAGACCCCGTAAATCGTGAGGAAATCGCACAGGATGCGGATGCCGCGTTCAGATGCCGAGCAGTGGCGGGCGATGGAGGCCACGTCTCCCGGCCCCTCGCCCACGGCTCGGAAGACATCAAGATCGATCGCCGCCTTCAAGGCAGCCGTGCGCTGGCGCGCCTGCAGCATCTCGAAAACCAACCCGGGAGTCAACGGACCTTCACCACTATTGCCAGAGGGCATATCTATTCTCCTCTTCATCTCAGGGGGAAACTGCAGTTTAGCATCCCATGCCAGCTTCCCGCAACTGTGCACACAGTGCACAAAGCCTTCCGGACTTGAATCCCAGAGTGACCAGGACAGTGGACCAGTTGGCAGGCGTAGGACGACCACCTGCGCACATATCCGCCGAGTCAGTCCGAGTCCTTTTGGCGCATTGTGGCGGTGGTTCAAAAGGTTGGCTTCACGGCTGGAGGTAAGTGCCGTGTTATGAGCACGGGTTCCCGCATGGCGAGGTGGTTAAATGAGTGCAGTCAGTAAACCAGCCTGGCTATTCCTTCAAGCCGACGAAGACCGTCTGAACCGTAGTTGCCTCGTGGATGAACTCTCGGGCTGGCAGTTCGTTCTGGTCAACGAAGCCGTCAACCTGGGCATCGCCATCTACAACATGCGGCAGGGCGAAGGCATTCGCTGCGAAACGCTGTTCAGGGACGAAACGGTGGGAGCCCTGGATGCTGTCAATGGCAAGGAGTACGTGCGAATGCTGCGTCCGGGCGATGGACCTGGGCGGATTCCACCAAGTGATTTTCATATTTCATACGCCCCTCATTTGGGAACTGGCGGAAAGCATCCTTTCGGTCGGAAATGGATGTGTGGTGATGGGCAGCCGGGAAGCGGCAGTTACCACTGAATGACCCCAGCCGACCCCTCACCCCCTGCGGTCTGGCTGGCCTGACTACGCTCTGATGTTGCGCGTGCCCTTGCAGTTCGGGTCAGAGCACTTGAGATAGGCGCCGTAACGGCCACGCACAGCGACCATCGGCTTGCCGCAAGCAAGGTCGTCTCTGCCGAGGCATTTCACATCTGTGCCGATGCTGTCACCCCATCCTACGGACTTGAAGGTTGGGCCATCACATTCAGGATAACGATCGCACCCAAGGAAAATTCCGTGTGGGCCGCGCACCAAGACCACACCGGAACCACACTTATCACACTTGCGGTCGGTCCGAACGGGTCCGCGGGAGCCGGGATCGTCAGGCCAAGCTCAACATGATGAGGGAAGCTCTCAGCAAGCTTGATCGCGCCGCGAACGAGCGCCCAACGAATTCTGGTACGGCGACGTCGAATTGAGGGGTTTTTTAGTACATTTTTCGTACGTTTTAGGTATCCGGGGGGACGATGGAAGAGCAAGCTATACTGATTCTAAACGGGATAGGTGGTACGCCCGGGGTGATTCGAACACCCGACCCCTTGCTTCGTAGGCAAGTGCTCTATCCAGCTGAGCTACGGGCGCACAGCCGCTATGCCACACATCCTGCACTATATACCTTTGGTTCGATCTCCGTCAAGGCGGGCACCTTATTGGGTGCATTGGGTGCAGGATAGCCGAGGTCGGCCGGGATTTCAAAACCGACTCCTACCTTTTCGACCCACTGCTTCCGCCATTCCTTCATGGTCTTTGACGAGAAGTCGTAGTGACCGTTCATCCGATTTGGGTCTTGATGTCCAATCCAGTAAGAGATTAAATGTTCCGGGACCCCGTCTTTTCCCGGAATCCCGTCGGCCCTCAACACTGAGGTCCTGAAGCGCCGGAAGGAGTGGAACCCGCGTTTCCCAAGGCCGAGCTTCTCGCACAGATTGTCGAAGCTGCGCCGGGCGTTCCTAGCCGATTCCCGCCTCCCGCTCCTGGTTGGGAACAACGGACCAAAGTTACGGCTGTCAAAATAAGTCTTCAACAGGGCCGCGACTGAGGCACAGAGGTCAACGTCCCGGACCGAGTTGCACTTGGCCGGACCGATATGGTGACGCCAAATGGTGTGCTGAACCTGAACCGTGCTGCCTCCGTCGAGGGCGTGTCGCACATCAAGGGCTGTTTCCTCACCGACGCGAAGGCCCCCAGCAGCCAGGAGTACATACCGCATCCTCTCACGGCCCCTGTGCAAGATGAATCCCGACATGAGCCGCTACGACGCGATCCCCTTCGTGGAGAGGCTGTTCAGCCTCCCGGCTCTGCCGGACCAGCCCGGCGGGGATGCCGAGGGCTCCGGGCGCAGGCCCCGGGGATGGGCTCATGAGAGCCTCGACCGGCTGCGCTTGATGTGCGTTGATTGCCTCGAACAGGGCAGGCCGGGGAGCGAGAAGTGCCTGGATTACTTGCGCACGCGCCAACTGGATTTGGAGGTGGTGCTTGCCACTGGCGCAGTCGGCGCTGTCCCCACGGGCATGGACATGAGCATCCGCTGAGCGGCGGAAGTTAGCGGCGTGCGGCTCGTCACTGGCGGCCATTAAGTGTGCCGTCAGGGAGGCTCGCGGCGAACTCGTGGAAGTTGAAGCAGCGCATACAACCGACAGGTGTTCGATTTGCGGCGCGCATTTTCAAGCGGCGGCAGCGCTTATAGGACGGTGCGAGCGAGGCCACGAGATCGACCAGGATTGGAACGCGGCGAGGAACAGTTGCGGGAGCCGGGCGGAACCGGTCCTTGCGTAAGGCGGGGGTGTCTCAAAGAGTTTAGTGGTGCGGGATCTTTTCCATGGAAGCTGCGCATCTTTTGTCCAGCCGAGGTCAGGCTGGAACCATGATCGAAGTCACCCAGCTGTAACAGTTCGAAAGTAGATCGTGCTCGCACTAGGTTGGAACAGATCCCGCGGCAGTGAGGAGCCGTTTGCTGGGCCAGAGTTTCGCGTTCAGCGCTCGCCGTACTCGGACCGGATTATTATCACCTGTTGATTGGAGTCTTGGTCGACCTATGGCCGTCTTATGTCCGACCGAAGTTGGGTTGGAACCAAATTCAGTCTCTCATTGAGCGAGATGTGGGAGCTCAAATAAGTCCTTGAGGCTTAACCGGTGACCACATACAATGGGGCCCAGGAAGGACCCTGCAGAAAGAAGGGTCAGCGCCTCCGGGAATCTTGATTTTGCCTCGGAGCGGCGGAGGGCCTTTGCGGAGAGTTGAGGAAGAAGATTCTTCCCCAGGGCGTGTGTCTCCACGGTTAAAGCGGTTCCTGATGAATCCTCCCGAGATTGAACTGTGCTTGCTGCTCTCTCGAGCCCAACTTCCACCGCAGGCGTGGGAGCGGGTGCTTGAATTGCTATCTACTCCCTTGCGCTGGGAGTTTCTCCTCGAACGAGCCAAGGCCTTCGGTCTTTTTCCTCTGCTTTACACTGGGCTCAGCACACGTGGCCTTCCAATTTTCCTCGCTGCTGGATACGTTGATACCGCCCTTGGAGAAGCAACTCGAGCGCTGTTATGAGGCGCAGGAAAAAGCCCTGGCCGGCGAACGCGGCGTGCTGCGAAGTCCGACCGTGCCACCCGGTATCCTCGCCGACGAGCGCAAAGCATGAGACAACTCCGTCGGGACCTTTCCCGGCGGGTGTAGAGTATTCAGGCGCTATCCCGCAGGCGGGTTCCTGCATCCAACGACGGAGTTTCGTGACCTATGTGGGCTCTCAAGAAAATCGCCTCCCGCTTTCTCTTCCCTATTCCCTTGTGTCTGGAGGTCCTGGCGATTGGCTTGCTCCTTTGCTTCACGCGGAGACAGAAGACGGGGAAAACGTTGGTTGGGCTAGCCGCAATACTGTTCACTTAAGTGTTTTTGTGCTATTCTGGCCGGGGCGGGAGGTCCCCCAGAATGGCCCGTACCGTCGCAACTCTGCCTGCCGGGAGCCGCATTACCGATTACATCAGCCTGGGTGTGATCGCCAAGTTTTTCCCTCTGGAGAAAGTCCGCGAAGCCTTGCACCAGACGAA
>Ga0326728_10002579_pt1 | contig 59517 bp, 56 predicted proteins | sample MB3enrmetagenome_FD_207602 | JGI IMG/M metagenome (GOLD analysis project Ga0326728, IMG submission 207602) | Lab enriched peat soil microbial communities from McLean, Ithaca, NY, United States - MB31MN | ecosystem: Environmental > Terrestrial > Soil > Wetlands > Peat | place: USA: New York... | reverse complement strand
ACCTCTGCGAGAGTTTAATACCTCCGTGTAAGCTTTGTTATTTTAGTTCCCGATAAAGCCAAACCCTCCGTGAGGAAGGGGCGGAAAGCGGCGGGTCTTTCAAGAAGATGGCCGAGCTGCCGAAGGACGAATTTTGGTAGTTTGGCCTTTTTATTTTGTCAGGCACGGTTTCTTATCAATCCCTCATAGTTTTCTCTTACAAGGCTTTCTATCTGGAGCAAGTTATGAAATGGAGTTTACAGAAGATGCCGATACGTTAGGCTCCATGGATTACTAATCATCCTGGAGCCTTTTTATGGACACAAGGAGAATCACGGGGAAGGCTAAATAACTGAAAGGAGGTGGTAGTCGTCAGCGAATCAAGCGCAAAGGCGTTGGGGTAATGGTGAGTTCATAGCATTCAGGGAGAAAAATTTTTCTAATTCAATTCATTTAAAGGAGGGAAATATGAACAAGAACAATTGGCGGACCTCTTCTCTGGGTATCGTTTTTTTGGTGTGTCTGGGATTGGCCTTCATGAAAAAAGCGTCGTCGAAGACAAGATGGGTTCTGGCCCTGTTGCTTACACTGTCTATGATTATAACGACGGTGGGGTTGGCCGGGGCGGCAGACCTGAGCTGGTTCACGAATAATCCGGAGAGTGTCGGGCTTTCGCAGCAAGGATTAGAGCTAATTGATCAAGCATATACGCAACTCATAAACACTCAGCAAACTGCTGGCACAGTTATATTGATAGCACGCCATGGCAAGATTGCCCATCTGAAGTCTCTAGGCTATGCAGATATTGAAAATAAAGTGCCCATGAATCCCAGCACAATGTTTCGCATTGCCTCGATGAGTAAGGCCATCGTCTATGCAGCCGCCCTCATGGAATGGGAAAGGGGTGCATTTAAGATGGATGACCCTATTTCGAAGTACATTCCGGAATTCAAAAATCCCCAGGTATTAATACCGGATCCGAATAACGCTACACAATACACGCTCGTACCGGCGAAAAGAGAAATTGCCATCTGGCACCTGTTTACCATGACTTCCGGTCTCTGTTATTTGGACTTTGATGAGGGATCGGCGCAGCTCAACCAATTTTACGTCAATGTAGGTGGGCTAAATGATGGTCTTTCTCCATCCAATTACAACAATGCCGAGCTGGTGATAAAATTGGCCTCGCTTCCCCTCAAGTTTGACCCCGGGACATCGTGGACCTATGGCTATTCGGCGGGAGTCATGGCACGGCTTGTGGAGATAACATCGGGAATGAGCATTGGCGCTTATCTGCAGAAGAATATGTTCGAGCCTCTCGGCATGCATGACACAACCTTCCATGTCCCCTTGGCAGAGGTCCACCGCATCGCGCGCCCATACGCGATCACGGCAAGCGGCTTGCAATTAATACCAGATGGTACGAAATACGGTGTTCTTGGTGCTGACCCATCCTATCCCTACGATAATAACACACAACTTGAGTCCGGGGATTCCGGGCTGGTTAGCACGATTTTCGATTATTACACCTTCTTGCAGATGATGCTCAATAAAGGTACTCTAAACGGTGTCCGCATCCTACAAGCCAAAACTGTTGAAATGATGACACTGAATCAGACTGGGAACGCCTATCTTTCTATCGGTGGATTTGGGCCCGAGACGATTTTTGGCTCCTTGGAACCCGGCGCAGGGTGGGGTTTGGGTGTTCAAGTTCTGGCGGATCCAACGCAGGGTTGGACATGGGCCAACCCCGGTCAGTGGTGTTGGGGGGGGTTCTGGGGAACAACTTTTTGGGTTGACCCGGCGGAAGATCTGATCATTCTTCAGATGCAACAAGCACAGCCGTATCCTTCCCCAGGCATGTACCCTATCCAACCATTGGTTTACAACGCCATTATTAATCCATGAAATGGCCAGACTCTGGCTCGTGCGGCTTAATGAGAAGCAGCGCGAGCCTGAGTCTGAATTGAATCCGGTAACAGGGTCAAGACAGTTCTGCACGTTGACCGAATAAGTGGGGCCAGACTGGAGTAAGACTGAATTGATGATTGACAAACTAAAATAGTGGTTTTTGACAAATAGGCAGGGTCAGAAATGGCTCTGCCTTTTTTATGCAAACTTCTACCCGTAATCGTCAACTTATAGGTTATTTCCCTATTGAAGAGTAGTAGGTAAAATCCTCAAAAAAAAGAAAATCAATATTCAGTTGTCAAAGAACAAAAGGTCTTAGACCCTATTGTTGAGAAATTATTGCCCCTTCTCCTCTGTCTTCTTCGCGTTAAGAGATCTTGCCTTCTTAAAGATCCATCCCTCCATCCGGCACTGATCGGAGCAATATTTCTGCCAGGGCCTTTTTTTAACGAAATTCCCTTGACAGCCAGGATTGCCGCATATCGATGCCTTCTTCATAAGAATCCACTCCTCAGAAATGCGTTAACGCATTTAAGCGAGGCAAAAATCCGCTTCCCGGAGGCGCCGGTCCGCCAGAAAATGGACGGGGAGCCACATTAACCTTTGGACCGGCCCACCGGCAATATCCGGGAGCTGGCAATCCGAAGGATTCAAAGGGCTCATATCCCCCTTTGACTTTTAGACCAGGCCCCCGGAATTTGATGGAATGGGTCGCCCAAGTCGATCCGCATATTGTGCGGGCCTGGTTAAAACCGACAATTGGAGAACCAATCGATCCCGCTCCCTCACCATGGCCCCGACATCCTGGCCTTGGCCAGTTTGAATGAGCGTATTCAAAACGCTGATCCTATTTTCCATCTCACGAATTCGTCTTTCGTTAAGATCGACCGGAACCTTCCGACCGACACCCGCGGCCTCATCCGGAACGGAAAAAACTGAATCAGCTCGGGGGCCAAGAGAATCAACTTTGCTTGCATAACCATCGGCGGGCGAGGATGGTCTACATTCTTCACAGTAGTCAGCCGGACCATTCTTGATCTTCGCCCATGTTCCAGTTACACCTTGATCCTTCCGGAGATACTGACCGCATTTGCTACATTTTCTCATTTTCATATTTCCTCCTTTTCTCAACTCATCGCTCGCCTCGACCCGCAAAGAGATTTCGTGACTCTTGCGAGTCAATTCCACGTCGTCATTTTCGCTTCGATCGACAGCGCCGGGATGCCTCTCTTGAGCATCCCTCTCGAGAATAAACATTTCCGCAAGTTTTCCTTTCTCAAAAACCGCCCAATCATCAGCTCGTTCGCGATATCGCATAACGGCCTCCTTTCTTTTTTTTATTTTTCTTCCCTCTGAAATTCCGTCTCGTATTCGCCCAACCTTACCGCCCTTCGAAATGTCGCGATCGCGCCGGCATCCGGGACGGCTCCTTCAGGGAGATGCACTAATGGAACGATGTAGAAGGCGTCTGGCCAGCCTGCCCAATTTAGCCTTTTGTAGCCATTCCCCTTCCACTCATTCCCATTCGCATCGGTGAGGGTCCAGAAAAATTTCTCCATCTCTCTGCTACGCTGCGCGGTGCCATCGGGAAGAATCTGGACCCCGTTGATCTGGACCTCAGCGATATGCTCGCAAAGTTTTATGTATTCCTCCATGATTTCCTTCTGCTCTTCTGGAAGTGAAGAGACGTACTGATTCCAGTGCTCAGTTTCTTTTCGTTGGATGAACGCGGCGAGCCGGGCCTTTCTTTCGGCCTCGGCCTGGCTAAGAGCTCCCCTGGCCTCATTCAACTGTCTATCACCATCGTGAACCTTCTTCTCCGTCCTTTCCAGCCGCCACGTCATCTCCTGGCGCTTCTCGTCGAGGTCCTTGATCCGCTCCCTGATCTTAGCTCTTGCCTTGTCGTTACCCTCAACCAAATAATTATCTTTCGCGATGGAGAGCTCCCTGTCCCTCTCTTCAATAGCCCGTCGCAGCTTCCCCAGTTCATCCGTCAACTTCTTCAGCTCCGCTTCTTTCCCCTCAACTTCCTTTTTAAATTTCTCGACCGAATTCACTTTGACCTCCTCTCATTGTGCTGCCTGCATTCTTTCCAGATCCCTTCTCCAAAATTCAAGCATCGCCTCCGCACCGCCGACCGATGAGTGGCCCAGCGAGACCAGCCCACACGTCACATTCGCCAGGTCGTCATGAGCGGCGCCGCCGCCCATGCTTTTAGGATGGTCAACGATATCCTTTCCCGAGGATCCCCGTCTTCTCTCCAAGAGGCGAAGCTCTTTAATCAGCCCTGCCGAGTCGATAAGCTCAACCGACCCGGAGGTGATATAAGGCAATGCCTCTAAGTAAAGCTCGCTCTTGTTCAACTCTGACGCCTTATACCGGATACCTGCTTTTTGGAAAGCCTGTGAACACCAACTGGCTGAATAGTGGTCCCCGGTTGTTTCTTTAATGCCGTACTTTTTCAAAAGCTCCGCATACTCCTTTACGATCTCGTGAGGATCGCCCTTGCGAGCTCTCAAGGCATCCTGGATAACCTTTCCCTTTTCCTTATGCCCGATGCTCAAGGTAAACGAGTCACCGCCCCCGCCCGATGGATCGGCAAAACTAAAATAAGAAACCTTCTCGTCCCGGGGAAGCTCGATCCTACCCCGAATGACCACGGCCTCGATCACTTCGAGGGGAAGGAAGGCTTCAATGTCCTCTCTGAAATCCGCGTCAAACTCAGCCCGGGCCGCGGAAGGATCTTTCTCTCTCTGCTTCGAAATCTCCTTCTCGTTCAAAGTGGGATTCATAAGGACCGATGGGGCTTGCCACACTAAAACCTCTTCGTCTTCCTTCCCGAAATACTCTCTCCAATTCTCATAGAGAAGACCCTGCTTTGAATAGGGAGTTGAAATCGAAATCAGCATCGCAGTTGGTATCGTTGCCATGGCCGGCTTGACAGCCGAATAAACCGCTTTGTCCGGGGAAGCTCCCTCGATTCTCCAAAAAGCCGACTCTTCCAGGATGACCGTGACGATGGTATAACCTCTCACAGCGCGGTAGCTGCATGTGTGGACCTCAATGTTAATCCGGTTCGTCAGCTCGATTGTTTCCGCTGTCTCCCGTTCAACATAGGATTTGAAAAGTGGCAAGGAAAGGATCGCCTTCACATATCGAAGGATGATTCCGGCCTGCTTCCGATCGACCGCCAGGATCATAATGGTCCCGCGCTCACCGGGCGAGAGATACTCGGAATAGTCTTTGAAGATAGCCAGGAAGACCGCAATCACAGAGACGATGAAAGATTTCCCGCCACGCCTGCCCACGATGAGATAGATCTCTTTGAATGGCTTTGTGGGCGGCTTCTCTCTCCCGGTGCATTTCTGATACAGGGCCAGCTCGTCAGACGTCAGAGAAAGGCCAAAGATCACCTTGAGCGCACAGATCCAGGCATGCCAGGTGTCAAGAGTGCGGAAGATCGGCTTGAAGAGATTCGAATCTTCGATCGCTTGAATGATGTTCATAGCTTCCCAAATAGGGCAAGCCGGCACTCGGAGCGGCGGATAACGCCCCTTTTTTGTGCCTACCCGTCAGGCCGTGCCGAACTCGCCAGCGCCTATTCTTCAAAACTCGGCGGAGAGAGAACGTCCGAAGGTTCGCCCTCTCTCCTTACTCTTCGCGACAAAGAGCCCGAGCGATCCTGTTACGATCCGCTGTAGCTCACCACCACGAATCCTTGATTGATCATCGTGCTCACCCATTTGGCCGGAACCGTCACATTCCCGGATGGCGGGATCACAATCGAACTTCCATCGCTGAAGGTATAAGTCGATCCGAGCATTGAAGTAGGCGGTGTCATCACGCAGTTCATTTTGAATCCTCCATTCTATTTTTGATGCCGCGTTCTTCAGCCGGGCTTACTCGGACGCGGCGACCGTTTAGGAGGGTATGACGACTAAGAGGCCGATGAATCCCCATCTTTGGATTTTAAATAATCCTCTAAACGCAAAAGTTTCTTTTCTTGGTGCGTTAAGCCGAGAGCGACGCAATCCAACCGGATCGAGTTTTCAAGAGCCAAAAGATGATCACGGCTGCCGGTATCTTTGTTTTTAAAAAAATGGACGTTGGCATAATGCCGTCTGAGCACCTTTAGTGCCAGGCCATCTATGATGATCGACTGTGTTATCGAAGGATCGCCGCCAACGTGCTTTGTTAATTCGCCTATGAGAAAGGCCATCCATTTTCCGGTCCGGGTTCGACCATCCACTCTTATTCCCTTTAGATTGCTCCATAGGCCATGTTTAATGCGCCTTGTTCGCTTCGACCGACCGCATATCTTCAAGGTGAGCATGTCCTGTGTGTCACTCGTTTTACCTGTCACAAAATCCCCCACAAGCCAAAAATGGCCTTTCAAGTTATTGAATCAAAAACTCTTTTTTTAATGGCCCGCATAACGTATGCCGTACACAAGAAACTAAACCATGCAGCGATAAATCGGCTTTTCATGCCGAGCGCCGCTTTCGCCCCTCCTTGCATCTTCTCACACCATGTGTCGCTGCTATTATTATTATCTTTATATACAAATGCAGTTAGGGGGGTACAGGGGGGGGCAGACAGGCGCGCACACTGATTTATGTTACGATTGTTACGCTTTAGGCTAAGTGATACAAAACTATTAGTGAATTCCGTTTTCATGGCAATGTTACGCAATGTTACGCTTTGTTACCAATGCTACGCTCAAATGTTACGCTTGTTACGCTTCCCGCTCCATTCGCTTTTCGAATTCCGTCGCTATCTTGGTCTTGCCCATTCGTTTTTTACTTTGCTTATACTGATAGGCTGTCTCCCGGTAAAGTGCCGGGACTCTTACAGCTTCGGGTTTTCTTATCCAGACTCCTTCAGGCAGAAACTTCCACCCAGAGACCAGCTTAAACTCCATGGCGAAGCCGCAGGGATTGATTTTCGTATCTCTCCATCCTTTGGCCTTGATTATCTTCATCTTCCCATGCTCCAAGGATATGGCAAGCCTCGCGAGCTTAATCGAGCCTATACCTCCCTGCGGCAAATCGGTATTGAAGTTCTTTTGCAGGCCGATGAATGCAACGCCGGTTTCAAGCCTGTCCCAAATTCGACGGATGATTTCTCCAACCCGTGGGAAGTCATCGACGCCCAGGTCCACGTAGTCAATGATGTTGAGACCGTCCGGACGAATCGAATCCGAAAAGTCGCTGGATTTGGATATCACCTTTACCTTCTGAAACCATTCATCCCGGTCTATTTCCATCTTATCTATGCGGTCCGCAAACTCTTCGACTCCCATTTCGCTCGTAACGTAAGTGATCCCGTGGGCGTCCCGGTTCATAAGCGCGACGTTTAGCAGATAGGCAGTTTTCCCACCGTCGGGAGGGGCAGCGACCACGATAATGGACTTTGGAAAAATCTTGACGTGCTCCTCTTCTTTGAATGGCATCTTGACGAGAAACTCTCCGCCTTCGCTTCGACGGACATCGAGGACTTCCTCTTCTTTTTCGATCCGCCGGAATACACCATCTTCTTTGCCGACACGTTCTATGGTTTTGTCCACGACAAGCCTACGCAGAACAACCCTGATCTTCGCCCGGTCCTTAGCTCCGATGTTGGGGATGTCCCTGAAGACCTGTCCTATTCTAAATTGGCCCGACATCATCGATATGAGATCCCTGACCTCCTGGGTAAAATTCCGGTCCCTGGATTGCACCCTTTTCTCCGCCGACTCGATCTTGTCCCATATCCATTTAAGGCCCGGCGTTTCTCCCCATCCCATGATTGCAATTTCAAGAACCTGATAGACTTCTTCCCTCGGCATCCCCCCTTTAAGTAAACAGAGCGCCGTATGGAACAAAGAGTTGTCTCGATTGCCGTCCTGAAACATCTGACCTTGAAAACCGGCCGCCTTAGATCCGAATGAGTTTGACCGGATGAATTCAATATAAGCCTGCGGCAGCGGCGGAGGCTCGATTTCGTCAATGGATAGTCCGGGCAGCCATGAATAAGGCTTTCCCTGGCAGTTCACAGACGGAGGAAGAATGACAAGGCTATTCTGGCCGCGGAAATCCAACCCGATCGCGGTAGAGGTTCCCCCTGGGCAGTTTTTGGGGGGCCGGAAAAAGAAATGATTCCCAGGCCTGGGAGTTTTTGAAGTGGGGACTTTTGAGGTCGTGAGAAATTCTGAAAGACGCGTGAGCGCTTCGGGTTTGTCTGCATCCGCGACGCAGATATTTGAAAAATTACCTGTGACCGCTCCGATCAGAGCCCGCGGATCCTTAGACCACCATTTCTTTATCTCATCCGCTGAGGCAAGGCGACTCTGAAATTCAGTCCAGGCAACGAGAGGCTTTTTCTTGACCTCTCCTTGGTCGTCAAAGTAAGTCGTCATGGGGACGATGGAGATACCCCGTTCACGATATCTCAGAGCTTCCTTTAATACTGAGTTTTCCATCGGCCTTTTCTTTCTTTTCTTTCGTAGCCCTGTTTCTTACCATTGCCTGGCCTCGAGCCCACATCCGCATAAATTCCTCTTCGGTGATTAGTAAAACCAAGTCCTCTCCGCCCGGCGTATAGTTCAAATACCCTGGCAAAAGCAGCATCTTAAAATCCCTGTGAGACCGGTTGCCGTTCATATCAGTCCTTAAAATTCTTTCTCCGCTTTTCCTTCTCCTTCTTCTGGATCCATTGCATCACAACTTCAGGCCTCCACCGAGTGGTCCCTCCAATCTTGATCGATGGGGGCAAATCTGCACCTCTGGACAACCACGAAAACACAGTACCTGGCCGCACGTTGAGAAGTGAGGCAAGATCGCGTGGACCCAAGAGAGGAGTGAGCTCTTTGCTCATACGTTCTCCCTCGGCGTCTCATTCGCATTTCGGACCCACTGCAAAACCTCTTCAGGGTCAAACCTTTTCCGCCCTCCGATCCAGACAACTGGAAGGCGCACCTTCGCCGAAGGCGTCGAATGTGCTGTGACCCATCCAACACTTACCCCGAGTAATTTCGCGATGGCGATGGCATTCACGAACTTCTGTTCCATTGCGATTCTCTCCATTTTTAGATTTTCATTGAAAGGATTTTACGGCAGCTCATGAGCAATGTAAATTGACAGATCTGGTGACAAATGCGTTTTTTCGGGGCAAATCTGGTGACAAAGTGAAGTTTTTTAGCGGGGCTTCCTGATTAAGCGATAATGCGATGTGCCTTTCTTATGAACGAGTAATGCTTTAAAGGCCTTTTTATGTTCGGATCTCTTAAAGAGCTGTCGCAACCAGCCATAGCCCCCTGTAGAGGAGCTATCTCCTGTAATGCGCCTGTTGATGTTCTCTTCAGTATCTGGGTTAGGCCAAGTTCCCGCAAGATGCTTTATAACTTTTGCTTGAGTCTTGGTGAGGGTGTATTCATCTGCTCCGAGCTTTACCCATCGGTAATCCTGATCGTGCTCTAATGTATCAGTGTTGGCTTCTTCGATTTTCCCAGCCTGATCCGGTTCATTCAAATCTATGGGATGCGCTGGATAAGCCCCGGCTCCGGGTCGCGGTCGGATGCTTCTTAACCATTCATTGGATTCTTTGTCTGCCATGGCGATCTCCCTTCGTCGCTCCCTAAATGAGGCGGAGGGAAGCCGGTAGGGATGCCGGTTTTCGGGTAGCTTGCCCTATCCCTCCATTGTGGTGGATTCTGTGACATGCTTACTTCCAAATCGCTCATATCAAGGGTTTCCCCTCGACGGATTGAATTTTACACTCCTTGAATAATTTCGTCAAGTTGCATTTTTCGCTACACTTGCGACACTTGATAGATTCCTCATGTAGTTTGTGTGATTAGGATAATCAAACGACAGATAACCCTCTACCGTGGATCTTCTTTAAATGTCTTACTCTTCCCATATTTCGCCATAACATCTTAACACTTCAAAGACTTCCTATCATTCCCCGAATCAAATTAACCGGTTATCCCTAAGACAGCTGTTTAGGGAGGGGGTAACCACACCTAAACACCATTAAACACCCTCTTGTGGATGCTATGCATTCCTTTCCGAATGCCATTTATACATCTTTGTGGTATAATACTTCCGAATTTTCTTAGCAGGGGGGCTGTCCCTTTGCCGATTTTGCGTAGAGGAATGCTTCAGAAATGAAACTCACCATATTTTCCAGACTTCTCATAGGATACCTTATCATCTTCGCTTTAGTCATAGGAATAAATGCATACGCGATTGTCGAGATGGGTCGAATCAACGAAGTGACTCAATCTATTCTAACCGTCAATAATCAGATGATTGACCTTGGAACCAGAGTTTCAGATATTATTTTCTCGCAGGTACGATACGAGAGGAAATTTATTATTTCTAAAGATGAGGCATTTTTCAACGAGTTTCTACAACTCAAGAATGATTTTAACCGTTGTCTAGAAGAGATGACTTCCATCGCAGATTCCTCTCAAGCGAAAACCACTTTGAACAACATTAACGAATCTTATCAAAAATACCAATCCTTGTTCCAGGAGGAATCCAACTATCTGAAGAGTGGCACCAGATATCCCCACCAATCGTTTGACATAGAAAAGAAAAGGGCTACAAGTGCGATCATGGATCAGCTCGAAAAATTAGATACCCGTACGAAGCTGGATACCACCGATAAGATTAAGATGCTACACGGGATTGGAACGGATTTACGACGAACGGTGACCGGCATGACAGGAGCCTTCTTGATATTTGGCATTCTTATTTCCTTGCTGATTAATAGAAGCATCACACGCCCCGTCTCTCTTCTGGGGGAAAAAACCAAGGATATTGGGAAAGGAAATTTTAGGGGGGATCTCAATATTTCCTCTCCGCCAGAATTGGCGGAATTGGCAGATGCCTTCAATCTCATGTGTAAAAAGCTGAATGAATTAGATAAGATGAAGTCCGATTTTTTCTCTTCCATAACGCACGAACTCCGTACCCCCCTCACTACCATCAAAATGGGATCGGGTCTCTTGCAGGCGGGCGTAGAAGGGGCCCTTACGCAAGGCCAGAAAGATCTCCTTACCACACTTGAAAAGGAGACGAATCAATTGATCGGCCTTGTTAATTCCTTATTGGACCTTTCCAAAATGGAAGCGGGAATGATGTCATTTCATCTCGAACCAAGGAATATTGGTCCTCTGATTGATCAAGCCCTCGAGGAGACAGGGCTTCTCGTGGAGGCCAAAAAGATCCATCTCGAAATAAGGGTGACAAAGGAACTGCCAATCGTAAAGGTTGACAGTGAGAAAATGCTTCAAGCGCTACGAAATATTATCGGAAATGCCGTTAAGTTCACTCCGGAGGCGGGCCGAATTACGATTTCTGCCCGGTCTGTCGACCACGGAGTGGAAGTTTCCATTTCAGACACTGGGCCCGGTATCCCAGCAGAAAATCTCGTCACCGTTTTCGAAAAGTTTCAACAGGCACCCGCCAAAGGGTTATCTCCCATCAGGGGGACGGGCTTGGGTTTGGCCATTGCCAAAGAGATCATCACCCGCCATGGGGGCAGAATATGGGCAGAAAGCCGCGTAGGTCGTGGAAGTACGTTTATTTTTGTATTGCCGGCCTAACATGCCTTTCACTATTCAGCTGTGCAACCACTGAGCATGCGAGTTTGCGTAATGAAGCCCAGGTATATCTCTTGCGAGGTCAGACACTTCTTTCTCAAAGAAATTATGACGGTGCCCTGAGCGAATTTCAAAAGGTTCTTTCTCTTCCTCTGGACAAACCTTCAAAAGACGAGGCCCTTTTTAACATAGGTCTGGTCTATGCTCATTTCGGAAACCCTCAGAGGGATGTTGAGAAATCGCTCGAATTTTTCAAAAGACTGATTAACCACTACCCGAAAAGCTCTTTGGCCGAGCAAGCCAAAATGTGGGTAGGAATCCTTGAGGAAAATGAGAAGTTGAATCAGGTCATTCGGAGGATGAAACAGGCGGATATTGAGATTGAAGAGATGAGAAGAAAGAGAACGCAATAAAAGGTTTCTTAAATAGACCCAACGTCAGAGAGCAGGTCGGATCATCCATGAAAAGAGCTTGGGCCCAGCTTTTTCGGCTGACCATAGCGAAGAAATTGCTTCTCGGATTTCTATCCTATGGAATCTTGACCGTGCTCATTGCAGTCATCGCCCTCTCCAACCTCCGACGGTTGAATGAAATCAATAATCGCATTATAGAGCGTGACGTTCCCCTGGTGGAAATTACCGATAAAATGATCGAGGCCTTGCTGGCCCAGGAACTCTACGGCCGTCGTTTTTTCATCCTCAGGAGTTCGGAGACGGAGGCCCTCTTTTCGAAAAGAAGTGAGGAATTCAAAAAGCTCCTCCGACAGATGGGTCACCTTCCGGACGTCTCCAACCTTCCGCTCGACCGACTTAACACTCTTCACGAAGAGTATGATCGTCTCTTTAGAACAGGATTGGAGAAGAAGAGAGATTTTTCTTCTCGGGCCTTTCAGGATCGTGATCGGCAAATCAGAGGAAAGCAGGAAGAACTCATTCAATGGGTGAGAAGGATCTCTTATGACGCCAGGAAGGACCAGAATGAAAAGAGCCTGGAGATCCTGAGCGTTGGCCATTCAGCCTTTTGGATGACCGCCGGATTGAGCATCGGCGCCCTCCTCCTGGGAATCCTCATTGCCCTGGTCATTACTCATAATATTTCCAGCTCCATCAACCAGTTGACGCTTTCCACCCGGGAAATATCAGGGGGAAAGTTTGACGACTTACCCGAGGTCCGTAATCAGGATGAATTGGGAGATCTATCGAAGGCTTTCCAAAAGATGGCCCAGAGGTTGAAACGTCTGGAGGAGATGAATCTCGACGCGAACCCCCTCACTCACCTTCCAGGGAGCGTAGCCATCGAAAATGTCTTGAATAAAAAGTTGAAGGAAGAAACACCCCTGGCCTTTTGCTTGCTCGATTTAAGCCACTTCAAGGCTTTTAATGATCGGTATGGCTATGCCAGGGGAAACGAGGTCATCCGGGCGGTGGCCAGAATTGTGACCGAAGTGGTCAAGACGCAAGGAAACGGAGGGGCTTTTGTCGGACATATTGGCGGAGATGATTTTGTCGTGGTTACTTCGCCTGAATGGTATGAGAAGATTTGTCTTGCCGTCATCGATTCCTTTGATAAAATGGTCCTGGATTTTTACGACTTGGAAGACCGGCAGCGCGGTTGCATCCAAGGGGAGACGCGGCAAGGGCAGAGAGTATTTTTCCCGGTCATGACTCTGGCCATCGCCGTGGTCACCAACCAGTATCACCGACTGCAAAATCACGTCCAGGTCGGGGAGATCGCTGCGGAGCTAAAGAATTTTGCCAAGTCTTTTCCCCATAGCATTTTCGTGGTGGATCGACGCAAGGATAGCGTTTCCCGTCAGGCAGACTGAAACGCTTTGCCACTTCCTGAAGGGAAGGAGATTAGCGGAGGAGACATGGGTTCACTATTTCATCGACTTCAATGGGGTTGCATTTTTCTCCTGCTTTTTTTCGCGGTAAGTTGCAGCTTGCAGGGGCTGAAGAAACCAGAGGGGGAAAAAGAATTTTTTCAGGAAACCTGCCGTTTGGAAAAGCTTGCCCATAACCATCCCGACCCATCGGTTCGGGCCAAATCCCATCGGAAACTCGCCTTTCTTTACGTGAATTATAGAAACCCCCAATTGGATTACACTCGAGCCCTTCAGGAAATGGGAAGCTATCTCTCCTTGGTGCCGACCAAAAGGGAGACAGAGGACTTCAACAACTGGCTTGCGGTCCTAAAGGAAATTGAAAAATTACAGGCGAGTTTGGAAAAGACTCAGAAGGCGAATAGAAGCTTACGCGAGGAGGTAGACGGTCTGAAGGAGACGATCGACAGGCTAAAAAGCCTTGACCGCCAGATGGAGGAGAAGAGGAGGATCACCAAATAAATGCCATAAAAGAGGTGACTCCCTGCCGGCCTTAAAATTTCTATCCATTGAAATGATTAAGAGGAGGAGACCTCCTATCGATTACAGATTGGAAGTCTTTACTTATCAGCTGAATCTACCTACTGTTGGTTATAGAAAACCCCGAAGGGTAAAGTAATTGGTTAAGGAAATTTGAATAATCCAAAAATGACATCTTATCTCTTCCATCACTTGGATGCCGCAAATTCCGATAATCGTCGATCACTCAAGTAATCAGCGGGTGGGCGGGTCAAATCCGTTCATGGACTCGAGAGAGGAAAAGGAGAGGCAATCTCCGCAAATTGCGCCTGTTAAGCTGGACCCCGGTGTTCACTGTGTCTCCATCAACGATTATTGATTGAATCAGGCTTCTTCCCCTTATATGATTCAATTATCTTTAGCAATTCTTCAAGGCCCACATTTCCACACTTGGCGCAGAGATAAAAGAGATGGAAAGTTTTTCTCCCAATCGTTAGAGCAACGCCCTGCAATCCTTCCTGTCTTTGGCACTTTAAACAACATTCACGATCTTCTATCATGTTAGCTCAAAACAGAAATCGTATACACCTCCTCTCCTTTGTTAAATATAAAAACTCCCCTTCCCTTCCGAGAAACGGGATTCCAAATTCATCTTCAGACCGGTAGATCGCAATTCGTGCCAGAATACGTCCTCCTTTACCTCACAGTTTTGTTAAGAATCCAGCCCTCTCGGCCATTCTCCAACCGGACATGAAGCCAATCTTCATATTGTCCGATGATAGTTAACCTGCCTTCTCGCTTCACGGTAGTCATGAGAGAATAATCATCCCCCGGCACCTAAGCGAATGTCAGCCAAGGTCGATGGACCGTACCAACACTGGCACTTGAAGGGAGCACAACTCCCCATGGATGTTGTTGGTTTCTCAGGTGTAACGAATTGCTATTTGGCGGTTGCCGGCGCCGGTGAAAAAGTCTTTCCTCCTTTAATACGCGCCGCTAACTCAAAATCCTCATGAAAAGCGGCCTCCGTGAGCTCGACCAGTACGTCTGTCGGGTTTTTTCTCTTTATGACAACCGTAACCCTTGTACTGTCGTCATTGACCGGCTCGATCCATACCCCCATCACGGCTCCCCATGAACTGGAACTTCCTCCGCTGCTCGTAAGCATATATCCTTCGGAGCGGTGCTCTTCAACAGCGTCTGTTTGTTCCCAACGAAAAACCGTTTTCGCAATTTCCCAAGCTTGGTCAGCATTGACACGATATACCTTACTTGTTCCCTTCCTTTGCTCCTTTGATCGTACGACATCACTCGTGGTAGCGCATCCTGTGGCGCATACCAATACGAGAAGACATCCCATGATTTTCATCCCACGTGCATTCATTTGGCCGGCCTCCCTGTAATACCGACTGGTAAGCAGCTTAAAGGCTCTTGAGACCAATTCTGAGTCAATATGAGTTTAATGGTTTTATAATGCAAGGTCAACAATAATTTTAGGAGCTTAGATATTGAATGGTAATGGCCTATAAATTTCATACCGCCTCTAATCCAAATCGTCCGAAGAATTCAGACCAGACCCGCTCACGAGAGCAAACCTCAAAATTAATAAAAATTAATTTTGAGCTAATCCTTCTCTATATTGGTCTGCTATCACCTGATGCCACGATCCTAAAATGCATTTCTCAATCGGCTATAGAACAGAACTATCAAGAGGATCAAGCATTTTCTACTGCCCATAAGCGCCTCCCTTAATATTCTCTTTGCACTTTTTCAATTTGATCATTCGAATCTCAACTAAAACCTGCCCATGAGCCAACTCTTTCTTTTCCTTCGGGCCCTTTATAAGTCATTTTCCAATTGTTTCTCAATAAAAAAGGGACCAGTCAGAGGGGGGGGCCAATGACTGATCCCTGCCAAGCCATCAAATAGGGCGAAAAAAAGTACCCTTTGATGTCCTGGTTTTTCGCTTTTTTTTATCACAAAAAGGATTTTTTATCACAAATATCATGAGAAAGTTAAAAGAAGGTTAGAATTGAATTAAGATTTCTTAAGACTCCAATTGGCTCATCAATTAACCTTGACCACATATTCCGAGACTTCATTACCGTCCTGACTGAACGTATCGCTCCTTTTGGGCAACTAATTGAAGAAATTGGCCGATCCCGTGAAAAATCTATTCTTTGATGAAAGATACTTCTCGTATTCCCGTCGGCCCATTGGCTTGAAGGCCATCGGCGGAAGACCTCTGTTTGAATGAAACTCCCTGGCCTGAAGGCCAGGGTTTCTTCCAGGCTCCCCGGCTTCGCCGGATTACTCCGCTTCGCTCCGGGCACCATTCATCCCCAGGCTTGAAAGCCTGGGGTTTTCTGGAAGTTCTATAAAACTTTATCCAAAATATTCAAGGAGGAGAACAAAATTAGTGTGCAACCGAATGGGACAATACTTTTACGATTAACGGAAGTAACTCAGGATTTTTGTGAAAATCCATTCCACTTCAGCTGTCGTTAACGATGATTGAAATGTCAAAAGATTTCACTTGAGTTGTCATGAATGATCACGGGTTTGCAACAATTGATGCCATGGGAGGATCTCAGGCGATTTGGTATAAGTCTTGCCTCTTACAAAAGGAGGCATTATTTATTGCGCAGGATCAAGTATAGAACGAAGGTGGGGAATGGATATTTAATGCTCAACGGAGAGACGAATGAGAAGCCTTCTGATTAACAAAAACATATCCCTCTATTACTGGCTCAAAAAAAGAATTGGGAAGACAATCGCCTTGGAGGTGGCAAATGCGATCGAAAGGGTTATCCTCATTTTTGGAAGGGAACGGATACCCTACCGAAGAGTTAGAATACGCAATAGAATCAAGCGATTAGAACTAATATGTAGTATCAAGAAGAGTATTCTGATCTGGAAGGTTATGAATTACACCCATTTCATAAAGTGAGAATTAATAATGAGGATCATCTGAAATAAAAACCGCCCCTCTCCAGACGATCTGACTTGGAAAAAGTTTCGTTCCTGAATTAATCATAGCGGAGTCTCTCTATGAAAGAATTGGATAGACGAATTCTTCAGGATCGGCGTAAACAACCCACCCCTGCTCTAAGCAGGTTTACCGTGAGGGGTCGAAGAAGAAGCTTCCGAAGAAAGGAAGAACAAAAGAGGGGTGGGTATATAGACCGTTACGGCTCTGGATTACTTTTTCTAATCGTTTTAATTGTGGGATTCAATATTATGGATGCATGGTTGACAATGATCATTCTGGAGGATGGCGGATGGGAGACTAACCCTGTTGTCTCCTCTGTCATCCAACTCTATGGGGATAGATTTTGGATTTGGAAATTTGCCATGGTCTCTGTCCCCTTAATCCTATTATGTCTTCACAGCAAATTCAGGTTGGCCGTACCTGCTATTTGGGCGATAAGTGTTTTCTATATGGTCACTATCTTATTCCAGATCTTACTGACTATTTGTTGATGATCCAGAAATCCTGGGTGGTCAATCCATCAGGCTTAGGATTGTCGCTGACCTCTGAAGAATGTTCAAAAAATTAAATGGTGGAGTTAGACCGTGGTAGCTTATGAATTCTACTGGCTTGACTCAAGAGGAGAGTACCAGTTGATCGGAGTTCTGCCAGAAAGGAGAAAGGATCCTGAAAGAGTTACACAGGAATCCATTATGAACTGGGGAATAAATTTCTTTGCTAAAGATTTAATAATCAAAGATATTTTTTTCATTCAGGTAACGATAGACGACCACACGGGTCGAATTTCTCGGCCGATTCCGTTCTCTGTAATCCGGAAGGAAGTTCCAACGTAACTCTCTAATTGATGGGAGGAGAGGAAAGGCGGGGTCCAAAGGGATTCTGCCTTTTTCTGTTGACAATCTCAACATCGAATCCGTTGTTTAATGACGAGAAGTAAAAAGATATCATCCGGGGAAAATCGGTTCCCTTCAACAGATATCCAAAAGGCCTTTCACCCGATTGATTTTGCCTTCGATCTCTCCTTGGCGGCCGATCATGATGCGCTGGGCCATAGGGGACCCAGCGCCGTGGACAGATTCAATCAGATAGGCAACCGCCCCTGCCCCGGCGACGATATTCTCGATCAAACGCAAAACCTTCATTCGATCAACGACATCGATCCCTTTGACTGCAGCTAAGTATTTTTTGATATAGGGCCCGGCTACAGGGTCATCCATGTCTTGGGCTGAGGGCATCGTTCCGAGTAGCCCTCCTGCGATATCTGTGGCCAAGCGGGCCAACTCAAACGGAAACCGGGTCACGTTAAGTTTGCAGACATTAGCCAAAAGCATATCCACCTCGTAGTTTCCCGCCTTTGTTTGATGTCCTAACGCTGAGCAGGCAATCCCACAAGCAAACATCGTCTCATTGAGGTGAATCATCTCGATAATCTTGTCCCGGATGTGGGAAGCGCTTTCTACTCCGTTCATGCGAGCGATCAGGGCCGTCGCCCCGATAAGAACGTCGCCAACTCCAACCTTGCACCCACCGTAACTCTGGCGATGATAAGCTGCAAAACGCTCCACCAGTCTCCCGGACAGGCCAATTTCACTGTTCAGAAATATGCGCTCGTTAGGAACAAGCACGTCATCAAAAACCGTCATCACCTCCTGACCGCCGAAGGCAGGATTACCGACATCCAGCCGACTTGTTCCCTCCAGCTTTCGTGTGTCACTGGCCTGTCGGCCGTAAATGTACTTGACCCCTTTGGTGTTGGTGGGAATGGCAAAACAGATGGCCCAGTCTTCCTCCCCCCGGACCAGGTTTGTGGTGGGCATGACGATAATTTCATGGGAGTTTACCATGCCCGTCTGATGTAGCTTGGCACCGCGCACAATCACTCCGTCGCGTTTTCGTTCCACCACGCGCAAGAAGACATCTGGGTCTGATTGATCCTTGGGTCGTTTCCCACGGTCACCCTTAGGGTCAGTCATGGCCCCATCGACCACCAGATCCTCGAGTTGAATTCTGGTCCAATACTCCCGAAAACGTTGATGATAATTCGTGCCATGCTCTTGATCACATTCGTAAGTAACGCTAAAGACTGCATTGGCTGCATCCATGCCAACGCATCGTTGGAAACAACAGGCTGTGACGTTTCCACAGTGTCTCTGCATCATCACCTTTTTCATTAGGTCTTCCGGGCTTTGGTGAAGATGAGCGAAACGATTAATCTCTTCCCCTGACAAGGAGGACTTTACCCGAAAAAGGCCTCGCGTCTCATCATTATAGGCACAGTCGAAAGTAGATGCCACAGCACGAACCGAGGGGCTAATCAATGGATGGTCGGGCAAGTCTTGGGTTTTCTTACCCATCACATTAGCCTCCAGTCCAAGAGACTTGAGCGAGGCGATATATTCGCTTCCTTTTTTAAGCGCCATCTCTATCTCCTTTCCGTTCTCTATCTAATTGCAACGCCGATGAGGAGGTCTTGTCTTTACCTGTCAGCACTGCTAAGGCCGAAACAATACACGAGTCTCTGGGAAAGGCCATTCAGCAATTTGCATTTAATTGCATTTTAACCTTTTGCAGAAGAGATTTCCACTGGCGCATGGAATTTCCGACATTTTCGAACAGACATTATCGAGAGGCTGTCGACGCTCGCTCTATCAAGGATTGACACAAGCGCCTTCTGAATTGGAAGCGGACTGACGATGGGAATTGGCAGGGGTGCCTGTTTTAAAGCTCTAACTATCCGGGGTCGGTGAGAAGCACTACCTCAGACCCCTATGATTTCACGGGAGAAACCCATGAGGATCTTTTGAATTAGCGGCCTGAAGTTATTCCGAGGCATGATCCGTAACGGTCTGAGGAAAGGGCGGGTAGGAATTATGCCTTCTTTGCTTCGCCTCATACATTGCCTTGTCAGCATGGCTCACCAAAGAATCAACATCTGTACCGTCATCGGGGTAGATGGCAATCCCGATACTGGCGCCGATAGAAATCTCGTTGCCATCCACGATAAAAGGCGCTTGCAGGACATCCTGAACCTTTTGAGCAACGCTAATGACATCCTCCACCTGATCTATATCGGACAGTAACAGCAAAAATTCATCGCCCCCCATGCGGGCGACCGTATCGGTTTTGCGAACGAGGTCTATCAGTCGGTTGCCAACAGCACACAATAACCCGTCTCCTGCATCATGGCCCAGCGTATCGTTGACTTCTTTGAACCGATCCAAGTCAAGGAATACCACGGCCAGCTTTTTGCGGACGCGCTGGGCTTGAGCTATCGCCACGCTGAAACGGTCTTTGAACAGCATCCGGTTGGGCAGGCCGGTCAAAAGGTCATGGGTAGCCTTATAGGCAAGCTCCTCCTCCGTCCGCTTGCGCTCGGTAACGTCGGACAACATCACAATGACCCTCCCATCGTCTAAGAAGGTCAGCTTGAACTCTATCTTTTTTACCTGCCCATCCTTGCAAACCACACTCCAAACCCTGTCGACCGCTTTGCGAGGAGCAACATCCTGTTTCCAGATGGCGATGATCTTATGCCGGTATTCCGGATCAGGATAAGCTTTATGGAACCATTCTCTACCATTAGGCACATCCTTAAGCGTATAACCGGTGATAGCCGTAAATTCAGGATTGACAAACAGAAACGTCTCATCCGTGTCGATCAAGAGCGCGCCATAGGGTTCCTTTTGCAAGATGGATAAAAAGGTTTCCCGCTCCTGCTGTAATATTTTCTCAAACCGCTTGCGCTCGGTGATGTCCCGTACGATCCCTCTAAACCCGATCGGGTTACCGGACGAATCTTTTCGTAACAATATTGATCCCTCAACGTACCTATGAGTCCCATCTTTTCTGATAACCTCATAGTCGAACCCTTTGCCAGGTTTCCCCGTTCTGTAGACTTGACTAAAAGCCTGAAACAGTCTCTTAGCATTTTCTCGATCTGTATACTGCCGGTCATTCATACCCATCAATTCCTCTTTCGAGTACCCTAATGATCTGTACATGGAATCGTTGAAAAAGGTGAAGTTGCCGGCAAGGTCTACTTCGTAATAACCCTCTTCGATGCTTTCAAGAATGGTTCGATATTTCTCCTCACTCTGTCGCAGCGCCTCTTCCGCCTGTTGGCGGTCAGTAATGTCCCGTGCAACGCCTCTAAACCCTATCGGTTCACCTGACGAATCTTTTCGTAACGATACAGATGTCTCAATGTATCTCTTGGTCCCATCTTTTCTTATAATTTCATAATCATATCCTTTGTGAGGTTCCCCTGATCTGTAGACTTTATTAAAAGCGTGAAACAGTTTTTCTGCGTTCTCCTGGTCTGTATACTGCCGGTTATTCATGCCCGTCAATTCTTCTCTGGGGTACCCAAATATTCGGCAGACCGAGTCGTTGAAAAAAGTGAAGTTACCGGCAAGATTTACTTCGTAATAACCCTCTTCAATGCCTTCAAGAATGGTTCGATATTTCTCCTCACTCTGCCGCAGCGCCTCTTCTGCCCGCTTGCGCTCGGTGATGTCGTGAATGATGGAGTACAAGAGCTGTTTGCCCCGCATGAAAAGCGGACCGCTGTAGACTTCGACCTCCCGGATCTGACCATTCGCCAGCCGATGCTGGTAGTAGAAATGGTTGTACTGCTCGGTGAGGACACGCTGCATTTCGGTCTTGACTTCCTCTGCCGCCAGGGTGCTGATGTCCGTCATCTTAAGCTTGAGCATCTTTTCATAGGGGTAACCGTAGAAAACGCATGCACCTAGGTTGGCATCCACAATGGCCGTTGTTTCCGGATCAATCATTAGCATGGCCGCCTGATTCTTCCTAAACAGGCTGTCATAGCGTGCCTCGCTTTCCTGCAATTCTTTCTCAGTTCGCCGTTGTGTGCTGATATCCCGTATCATGCCGGTCATGCGAATCGTATTTCCCGACCCATCGGTGGTGAAATTTCCCCGGTCGTGGATCCAACGATAGGCGCCGTCCTTGTGGCGGAGGCGGTATTGGACGTCAAACGGTGTCAGATATTTTTCCGAAATCTTCAACATTCGAAGGACCTTTTCCTGATCCTCTGGATGGATCATCGCCTCCCATTGGGCAATCCCCCCTTGCATCTCATCCGGCGAATATCCCAGTACCTGTTCGGGGCAGGCACCCCATATCATGTCGCCCGTGCTGATATCGTAATCGTACACGAGCTGTCCAGAGTCTGCGATCAACAGCTCACAACGGTTCTTCCAGACAGCGATTTCCTCTTCAGCTTTTCTGCGTTCGGTGATGTCCCGTACAATCCCTCTAAACCCTATCGGTTTACCGGATGCATCTTTTCGTATCGATACAGATGTCTTAACATGTTTCCTGCTCCCATCTTTTCTTATAATTTCGTAATCATATCCTTTGTGAGGTTCCTCTGTTTTGTAGACTTGATTGAAAGCTTCAAACACTTTCTTAGTATTCTCTTGATCTGTATATTGCCGGTAATTCATGCCCACTAATTCCTCTTTGGGGTACCCCAATATTTGGCACATGAAATCGTTGAAAAAGGTAAAGTTACCGGCAAGGTCTGATTCGTAATAACCTTCTTGGATGGTTTCAAGGACGCCTCTATATCTCTCCTCACTCTCCCGCAGCGCCTTCGCTGCCTGCTTGTGACGCGTTTCTAATTCTTCTAACCCAGCAACCCGCTGACACAGTTCTGCCGCTACATCGACGGATTGATTTTTTGTTTTATCTTTCTCCCTCGTTCTATTCATATACCCATGAAATAGCTCCTCGCTATATAAATCCAAGGAGTGCCTTCCCATAACATACGGATAACAGAACATAATTTTGTTGTACATATTAATTAATGCAATTTTGGTGCCCCACTAATTTTGTATTGTTATATTGAGCTAACTATTTAAATTAAAAGGGATTTTATTGTTTATTAGAGCTTGCATAGGGGGGGTAACAAATGACGCTTTTTGTCAATTCTAATCGCGCAGTACTATTCATTATTCAGTATCCAGTATCACGTAAGGCCTTGTAGTGTCTCATTAATTAGATACCGTTTCTTTCACCTATCTTCTAAGCTTGAATTCTTAGGTTTAGTTATTAATATTTACTTTGAATGGGAGGTGTTTATAATGAAAAAAATTGATAAAAAGACAAAGGCGAAAAAAGCAGAAACGACTGTTCCTGCATTGTATGATTGTTGTTGGTATGGACCTTCTGGCAATGATCTTTGCTGTGGTGGAGCTTGTTGCTGCTGATAGGCTTGTGAGAATCCACCTTGCCGGCGGTGGAGGTAATGTCAATTTATTTAATGCATTTGCCCTAATTTTCCAATTAGGATGGCCTGAAAGTCGATTTGATTTCTTAGCAAAAGATTACTTAAACCAAACAAGCGGGTCACGACGAATTTAAAGAGTCTCGTGTCACTTAACTTATCTTGGCGTGAGGTTTTGGACCGCAATCCTGCATGCCTCTTTCACCCCTTCTGCTCCCGAGTAATTTATTTCCACCATCGAACGCCCCATGACTTCCCCCGTTTCAACATCGATAATTTGAACCTGCAACAACCAGCGAAGGATACTTGGATAATAGATATTCCCCATGATGACGGCTTGGACACCGAACACCTTGCCGATCTCTCTTCTGGTTACTTCGCTTAGCTGGTCAGCATATAAGCTTTGCTCTTCAAAGATTCCCAAAACCTGTTTTCGCTCAACCAAGGCTATTGTTTGAAATTTTTCATGGAAGACCTGGGCAAAAGTGTCAGAGGCTCCACCATTTGTGTCACCCTTAAAGGGCAGGATGGCAATTTTTTGGTGTTCTAACAATTCCTTTCTGCTAAAACCGCTTCCGCTCGACGGGGGCAACCCGCCCGTGAAAGAACAACCCGTGGCAAAAATAGAGGAACAAAACAATCCAACAGTGACAAGACTAAAAACCAAAAATCGTTCAAAGTCCATAGCTAACTCCTTTCCCAAAATTAATCATTTCGTGGAAATAAATCAATTTACTAATCCGGAAATGTGAAGACCTTGAAAATGCGGTAGGCCCCCAGCAAAGGAAATCAGCGAAGGGTCAAATGGGAAAGACGATAGTAATAAAAAAGGGGGCATTTCTGCCCCCTACAGCCCAGACTTTCTTAATTGACTGACTACTTGCCCTTGAACTTCAAAACATATTTAGCTAACGCCTCGCCGTTTCTATCCATGGCATATTCTACAGTATCATTAGCACCCGTAGAGGATGTCCTCAGATCAGTCTCATAGATGACATTGCCGCTTTCCTTGTCGATGAACTTGTAGTGGGCAGCGAAGTATGCAGTCCCAGTATATTCCCCCCCTGGGATAAAGGAGCGCCCTATTCTTCTCCCCACGGTGGGGCGAGTATACTCCTTCACCTCACCCATGATAATGACCACTTTTTTCCCAGAGAGGCCCTCTTTACCCGCCTTACCCCCTTCTTTGACGATTGTGTCAAAGAGGCCGTATTTCTCGTTATACCTCTTGATCTGATAAACCGCCTTCTCAGCCATAAGCATACCTGTTGATTCAGGAGCTGGCGAACCGGAAGGAACCTCAAGCTCCCTAACGATCACTGCATTATAATCTTTGAGAATAGCCTCTGCTGCCATCGTCGGGCTACTGGCTCCTAAAACCACCCCCAGCAACAAGAAGATCACAAATAAATTTCTCATCTTCATAAATCTTCCTCCTTTGAATGGATTGCCCTTTATTTTAATCTATACTTTTCCCTCCCGTCAATAGAATTCATAATTTTATTCTATGATCACTGATGTTCAGCCCACTTCCTTTCAAAGAACCACCGACCCGGACACCATATTGTCCATCCGGCCGCTACTTTGGTCGGTCCGGCAACAATTGAACATTCACAAGACGAATTTCGCCTTTGTGCGAGAGGGGTGATCTCCGTGGAGGCAAGAAGCAACAAATCCGTTAATCAAGAAGGGCTCTCTATTTGCTGAGCCCCGGCCATCACTCTTAATTCCTCCATCGCTCGCCGAATTTCATCAGTTTGTCCATGAGCCCTGGATAAGAGCGACTCGATCGTTGCCAGCTCATCCTGAACATATTTCAGCGCCTGCTTCTTCATCCCGTCGATGGCTTTGTTGATCCGATCCTCCCACTGGGAAGCCAGGCGAGAGACGTTTACCACCACGATGTTCGGAACCTGGTTTAGATAATGCCTCTCAAAGAGACTCCGAAAAACAAACATGGGGATCAGGAACCAGAATAAGTTAAGATGAAAGTCAAAAGTTCGGCCTATCCGGATGTCCGGCTGGTTTGGTTCGGCTACCTCGATCTTCCACTCCGCTTCTGCAAGCCTCAGTCCGAGCACCTTCTCGATATTTTCGTTTAAAAGAGTCCTAAAAGCTTCCAGGGTTCTGGAGAGACCGGCATGGGCTTTCTTAAGAGTTCCAAAAAAATGCTTGTGTTCAGTCTTGGAGATAAGGCTGATCTCTTCGGCCATAGTTTCCTTTAGCCAATTCTCATACTGAGAAGTAAGCTTCGAGAGATTTCCCTTCCAGGAAGGCATCTCCTTGAGCAACATCGTCGCCATCTTTTTCTTAAGATGAGGCTGGTGAAATTTTTCCAGATAATTTTGGATGATCTCACGGGTTTCCGAGGAATATTCCCTGGTGATGAGGGTAATTTGCTGACGAACCAATTCATAATTTACTTTTTCATCCAGAATCTGTTTCCGCAGTTGCGCGCGGTCGAGATCCACCTGCAGGGATGTCTTTAAGGCAATCTCCAGGTAGCTCAGACATCCCTTTACAAGGGACTGGATCTTATGCCGAAGGATCTTATTAAACTCGTCCTGCCGGTTTATGGAGAGGGGCCGGAAGATTTCGCTCTCCACCCTTTCTTTCCATTGTTCGGTCTCCGATCGAGTGGAGTAAAGGAAAACAGGAAATTCTTCGTGAAGCTGTCGTTGCAGTGTGGTTCGGAAAAAATGGACGACTTCTTCTTGCTGCTCGTTAGAGAGAAGATCGGTCTTAGTGAGGAGAAGCATAATTTTGGGGGTATGCTTCCGTAAATCCCGGATGAGCTGCAAGTCATCTTCTCCCAAAGGGCGGTCCGAACTGATGGCCAGCAAAGCTGCTCCAACCTCCGGAAGCCAGTTTTCCGAGGTCTCCATATGGTATTTAAAAATACTCCCCAGGCCTGGGGTGTCCACTAACCGCAGCCCAGCATACTTTTCTAAAGAAGGGAGTTCTATGTCGACCAACTCCACATTTTTCCGGTTGGCAGGGTTTTGAGCCTCCGAGGTAAATTCTTCAATTGCTCCGATATCCACCTCGGCCTGCTGGCCGTCAAAATGTCTGACGTTGGCTCTTTCTCTTTTCCCATATTGCAGGCGGGTGATCGTGGTGGTGACGGGGATGACCCCGACTGGCAGAATGGGTTTTCCGATTAGGCTGTTCAGGAAAGAACTTTTCCCGGACTTAAACTGCCCCAGGATGGCTACATCAATCAGTTGATCTTGTTGAAGAAGATTTTGGCAGGCTTCAATCTGGCGATTCAGCGAGACAATATGAAACTGATCGCAGATCTCCTGAATTCGGGACAGCAGAGCTTGATAGGTATGTGTGAAAGAATCAAGGGGTACATCTTTTATCGCTAGGTCCATAAAAAAACTCCTTCAGGTTCTCCCTGCAGGAGTCATCAGCCTCAACGGCGGTTATTGGGTGAACTCCATCACCTTTATTAAAAATATTAGGGCAGAAATCTAAAAAAGTCAACTTTCATTGAATATTCATTTCATTCTCCTCCTTTCCTCATCCTGTCTCGTGAATGCCACACAAGTTATTCTATTGAATCGGCTTAATTATTATGCCAAAACTATGCGTCGGCCGCTATAGACAAGAATCACTCAGGTAGAAAATACATTGTTTTGGCGGAAAGACTTGTGTATCATAAAGGTAAATTGGAAAGATCATGAGTCGGCGATAAAGGTCATTATGGAATTGCGGGAAAGATACAGGAAACAGGGAGGTTAGCTTCTTGGACAGCATCTTGGGAGGAAAGAATGGTTGTAACGATTAAGTCTGTACATGCACGAGAAATCCTGGACTCGCGGGGAAACCCCACGGTCGAAGTGGAAGTTTTGCTGGAAGGGGGAGCTTCGGGCCGGGCGGCTGTCCCATCAGGTGCGTCTACTGGCGCTCATGAAGCTGTCGAACTCCGCGATGGAGATAAAGGCCGTTACCGGGGTAAAGGGGTGCTGAAAGCAGTTGAGCACGTCAACAAAGAGATTGCTCAAGCCTTAGTCGGCCTCGATGCTCTCGATCAGTCAAGGGTAGATCAGGTAATGATTGAACTTGACGGAACCACGAATAAAAGCAAGCTTGGCGCAAATGCTATCCTTGGAGCGAGTATGGCCGTTGCCCGAGCGGCTGCAAACGCAGTCGGATTCCCTCTTTATCGCTACCTTGAAGGAGTAACAGCCAAGATCCTGCCCGTGCCCATGTTCAATATCTTGAACGGCGGCGTCCATGCGAATTGGCAGGGAACGGACTTGCAAGAATTTATGATCGTTCCTGTCGGTTCACCGAACTTCCGTGAGGCACTACGATGGGGAAGTGAGATTTATCAAGAGCTCAAGACTATCTTGAAGGACACCGGTTACTCGACAGGCGTTGGAGATGAAGGTGGTTTTTCTCCAGCGCTGAAAAAGAACTCCGATGCGGTAGAATTAATTCTTAAAGCCATCGAAAAGGCGGGGTATCGCTCTGGCGAGCAAATCGCCCTTGCCCTTGACCCAGCTTCCAGTAGCTTCTATGAAGGCGGATGCTATCATCTCCGAACGGAGAACCGAGAGGTGACCTCGGCGGAGATGGTCGAAATGTACGATGAATGGATCAAAAAATACCCGATCATCGTCTTGGAAGACGGACTGGCTGAAGACGACTGGGATGGCTGGAAACTCCTCAACAAAAAATTGGGCAATAAGATCGAACTCGTAGGCGACGATCTCTTCGTTACTAACGTTAAGCGCATTGAGCGTGGCATCGCTGAAAACGTTGCTAATGCAGTGCTCATCAAGCTCAATCAGATTGGTACACTGACTGAAACCGTAGCTGCAATCGAGATGGCCCGCAAAGCCCGATGGGGAGCTATGATATCTCACCGCAGTGGCGAAACAGTGGACCCCTTCATCGCTGACTTTACCGTGGCAATGGGTACCGGACATCTGAAGACAGGCGCCCCCTGCCGTGGCGAGAGGGTTGAAAAATATAACCAACTGTTGCGTATTGAAGGAGAACTTGGGAATGAAGCCGTCTATGCAGGTCGGAAAGCTTTCGTGCGGTAAACTTTTGCATTTCAACGCCGAACGAACGTTACCAGATTTCTCTATCCTTCTTGTCCCCGCTCAATTTTCGGTGACAGAAGGGACAGGGCCTCCCTTCCCGGACAAGAACCTCTTTCATCATTTCGATCAATTCTCTATCCTCTAAAATCTGTTTCACAATATGTGGATGGGGTCTCCGGTCAAACTTGCGATAAGGAAAACTACTTTTTTCGCTCATCTCTTTACTCCTCACTTAGGTGACATATGCCATTCATTGATACGGGTGGTAAACACGCGATCCCTCCCAGTCCCAAAACTACTAAAAGTGTGACGTATCATTATTCACCCGCGTACCGTTGTCTCCCGGCAAGCTCTCTCAACGTGATCTCGTTCATTCTCAGTGGGTAGCCCCCTGTAACCTCAGCCAGGTTCTTGATTCGGCCTTCAGTCCAACCCAACCGATGTTCTCTCGATAGTTGTCTATAGAAATGGACCACATCCGATGCGCTGAGATAGTGAAGCTTAATTAGGATTGACGGGTTCATCCAGACACGTAGTCGAAGAAGGTCATCAGGCGGTAGAAAATTCTCTACAATCGAAACAAATTGAAATCGTTCTTCCCATGTGAGATATCGGATCAGGTCAAGCTTCTTGGCGGAGAGTTTCGAGACATTATCCAACACAAGGACATGCTTCCTGTTATCGCTCAAGGCAAGGGTTGCGATTCGAAATCGGCTGGGTTTATATTTCACATACTCACGATCAAATTCTTGCCTAGGGAATAATTCGGCCAAAAGATAATTGCATACACTCCCCGGGGTCTTGGAAAAATCGACGAAAACGAACCGCCATTGTTCCTCGGTCGTCCTTGCAACGTGTTGGATCAGGCTCGTCCGCCCCATCCCATACTTGCCAAGAACAATTATATTATTCCCGTCCTCCAGGGCCTCTTTGATCTGGGCTATCTCTTTCTCTCGACCTACAAAATGCATGCTTCCCTCTCTGTCCTCATATCCTGTGCCAGGAAGTGCACAAGAGCTTCGGCATCGCTAAAACTATTCCCATCAAATGGCACATCGTAATCGGCAATCACTGGCCTGCGGCCCATTTCTAACCGCAAAACATACAAATGGCTTCCATGTATCCACTTTTGAATTATACGAGTTGACTTCAAAGCATCGAAGGGAATACAGGACACATTGACCCCGAAACTAAATATTTTGGGTCTGAGACATGGCTCATCTGTAGCATGGATGAATCCGAAATTCGTTGACACGAGAATTCCGTTTGTAGAAAGACAAGCCGGGATGCTCTTCCACCTTCTCTTTCTAAGAATCCAGAGTTCCGAAGAACGGAGCATACTAAACGGAAGTTCCTCTTTGAGGACGAGTGATCTCAATCTATCCACCTGGGTCATGGGTGTGCGGCGCCAAATATCTACCCAGTCTATTTTTTTCGGGAATCGATCACTATTTGCTCCGGTCATTCTGCGATATTCACGAATTAGCGTTTCAAAGTGCCCCATACCAGTGATGGTAAAAAAGAGGGTGGTACAAAACGGTTTTTCGTTCTCCACAAATTGGATAGCGAACCAACCTAAACTGAGAGCACTACCTATCTGGATATAGAGCACCTGATCGAAGGGAATGGACTGAATGGTTGGAGCGATTCCTTTCATGTGCCGATTTTCGGAAATGATGAATCGATTCTTGGTAACTGCCACGGCGTGTGAAGCGGGCGTTGTATGCAGCCCAAAGGGGCCTTTCTTCTCAGGCCAAATAGGGGCGTAAAGAAGATAGAGCAATCCTTCTTGCGGGCGAAGGGCCTTTTCTATAAGATCTGCATGCACACCGAGAAGACCCCGAGGTTTATTTGCCTGAAAGACATAGGATTCTCTGCCGCTCGACGGCACTCCGCGCATGTCTTTGGCGTTGTCCTCTGATCTCATAGATTTGGATTCACTCTTTGGGTTAAACCTATCTACCCGGTTTCTCAAGCAACGTTTTTCCTTCCTGATGTCTCGGACATTATTTGCAGCCGTAGAACTCCCCAGCAGTGTCCATAAAAAAAACTCCTCCAGTTCTTTTCCCTGGCAGGAGTTTTTCTAATCCGCCTATTTGACTCCTACCAAGGGAGTTACGACCTTAGCAGGAGTCATCAGCCTTTAGAGGCAATTTTTGGTGGACTCCATCACCTTGTATCCAATTGGCTAACCCAAGAGGGTTCTGTAATGCTTAGCACTCATATTTATTCGGGTAAAATAGCAATAAGGTTTTGTTGCTCATGCCTTAAAAAGGCCAGCAAATGAACTCATACAATTTCTAAGATATCAATAACTGCCGTCTAGATCCAAACTTTAAGATCGGTCTCCTCTCGGTCTTTCTTTTCTTTTTTCATCCGATTCAACCCCTTTTACTGGGCTCGAATCCTCAGACCCCTTTTACCAACCCTTTTTTCAATTGCAATCAACCATGAGTTCTTCTCCACCCCAATGTCTCTCGATGTCGATCTTACCCTTGATATAAAAGTCTCCAGTTCCATCCTTAACAATTTTAAATGCATCACTTGGGTAGTAAGAAGAAACCGACACAACTCTTTTTCGTCCGTTGAATTTAGAATATTTCTAAAATGAGGCGAACACAGTCCATCCGTACCTTCATATTCTTTTTGGAAGGACCTTTCCTTGAGAAGGGTTTTAAACTCTTCTAAATAGAAATCTTCTCTTTTTTCTGTATGCCTGCAGACCAAACAGTCGATTCTCAAAGTTGGTCCAAAAGAATCCCTTTCAAATTCTTTGATCTCCGCATCGATCAAGTCTTTTGTCAATACCGCATTTCCCACCGGGCTCGCCAACCGGGCCATCTGGTGAAAGTGAAAATTACAATAACCATTTGATGAGACTACATCCTGACGTACCTTTTCTTCCTTAATTGTTTGGTACTGCAATTGAGCCATGAAATCGTATTCGTCCTTATCCAACATATGGCAGATCAGACAACCGCGATATTCCGCTGCAACTCGCAAAGAACTTTCCATCAAGGCCCTCTGCACACTTCTATCAAACAGAGTCAAACCGGCGCAAACCGTATCCGATCAATTCCCCGAACCCTGCAACTACCCCAACTATTGCTCCACTTGCTCCAAGAACGGCCAGGAATGGGCCCGTAATACTTCGAGCCCCTTCATAAGTCATATCCGCAAATAAACTTGCGACACCGAGTAAAATGACAAAGTTGAGAGAGGTTCCTTTTAAGATGCTTCTATTCCCATGTCGCTCAAGTTAAAACATATCCCCCCCACCATTTTCTCCAACAGGAGCAACCCCAGCACGGCGTGGAAAGTACTTTCAATAAATGGAAAACTGGCAGGTGCTCTTCCAAACGCACCATTATTAGTCTGGCAGCTGAGAATATATTTCCGGCAGAGTCCTGTCTGCACAGGTGAAGAACCAAGCTTTGAAAGAATCTCAAGGGCACAATAGGTGTTCTCCATATAGGAAGTAGTATCAGGATAGAATCCAAATCCTCCATCTCCATTTTGACAGAGTTGAACCCATTTAATGATCTCTCGTCTGTCGAAGTCTATGCCGTGATTCAACAGGATTGAAACCTTCTTTCTCAGAGTTTGTAAATTCTCCTTTGGATGGAACTGAAAATGAGATAAAGATTGGAGAGAATGCTGAGGCCTTTTTAGAAGCTTCTGAATTTCATCGGAAAAAGTACTGAGCGTCGAGCACTTGAAATCTTGCCCAATCCCTCTCGAGGAGTTCAGTCAACAGAGGGGGGAGATCGATTTCCAGAAAGAGATGAAGATAGACAAGCATATAAACCGCTCTTGGAAAACCAACTTCCTTCCAATTGATATTCTTCATGTAATTCCCGGTTTTGTTTCGATCTACATCTACATTCAGGAAGCGTAATATCCGAACGGCATAGTAGGTGTCTTCAATGTCGGGATAAAGCTCAGGGGCAAAACTAAACCCTCCTTCCTGCTTCTCTCTATCCCTCAAGTACTGAATGATCTTTGAAAGGTCAAGCACTCGGCTCAACTTTTCAATTTCTTCCCCCGATTCGCGAAGCCCTTTATTCATTTTCCTCAGTCCACTTCGTCTGCAAAATAAAAAAACTTCTACCAGTCATCCAGTAGAAGTTATCAATCCTATCTCAATATAAGAGGACGGTTACAGGCGAACTTCATCGCCTCGGACGAACTATCTTTGTGTTAACTGCTATGCCCCTTATGCTCTTTCTTCTTCGACCTCTCCGGTTTCAAATAGACGCTCATCACGTTCATAGTCATCCATCTGTGCAGCCCCAATGGATTCCCATCCAAGACGAAGATCGGGCGGTGAGACTTCCGCAATCTTTTGAGAGAGTTCTTCCCCAATGATTGCTTTGGTCAATGAGATCACGGCTCGGGCTGCATCATCAGCCTGCTTTAAATCTTTCAGGTCTGCCATCTTCATTACGGCTTCGAGAAATTCTTTCCTTGTCTCCATAACATCACCTCCTTTCTCTTCCCAAAATAAAAGAACTTCTACCAGGTAACCAGTAGAAGTCATCAGTCCCCGATAAGAGGGGGGACATTTAATGGCGAACTTCATCGCCAGATCTTTTGACTTAAAAGTATTATCATTCAAAAAGATTCTTGAGTCAATCTTTTGTTGGGCAACATTAAAAATCGTCTGCTAAGATCTAAATACATAGCGCATTTTTTCACATTCCCGTGGGTATAAGTCTCCGTGAGGTTAGTATTTTTTGACGGAAATAGTACATAAAAAGGTTTTAAATTTCAATTGGTTATTAACATTCCTCGCATTCTAAATTTCATATTTTGTGAAATTTTTCTTGACCTTCGGACCAAAATATATTATACGTTGAAAAAAGGAATCCGTGACGATACCTGACAGCATCGAATATTCCAGTTTCCGGACGGCTGCTCTAATCTTCAAAACGGACGAAAGAGAAAATATTTTCACTTTTTATGAATTTTTTATTGACATGAAACTCAAACTATTTAATTATAGGCGGCGTCAACCTGCCGTTCATTGACTGCCCGTAGAACATGACTAAAATCAGAAGAAAGGTGCTGAGCAGTCAAGTCTACGAAACGCTCAGGGAGATGATTGCTCAACACCGATTTCAACCCGGTTGCTGGCTCAACGTAGAACGCTTGTCTAAAGAGCTCAACGTGAGCCGAACTCCTGTATGGGAGGCTGTCCACCGCCTCGAAGTGGAGGGTTTGGTCAGTAACATCCCCTATCGCGGTGTCTTCATGACTGAGATGACACTGCAGAGAGCCTTAGAACTGTACCAAGTACGTGAAGTTTTGGAGGGGTTGGCTGGAAGATTAGCGGCACACCACATGGATGAAAAAGCTCATGAAAGGATGGCCGAGGGCTTAAAGAATCAACTAAAAAGTATTCGTGACGAAGATGTTGTTGCTTACTCACAATCCGATTTTGAATTTCACGCGATCATCCATAAGATGAGTCATAATTCGGTCCTTCAGGAAATGTTGGAATCTCTCAAGGCAAAAATGCAGCCCATCAATATGGATGTAAGACCCATCCTTCGTCAGTTGTATCAGGATCACAAACAAATTTTCACGGCCTTACAATCCGGGGATGCAGAGGCAACCAACAGAATAATTCGACGGCACAACCGTGTGGTTCAAGACCAGATAAGAAGAGAGATAGAAAGATAGCGTCTCTCAGGAACCAACGGAATAGAAAGGGGGGATTGTACAACTTAAATTCAAACTGCTTCGTATTCACCGTCTTGGAATCTCTAAGGTAAAAATCGGAAACCATACAAAAAAGAAAGGGGGAGTAAAAAAATATGAGTTTCACTATTTCAAAAAAATATAATGAGGCAGACCCAAGAAAGCTGGCAGATTGGCAAGTTGCTGATATAGCCGAAGAAACCATGCCCAGTGTCTCCGAGTGGCAGGACAAATTGGGTCTCAAGAAGGACGAAATCATCCCGATGGGAAGGCTATGCAAACTCGATTTCATGAAGATTATTGACCGTCTAAAAGATAGACCGGATGGAAAATACATCGAGGTCACAGCCATTACTCCTACTCCATTGGGAGAGGGGAAAACGACAACGAGCATGGGTTTGATGGAAGGATTAGGCAAAAGAGGAAAGAATGTTGGTGGGTGTATCCGTCAGCCTTCAGGTGGACCGACGATGAACATCAAGGGTACGGCGGCAGGAGGAGGAAAAGCCCTTCTCATCCCGATGACCGAATTCTCTCTCGGCCTGACCGGTGATATCAATGACATCACCAATGCCCACAACCTGGCAATGGTTGCTCTGAATGCCAGGATGCAACACGAACGAAACTATGACGATGCTGAACTCGCCAAGAGGAAACTTAAAAGGCTCGATATTGATCCCGCCAACATCGAGATGGGCTGGGTCATGGATTATTGCGCCCAGGGTTTGCGGAACATAATTATGGGTCTTGGGGGCAAGATGGATGGTTTTCTCATGCAATCCAAATTTGGCATTACGGTTAGTTCAGAGCTCATGGCTACCCTCTCCATCGTCCGAGACTTAAAAGACCTCAGGGACAGGCTGGGCAAAATTATCGTAGCCTATGATAAGAAGGGCAAACCCGTCACCACCACAGACCTTGAAGTGGCAGGCGCCATGACCGCATGGATGAGGAATACCATCAATCCCACATTGATGTCCACAATCGAATACCAGCCCTGCCTGGTCCATGCTGGCCCCTTTGCCAACATCGCCGTAGGTCAGTCTTCCATCATCGGTGACCGCATTGGTTTAAAGATGTTTGATTATCACATCACTGAGAGTGGTTTTGCTGCTGACATCGGCTTTGAGAAGTTCTGGAATGTGAAATGTCGGTTGAGTGGGCTAACTCCTAATGTCTCAATTCTGACCGCTACTATCCGAGCTTTGAAGATGCATGGTGGCGGACCTGCTGTTGTGGCAGGACGACCTATTCCGGATGAGTACACAAAGGAGAACCTGGCTCTTCTCGAGAAAGGGATTGTCAATATGACCCATCTCATCGGGGTGATCAGGAAATCAGGAATCAATCCAGTGGTCTGCATCAATGCCTTTCACACCGATACTAAGGACGAAATTGCAATGGTCCGAAAATATGCGGAAAAGGCGGGTGCCCGTGTCGCCCTCTCTGAGCACTGGCTCAAAGGGGGAGATGGAGCATTGGAGCTTGCTGATGTTGTAATGGATGCCTGTAAAGAAAAACCCAATCTCAAATTTCTGTACCCGCTTGAAATGCCACTCCGACAACGTGTAGAGATGGTTGCCAAGGAGGTGTATGGTGCCGACGGCGTCTCCTGGACTCCGGAAGCCGAAGCCAAAGCCAAACGGCTTGAAGCAGATCCCACAATGAAGGATTTCAATACCATGATGGTTAAGACCCATTTGAGTCTGACTCATGATCCTACTCGAAAGGGAGTGCCCAAAGGCTGGATCCTGCCGGTTCGTGATGTTTTAATCTTTGCCGGCGCAAAGTTCCTCTGCCCGATGACTGGAAGCATCAGCCTGATGCCAGGAACCAGTTCCGATCCAGCGTATCGACGAGTTGATGTCGATGTGAATACCGGTAAAGTAATGGGGCTCTTCTAAAAAGAGAGTTCGTTCCTGATAATCCCCCCACCTCCTCGGGCTTCTATAAACGTGGGAGGTGGGGGATCTAAATTTTTCAATCCTCCCTCTATCGAAATTGAGGTAGGGTTGGGTTACAATAAATTTATTGATGCCGAAGCATAATGTAACTTTCCTACCCAGCGAAAGAAAGATTTCAGTAGATGAGGACGAGATCCTGCTTCAAGCCGCTATGGAGGCAGGAATCCATATCAATGCCTCTTGCGGTGGAAGTGCAACCTGTGGAAAGTGTAAAGTAAGAATTGTGAAGGGAACCGTTGATTCCCCCAAACATCCAAAACTCACCCAGTGGGAATATGATCAAGGATTTCGTCTTGCTTGTCTAACACCGATTCGGGATAATCTCGACGTCGAAATCCCCATCGAATCACAGGTTGACAGATCTGTCCTTGCCCTCAAGGGTGATCGAGGGGCTCATAAATATCTCCTCTCTCCTCAGGATATCTACCAACTGGTTAAAGGGTGGGATGTAGATCCAGCGGTATTCAAAAGATATGTCGAGCTTGAACCTCCTTCTCTTAAGAATAACGCGAGCGATGTGACCCGTCTGATCAACGCGCTGGACCGACAGCATGGCATCGAAGGGATCTCTGCTGACTTCCGTGTGATCATGAAGTTGAGTCGCATCCTTCGAGAATCGGATTGGAAGGTCACGGCGACGCTGGTTCTAACGAAAAAGGGCTATAAATTAGTCAATGTGGAACCCGGAGACAACACCCATCAAAACTATTCGATCGTTCTGGACATCGGAACCACGACGATCTTCGGTCAACTCCTCGACCTCAATGGATGCGTGGTCTATGCCTGTCCGGATGGCCTATGTGATGGATCCACCCTCTTCGCCTTAGCGGAAGCCTCGGATTACAATGCCCAGATCAGTTATGGAGAAGATGTGATTACACGGATCGTCTATTCTCAGAGGCCAGGTGGACTCAAAAAATTACAGGAGGTCGTTGTCTCCACCATCAACAAAATCATCCAGGAATTGCTCCAAATGAGCAAAATCGATCGATCTCTGATCTCCCATCTGGTGATTGCCGGCAATACCACGATGACCCAGCTCCTCTTGGGGCTGGACCCGAAATATATTCGTGAAGCCCCCTATGTTCCGACAGCCAACTTCATCCCCCCGGTCAGAGCCGTCCACCTTGGAATCAATATCGGCGATCATGTCCATGTCTATATTTTCCCGATGGTGGCGAGCTACGTCGGCGGAGATATTGTGGCCGGGATTTTAGGCTCCGGGGTTTTTCAAAGGGAGACCCTCACCCTCTATATGGACATCGGTACCAATGGAGAGATCGTTCTCGGGAATAAGGATTGGCTAGCCAGTGTCTCCTGCTCTGCCGGCCCTGCCTTTGAAGGCGCGGGGATTAAGTTCGGGATGAGGGCCACTCGTGGAGCCATTGAAGAGGTCAGCATCAACCCTCGGACTTACGAGCCGATGATCCTCACCATTGGAAGGACGAAACCCATCGGCATCTGCGGGTCGGGCCTGATCGACTCGGTAGCTGAGTTTCTGGAAACAGGGATGATTGACCAGAATGGGAAGTTTAGAAGGGACCTGTCCACGGACCGTGTTCGAATGGGGCCCGACGGCTATGAATATGTCCTGGCGCAGAAAGAGGAGACGCTCATCCACGAGGACATCGTCCTGAACGAGATCGATATCGAGAATTTAATCCGTACCAAAGCCGCCATCTATGCCGGCTGTAAAGTCTTGTTGAGTAGTGTCGGACTGGATTTCAAGGACCTTGAGCAGATCATCATTGCTGGCGGATTCGGACGCCATCTCGATTTAGAAAAGGCAATCTTCATTGGCCTCTTACCAGAGATCGATATCGAAAAATTTATCTTTGTCGGCAATGGCTCCTTGCTCGGGGCAAGGCTCCTCTCCTTCTCTAAGAACCTCCTGAAGGAGACGGAGCGAATCGCGTTGATGATGACGAACCTCGAATTGAGCAACCACCCCACGTTTATGAGTGAATTCATTGGGGCGATGTTTCTCCCCCACACGGATGTCTCCGCCTTCCCGAGAGTGATGGAAAGGCTTTATCGGATGAAAAGGGAGATTCGATCGGAGAGGATGGTTGAAGGACAACTTTGAGCTTTACGATTGCGGTCTCGGGAAAAGGAGGAACGGGCAAAACCACTCTGGCTGGAATGATCATTCGGTTTCTCTTGGACAAAGGGAAAGGCCCTATTCTGGCGGTGGATGCGGATTCGAATTCGAACCTCAACGAGGTTTTGGGCGTGAAAATAAGGTCCACCATTGGCGAAGCCCGTGAGACGATGAAGAAGGATGTCCCGGTTGGAATGACGAAAGACATCTGGTTTGAATACAAGGTTCAGGAAGCCCTGACCGAGGCCAGAGGATTTGATCTCATTGCGATGGGACGCCCGGAGGGTCCGGGCTGTTATTGTGCGGCGAATACCTTAGCGAGAAAATGTTTGGATCTATTGACTGGAAATTACCAATACATTGTGATCGATAACGAAGCGGGGATGGAGCATTTCAGCCGGCTGACGACCCGGGATGTCGATCTTCTTTTTATCCTCTCGGATTCCAGCCAACGGGGTATCTTAACCGCCTCGCGGATTCGCGACCTCATCCATGCACTGGATCTTCGCATCGTCCGTGAGGTACTGGTCGTCAACCGAGTTCAGGGTGAACCGGGTTCTGAATTCTATGAGGAAGTCAAGAAACAAAATCTCGAATTGGGAGGGGTCCTCCCTGTCGACGAAGAGGTGTACCGTTACGATTCTGAGGGCAAACCGACTTTTCAACTGCCCTTGGGGTCAAAGGCGGTTCAATCCGCCCGACGCATCTTTGAGAAATACATTCAGTAAGGCAAGCGGAAGATTTTACGATTCACGAAACCCGTGACACAGATCACGATATCTTAAGGGGGAGGTAAAAAAGATGACGGCAAAATTGATTAACGGGAATGAGATCGCTCAACAGATTCGGGAGGAACTCAAGCAGGAAACAGCTCGGCTCAAGGAAAAATACAACGTCGTCCCAGGGTTGGTGACCATCCTCGTAGGCGAGAACCCTGCTTCGGTGAGTTACGTGACGGCAAAACAGAAGACGTCCAAGGAGTTGGGGTTTTACTCGATTCAGGATAACCAACCGGCCACCATTAAGGAAGAAGAATTGCTTAAATTGATCGACAAATATAATAAGGATCCTAAGATCCACGGCATCCTGGTCCAGCTTCCTCTGCCCAAGCACATCAATGAAACAAAAATCCTTTACGCCATCGATCCGAAAAAAGATGTGGATGGGTTCCATCCTGTCAATGTCGGCAAATTGATGATTGGCGAAGCGGACTATCTCCCCTGCACGCCGGCAGGAATCCAACAGCTTCTGATTCGAGCCGGTGCAAAGATTGACGGCGCAGAGGTCGTCGTCGTGGGAAGATCGAATATCGTGGGGAAACCTATTGCTAATATCCTCTTACAAAAACAGAAAGGGGCCAACGCAACGGTGACGATCTGCCATACGGGTACAAAGGATATGGCATTCCATACGAAGAGAGCGGACATCCTCATCGTTGCCGCCGGAAAGCCCAAGGCGGTCACTGCCGATATGGTGAAGCAAGGCGCAGTGGTCATCGACGTGGGCGTCAATCGGATCGGAATGACCCCTGAAGGAAAAGCCAAACTCTGCGGGGATGTCGACTTTGATGGGGTCAAGGAGAAGGCCAGTGCCATTACCCCAGTCCCTGGGGGAGTAGGACCGATGACGATTACGATGCTGATGATGAACACCGTAAAGGCTGCCAAGGTGGCGGCTGGCATAACAAGTTGAGAGTTCGGAGAATTCACGACTCACGCCTGCGTGCCGAAACAGAGGCACTTCGGCGTGCAGGCACGAATCACCAAATCATGAATAAACATAGAAAGGAGGGTTCCGCGTGGCTGACCAAATGGAAGAGAAGGTAACTTTTGATGGAAAGAAGGTAAAGGTATTGGGCTCCACTTTTGAGCAGGGCAAACCCGAAATCCCCATCAAATGGAGACAGAAGATGAGGAACCGGGATGAGATGCTCGCCTATCTCAAAACCGGGGAACGTTACTGGTTCAGTGAGGAATGGTTCGGTAGCGAAAAACGTAAAACGAAGGCCTAAAAGAATATTCAGAGGGAGGTGAGTGTCGTGGCATTTGAGATACCTAAAGTTACTTATACAGGAAAGATAAGAGAAGTCACACTGGGAAAAGGACCAAAGGCTGTCACCGTGGGTGGAGAGACCTCTTACCCTTTTCACCTCTTCGAGGGAGCGATCCCCCATTCTCCCCGGATTGCCATGGAGGTCTATGATACGCCTCCAGAAGAATGGCCTGAAGCGGCCTTGGAACCCTTCAAGGATGTGGTCAAAGATCCCGTCGCCTGGGCCAAGAAATGTGTTCAAAACTATGGGGCGGAGTTGATCGCCCTGCAACTCGTCAGCACAGATCCGAATGGCCTCAATCGTTCAAGCGATGAGGCGGCTCAAACAGCCAAAAAGGTGGCCAGTGCTGTGGATGTCCCGGTAATCGTATGGGGAAGTGGAAATGCCGATAAGGACGCAGACGTCCTCCGAAAAGTCGCTGAGGCATGTGATGGGATGAATCTTGTCATCGGGCCCGTGGTGGAAGCCAACTATAAGCAGGTGGGCGCAGGGGCGATCGCATACAAACATACGGCGATTGCTTCCACTCCCATCGATATCAACCTAGCCAAGCAACTCAATATCTTATTGGGAAATCTGGGCGTCCCGGATGGACAGATCATTGTCGATCCGACCACCGGCGGACTCGGATATGGAATCGAATATACCTATTCGGTCATGGAACGAGATCGGATGGCTGCTCTCACACAACAGGACGAGAGGCTTCAATTCCCCATCCTCTGTAATATGGCCAAGGAGATTTGGAAGACGAAAGAAGCCAAGACAAAGACCGAAGATGCCCCCACATTAGGCGACGCCAAAAAGAGAGGAATTTTGATGGAGGCTGTCACCGCGGTCGTGCTTCTTCTGGCAGGAGCTGATGTTTTAGTAATGAGACATCCTGACGCGATCAAACTGGTCCGGGAGATGATCGCGGATTTTACGGCCAAATAAATTTAAAAAAGGGGGAGGAAAACATAAGGAGGATAAAATGGCAGAATTGGAAAAGAAGAGTATTGATCCAGCAACGATAAAAATGTTGAAGAAGGCTCAGGCCGACGGGTGTGAGACGATTTTCGATCGGGCCGAAACCATGAAACCCTGCCCCATTGGGGCGGAAGGAAGCTGCTGTAAGAACTGCGCGATGGGACCGTGCCGCGTCCCCGCTCCCAAGAAAAAAGGAGAAACGGCTGCAGAGAAAACAAAACGGACGGGCCTGTGCGGTGCTACCGCCGAGACCATTTCGGCACGAAACTTCGCTCGAATGGTGGCAGCCGGAACGGCCGCCCACTCAGACCATGCCCGCGGTATATCCGAAGTCTTTCTGGCTACCGCAAAGGGAGATGTCCCCGGGTTTCAGCTCAAAGACGAACAGAAACTCTACCAGGTTGCCATGGATTTTGGTGTGGAGATTGGTGACCGGTCGATAAAAGAGATCGCCGTCGACGTAGGTCATAAGGCCGTTGCCGAGTTCGGAAGGCAAGAAGGAGAGCCCCTTTTCGTCAAAAGGGCTCCTCTGAAAAGGCAGGAGATCTGGAAAAAGTTCGGGATCACCCCCCGGGGGATCGACCGGGAGGTCGTCGAACTGATGCATCGGACGCACATGGGGGTGGACCAGGATTATAAAGACATTCTGATGGCCGCCGCTCGCTGTGCCTTGGCCGACGGGTGGGCAGGGTCAATGATCTCCACGGAGCTCCAGGACATCCTTTTTGGAAACCCGGTCCCCGTCTTTGGCCAGATCAATCTCGGAGTGCTGAAAAAGGATGAGGTGAACGTCGTCGTTCACGGTCACGAACCTCTGCTTCCGGAGATTATGGCAGATGTAGTGAACGACCCCGAGATTCAGAAGGCGGCCAAGGCTGTCGGGGCGAAGGGGGTCAATCTGGCAGGCATGTGCTGCTCCGCCAATGAGATCTTGATGCGGCACGGCATCCCTGTGGCTGGAAATTTCCTCCAGCAGGAGCTTGCCATCGTGACCGGCGCTGTCGATGCCATGGTGGTCGATGTCCAGTGCGAGATGCAGTCTCTGGCCCAGGTGGCCAAGTGTTATCACACCAAGCTGATCACCACCTCCGCCAAGGCCAAGATCGACGGGGCAACGCACATTGAATTTGAAGAACACAATGCTCCCAATGTTGCGAAGAAGATTTTGATGGAGGGCATCCAGAACTTCAAGAACAGAAAACCCAATGTGGAGATCCCTTCCGACACCACAGATCAGGTCGTGGGGTTCAGCCACGAGACGATTAACTACCTGCTGGGAGGGGTCTTCCGTGCGTCCTACCGGCCCCTCAACGACAATATTATTAACGGTCGTATCCGAGGAATCGCTGGCGTGGTCGGCTGCAACAATGCACGAGTGACCCACGACGATCCCAACCTGACGTTGATCAAAGAACTGATCAAGAATGACGTGATCGTTCTGGTCACCGGATGCAGCGCCATGGCTTGCGGTAAGGCAGGGCTTCTCACACCGGAGGCTGCCCGGCAATACGCGGGCGCCGGTCTCGCTTCGGTCTGTGAGGCCGTCGGCATACCACCCGTTCTTCACATGGGTGCCTGTGTGGACAACAGCCGGATCTTGATGGCCGCCACGGCCGTCGTCAAAGACGGAGGCCTGGGCGATGATATCAGCGATCTCCCAGCGGCTGGCGCGGCCCTGGAGTGGATGAGCGAAAAGGCCGTTGCCATCGGCCATTACTTCGTCGCGTCAGGGGTCTTCACCGTATTCGGGACGACGTGGCCGACCACAGGCAGTGAAGAGGTAACCAAGCTTCTATTCGAAGAGTTCGAGAACACCGTGAAGGGCAAATGGGGTTTCGAACCCGATCCTATCAAGGCTGCTAAATTGATGATCGAACATATCGACAAGAAAAGGAAAGCTCTGGGCATCGACAAAGCCAGAGAGCGTGTGCTCTTCGATATGGCCAAACGTAGGGAATTGGACGCTGCCTAATAAACAGATGAAAACCGTGAATCGTGATTCGTGAATGTGGTCTAAATCCCAAGAGTCGAGTCACGGCTCACGAACCACAAATAATGGAAGGAGGAATAGAACGTGTCGAAAATCATTGCATCAGCTGCCATCAGAGGCGCTCATAAGATTGTGGAACGGGCTGAAAAGAAATATCAGGAGGCCCTTAAGAAATGGGGACCGAACCAGGAGGTGGGTTTTCCAAATACGGCCTACTATCTCCCCGTGATCTATGCGATCCTCGGAATCCCCGTCCAGAAGATAGCGGATATGAAGCCGGTGTTAGATCGTTGCCGGACCTTGCTGCCGCCCCTCGTGAAAGAAAAGGTCGCCCTTCCCTACCTGGCACCTGCCCTCGACGCGGGAATGGCCACTTTCTTTGCCGAGGAGATCATCGAGTCCATCCGGTACCTGGAAACCCCCAACTTTTACACGAAACAGGAGGACCCCCTGCCCGAGAATATCTGGCTGGGAGCCGCCGACGACGTGATCTTCCGCAAACGCGGCGTTGAATTTGTGGATGGAACAGCCCCTGGATTTGCTGCGATTGCAGGGGCCGCGCCCTCTCCGGAGGTGGCAAAAAAGATTGCCATCGAACTTCAGGAGAAGAACCTCTATATCTTCATGTGCGCGGAGAACGAAGGCAAGCGTTTCTCCCAACAGTTGGTCGAGGCAGGGGTTCAGATCGGATGGCCTACCCGTCTCGTCTCCTTCGGGCCGGAGATCACTGCTGCCGTGTTTGCTATGGGGTTTGCGTGCCGCGTCGCCATGGCTTTTGGCGGTATCAAACCCGGAGATTTTCGAAAAAATTTGATTTACAACAAAGACCGAACCTTCGCCTTTGTCATGCCCTTAGGATTTGTATCAGATGAATGGTATGCCAATGCCGCCGGCGCCATCAACTGGGGGTTCCCGACGATCGCAGATACTCCTATTCCGGAGGTTCTACCTTCCGGCATCTGTACCTATGAGCACGTGGTCTCCAACATCCCCCACGATCAGATCGTTCAGAAGGCCGTGGAGGTTAGAGGGTTGAAGGTACAGGTCGCCGCGGTTCCGATCCCTGTCTCTTACGGCCCTGCCTTCGAAGGCGAGCGGGTCAGGGGGGAGGATATCTACTTGGAGTGTGGTGGAGGACGAACCCATGCCGTGGAATGGGTGACTTCCAAGAACATGGATGAGGTGGAGGATGGAAAGGTAGATGTCATCGGTCCTGATTTGGATAAGATAAAGCCGCCAGGTCAACTTCCCCTCGCCATTGTTGCGGAAGTGGCAGGCCGACAGATGCAGGAGGACTTTGAGCCGATCCTGGAGCGCCAGATCCACCACCTGATCAACTATGCCCAAGGGATCATGCATATTGGTCAAAGGGATATTGCCTGGGTACGAGTCGGTAAGGCCGCTGTGGAGAAAGGATTTCGGCTCTCCCATCTTGGCAAGATCCTCCACGCAAAGTTCCATCAGGACTTTGGAGCGATCTTCGACAAGGTCCAGGTCAAAGTCTATACAGAACTTAAGACAGTTGACGAAATGCTTGCCAAAGCAAGGGAAGTTTATAGAAAAAGAGATGCCCGCATCGAAGGGATGACCGATGAGACCACGGACATCTTCTACTCCTGTACGCTTTGTCAATCCTTTGCACCTAACCATGTCTGCGTTATCAGCCCGGAGAGAACGGGACTTTGTGGCGCTTACAACTGGATGGACTGTAAAGCCTCTTTTGAAATCAATCCTACCGGACCCAACCAGCCCGTTCAAAAAGGAGAGATGATTGATACGAAATTTGGCCAGTGGAAAGGGGTAAATGATTTCGTGTTCAAGGCCTCCCGTCAGAAGATTGACCACTACAATTTCTACAGTCTGGTCTATGATCCGATGACCACTTGCGGTTGTTGTGAATGCATTGCCGCTGTTCTTCCGATGTGTAATGGGGTGATGACCGTTAATCGGGATTTTACAGGAATGACCCCATGCGGAATGAAATTCACCACTCTTGCAGGTTCTGTGGGCGGCGGTGCAGTCACACCGGGGTTTGTGGGCCACAGTAAATACAACATCACTCAGAGAAAGTGGCTGATCGGAGACGGAGGAATTAAACGGTTGGTCTGGATACCCAAAATCCTCAAAGAAGAGATTGGAGAACGGTTGAAGAAACGAGCTCAAGAGATTGGCATTCCAAACCTTTTGGATATGATTGCAGATGAAACCATTGGGGTGACGGAAGAGGAAATTCTTCCCTTCCTGACCGAGAAGAATCATCCGGCCCTCTCAATGGACCCAATTCTTGGATAACACAACACATCCCCTCCCCCTTTGACGGGGGAGGGTCAGGGTGGGGGTGGACAGGAGCAGAGTGCCCCTCCCCATCATCCCCTCCCACCAAGGGAGGGGAGATTCTTGAGTCTGGAAAGGAGAGGATATCATGGGAATGACGGGAATCCAAATCTTTAAGCTATTACCCAAAACCAACTGTAAGGAGTGCGGCGTTCCAACCTGTCTCGCTTTTGCCATGAACCTGGCAGCCGGAAAAGCGGAATTGGCCTCCTGTCCCTATGTGTCTGAGGAGGCAAAAGCCATGCTCTCTGAAGCCGCGGCGCCGCCGATTCGACCCCTTGCCATTGGCTCGGGGGAAAATGTGGTCAAGGTCGGTGGAGAAACGGTTTTGTTCCGTCATGAAAAGACCTTTGTCAACAAACCCGGTATTGCTGTTCTGATCAGTGATACCATGCCAGAGGCTGAGGTGAATGCCCGCTTGAAGCGATTCAAGGATTTGAAATACGAAAGGGTCGGACTGACCTTGCGGCCGGAGTTGATCGCGGTCAAGAACGAATCAGGCGACCCCGGAAAATTTGAAGCCTTGATCAAAAAAGTAAAAGGTGAAACCGATGCAGCCCTCATCCTGATCAGCCAAAAAGTGGATGCCTTGACAGCAGGGGTGAAGGCCTGCGCGGATCGTGTCCCATTAATTTACGCGGCCACCGACGGCAATAGTGATGCCTTGGCCAATCTCGCCAAGGAAAACAAATGTCCGCTGGCCGTCAAGGCCGACAATCTTGATGGATTGCTCGCACTTTCAGACAAACTGACTGCCGCAGGTTTAAAAGACCTCGTCCTTGATTCTGGATCAAGGACCCTTCGCAAAGCCTTTGAGGACCAGATCTATATCCGCCGGGCAGCCCTCATCCAAAAAAACCGTTCCCTTGGATTTCCTACCATTACCTTCCCCTGTGAAATGACGAAAGATCCGATGAAAGAGGCCTTGATTGCAGCAACCTTTGTATCGAAATATGCGGGCATCATTGTTCTCTCGGACTTCCAGGGCGAAAGCGTCTTCCCCCTTCTCGTGGAACGGCTGAATATCTATACGGACCCCCAGCGGCCAATGATGATGCAGCAAGGAATCTACCCCATTGGTTCCCCAACAGAGGAATCGCCGGTCTTAATCACCACGAACTTCTCCTTGACCTATTTTATCGTCTCCGGTGAGGTTGAATCGAGTCGAGTACCGAGCTGGCTTTTGGTGATGGATACCGAAGGGCTGTCGGTTCTGACCGCCTGGGCCGCAGGAAAATTCGTGGGCGATGCAATCGGTGCATTCATCAAAAAGAGTGGCATCACCGAGAAAGTCAAGCATCGTCGGGTGGTCATCCCCGGAGCGGTTGCAGCCGTCAGCGGTGACCTCGAAGAAGAACTGGGTAAGGGCTGGGAAGTCAAGATCGGACCCAGGGAGGCCGCTCACATACCCGCCTTTTTGAAGATGGGATAAAACCTTAATAAAAGGGTTCAAGGGGTCCAGGGTTCATGGGGTCAAGCGAAAAGGCTTGAACCCTTGGATCCTCGAATCCTTGACCTCTGATAGAATTTGGAAGGAGGATCGCATGTTACGTGTTGGAGAGAATCTCAATGTGATGGTCAAGAAGATTGGAACTGCCATGAAGGACAGAGATCCCAAGCCGATCCAGGAGTTGGCCCTGGCGGAGGCCAAGGTGGGGGTCGATTTTATCGATATCAACCTCGGACCTGCTCGAAAGGGTGGAGGAGAGTTGATGGAATGGATCGTCAAGGTTGTCCAGGAAGTGGTGGATACGCCTCTTTACCTGGACACCATCAACGCAGAAGCCATCGAAGCTGGGCTCAAGGTTTACAAAAACAAGAAGGGAAAGGCTGTGATCAACTCGATCATGGCCCGTCCCGAAAGCATGAATGCTAAATTCCCCCTTGCGCAAAAATACAATGCTGGAATTGTTGCTCTTCTCTGGGGCCCTTCGGGACTTCCTCGAGATGCGGACGAGAGAGGGGTCCTGGCAGCAGAGTTAATGCAAAAGTGCTTGGAATTCGGGATTCCGGGTGAAGATGTCTGGATGGATCCCATTGTCACTCCGGTGACCAGCCCGCAGAGTCAGGTTCAAGTACCGAGTTGTATCGAGTTTATGAAGATGTTCAAGGATCTTCAAGAAGTGCTTCCGGGGATGAGATCCACGTGCGGGCTTTCGAATGTTTCGAACGGAGCCCCGGAACACCTGAGGCCCATCCTCAATCAAACTTATATGATGATGCTCGAACGATATGGGATGGCCTCCGCCATTGTCGATGCCTTTGACGAAGATCTCAAGAAATTTGCTTCGGGGGGAAGAGAGGATCTCAGAAAACTCGTCTTCCGGGTCATGGACGGAGAAGAAGTTGATCTCAAGAAGCTAAGTAAAGAACAGGCCGATTATGTGAAGACCACCAGGGTCTTGATTGCCAAGACGCTCTACTCCGATTCATGGCTGGAACTGTAATCACCCGGTTTTATAAAGTGTCATTGCGAATCCCGCCCTGCGGGATGAAGCAATCTCAAGAAATTGCCATCCCACGAAGCGCGGGACTCCTCGCAATGATTCCTTTTTTTAGTCGTTGATCATAATAGTATCCGGCATTTGGGAATTGAGTAATTTCGAAATTGCGAAAATAGATGCCTTTAGTAAATCCTTAAATTCCCAGATGCGCGAACAGAAAAATTCTATTTCTTTTTGATGAGGAAGTGCCTATGAAATCAGGAAGCCGTCTCGAGAAGGTCCTTGCGGCCGGACATTTTGCCTTCACCGGTGAACTCGGGCCACCCCAGGGAGCCAATGTGGGGGCGATCCGGAAAAAAGCAAGTTATTTAAAAGGGATCACGGATGCGGTGAACATCACAGATAACCAGACCGCTGTCGTGCGAATGTCAAGTTGGGGGGCTGGTTTGATTGCCATCCAGGAAGGTTTGGAACCCAACTACCAGATGGTCTGTCGCGATCGTAACCGCATCGCCATGCAGAGCGATATCCTGGGAGCTTACGCTCATGGTATTCGAAATATGCTCTGTCTTTCGGGTGACCACCAACAATTTGGCAATCACCCTTTGACAAAAGGCGTGTTCGACATCGACTCCATCCAGCTGATCAGCATGGTCAAAGGGATGAGAGACGACAAGAAATTCTTGAATGGGGATGACATTGATGAGGCCCCGCAGTTATTTATCGGCGCTGCAGCCAACCCCTTTGCCGAACCTTTCGAATTCAGGGTGCATCGTTTGGCGAAAAAGATCGCCGCGGGTGCTGATTTCATCCAGACCCAATGCATCTACGATATGAAAATGTTCCGAGAGTGGATGAAACAGGCAAACGATATGGGACTGACCGAAAAGGTCTCTATTCTGGCGGGAGTCACTCCTCTTAAATCGGGTGGTATGGCTCGGTATATGGCCAAGAATGTCTCCGGCATCATCATCCCCGATGAGATCATTGATCGAATTGTAAATGCCAAAAAAGCTGCGGACGAAGGGATCAAAATCTGCGTTGAACAAATCGAAGAGTTGAAAGAGATGAAGGGGGTTCGTGGCGTTCATCTGATGGCCATTGAATGGGAACACAGGGTGCCAGAAATTGCGGAACGGGCTAAGTTAATACCCAGACCTCAAGTTTAGGTAGCTAAATTAGGCCCCTGAAACTCTGAAGGCACACGGTTAGGGTTATGGCTGAGAAAAGAGAGCGAATGAGGAGAGATCCATGTTGGGTTTTATTCGAGGACAGTTGATATCGATTGCTTTTGTTGTATTTGTTCTGGGGCTGATATTCCATTTTATCCAATTTTTCAAACTAACCAGGAAAAAAGAATGGGCTTACCCTCCCCTGGAAATAAAGTCGCAAAAGAAAACAGCGGGACAGTGGGTCACTTCTTGTCTGGCATCTCTTAACGGAACCCTCTGGGAAACCGATCCCCTGATGACAATCATGACATCCGTTTTCCACGTCTTTCTGATCGGGGTACCTCTTCTTCTGGTCGGCCATAATATCCTCTTGGGTCAATCCTGGGGTTTTAGCCTTTGGGGCTTGCCTGAATCGATCACCGACGTCTTAACCGTCGTCGTTATCGTCTGTGCGGTCTTTTTCCTCGGCCGGCGATTATTCCTCGCCCGCGTTCGGGCCATCACGACGGCCTACGACTATCTCGTTCTGCTTATCGCAGTGGCCCCTTTTCTGACAGGGTACTTCGCGTACCACCAGTGGTTTGATTACCCCACGGTGATGACAATCCACATTCTGTCGGGAGTGGTCATGCTCATCACGATTCCATTTACGAAACTCGGGCACATGCTCTTTTTCTTCCTCTATCGTTTCCTGATCGGAAGCGAATACAGTTTCGCAAGGGGAGCCCGAGCCTGGTAACGGAAAGAATCTTGCAGTGTGGAGAACGCTATGTCCCAACAGGAATTGAAACCCGTCAACACAAAACAGATTCGAGGCATGCTCGCCCGGAAAAAGGGCAAAATGAAACGATTTTTGTCCTATTGCGCCCATTGCAGTCTTTGTGCCGAAAGCTGTTTTTTATATATGGAGCACCATAAAGATCCGCAATACATGCCCTCTTATAAGGCGATCAACTCCTTGGGAAAATTGTACAGAAAAAACGGTAAGGTCGACCGGAAGCTTCTGAATGAGATGAAGGGCATTGTCTGGAGAAACTGTGTGCTTTGCGGCCGTTGTTATTGCCCCATTGGGATTCATATTCCGAGCATGATTGCTTTTGCCAGAAGCATCCTCAGGTCCCAGGATGTCTATCCTCAACTGGATGAAGTTTCATCGGAGAGCTGGTTGTAATACGGAGGGAAATTTGCGAAGGAGAAAGGGTATGAAATGGATTGGCTGTAGCCTTTGGATGATCGCATTTGCTGCTCTCCTGATCTTAAGCCACTCTCCCGTCAACGCACAGCCGGAAAAGATGATATTAGATCTTTCGGCCATCTCCGGGAAAAGAACGAGACCCCCGGTGACCTTCCCTCACAATCGCCATCTGGAGGCAGGCTTGTCCTGTAAGGACTGCCATCACCTCTATGAAAACGGGAAAAACGTTCTGGACGAAGGTAAACTCGAGGAAGGAAATAAAGACATCCGTTGCTCTGCCTGTCATAGTCCAAAATCCAGACCCGATCTGGAACAGGCCTTTCACGATCAATGCATTGGCTGTCACACAAAATACGAGAAAGAAAAGAAGAAGACAGGCCCCCGGTACTGTGGGGAATGTCATGTCAAAAAATAATTATTTGAAAAATTAAAAGTTTCGCCTCGTGGTAAGGGTAACGATGCCCGTATCGTCTGTCGGTTACGTTATTCGTCTTAAGAACTTGACGCAACCCTCTGACACTAAACGAAACTGGCTTCGTAGCCGTAACCATTACCCTCGGACACTTTCTTTGTTCGAGGGTGATGCTCCGTCATGAAAAATTATACAGATGACCAAATAAGATTAGTCTAAACTGGAGGAAGAAAAATGATTGTTGGGGAAAGAAAACCTTTTGACGAGATCAAGGAGATGATCAAGAGCTTCAAGAAGGTCCTGAATGTGGGTTGCGGGGGTTGCACATCCATCTGCATGGCCGGCGGTCAAAGGGAAGTCGGACTCTTAAATGAGGAACTCCAGAACGCCTTCAAACAGGAGGGAGCTTCATCTCAGGTGGATGGGTTCACCATTGAGCGACAGTGCAATGCCGATTTCTTCTCGGAACTGGATGAGATCGTAAAAGAATATGATGCCTTGTTGTCCATGGCTTGTGGAGCCGGGGTTCAATTCCTTGCCGACCGATACCCTCAGAAACCGGTGTTTCCCGCTTTGAACACGGTTTTCCTCGGCGTCGACCGGGATATCGGGTGGTTTGAGGAGAATTGCAGGACGTGTCGTGAGTGCGTCTTGGGAGAAACAGGAGGAATATGTCCTGTTACAAGATGTGCCAAGAGTCTCTTCAACGGTCCCTGCGGGGGAACTTCTCGAGAGGGTAAATGCGAAGTGAGCAAGGATACTCCTTGCGCCTGGTTTGAGATTCATAAACGCCTGAAGGAACAAAACAGGCTGGAGAACATTCTGAAGCTAAAGCCCGCAAGGGAATGGCGAAATCAAACTCAGGGAACCCTCGTTCAGGAAGCCTATAAGAAGAGATATGCAAAATGAGGCAGGCTGCTGAAAAGGGATGCCCCTCCCCGCTTAAAAGAGCTCCTGTGTTTCAGGGGCCCATGACAATTCCTCACAAGCCTTGACAGATTTTTCTACAAGGTTTTATAATTTTAAAGCTTTCATTCCTCACGCCCTTAAAAATACACGTTCTTTTGGGCAATCGATTCATAAAATTAGACCATTGGCGGTAGAGAGGACGATGTTTTGTACTGAGAAGATCCTCGGTTCCGCCTTATCCGCTTTTTGGCACGAGGCACCGGTCAGAATGTGATGATTCCTGCCCCTGAGAGGATTAAATAATGAAGCTCCCCGGCCACAGGCCGCGGTTTCCCGGGGAAGAAATATCGTTTTGATTGTGCCCCCTTGACCCCGCCTACAAGGCGGGGCTTACGGGGCACTTGCCGGTCACCTCCCTCAAGTTGGGAGAGAGGAGAAAGCCCATGACATTTAAGGAACGATTGGATTCGGGAAAATTTGCAGTGGTCGTCGAGCTCCAGCCCCCTAAGGGAAGCGACGTCTCCGAGTTGTATGACTACGCGGAACTCCTCAAGGGGCGTGTGGATGCGATCAACGTGCCAGACCTCCAGAATGCCATCATGAGGCTGGGATCCCTTTCAGTCTGCACCCTGCTAAAGGCAAAAAAGAGGATGGAGGTGATCTACAATCTATCCTGTAGCGACCGGAACCGATTGGCACTGCAGTCCGAACTCTTGAACGCTTCCGCTCTGGGCCTCAAGAACCTCCTCCTCGTCCACGGTGATCAACCCTCTACGGGGGATCACTTCGAAGCCAAAGCGGTCTTCGATCTCGATATCATGGGTCTGCTCGGCGCCGCCAAGCGCCTCCAAGAAGGCTACGACCTCGCAGGGAATGACCTTCAAGGAAAACCACAATTCTGCGTAGGCACCCACATCAACGCCGCCGCAAAAGGTCATGTCCTTGATTTAGAGGTCATGGACATGGAGAAGAAGATACGGATGGGGGTCGATTTCTTCTTCACCCATTCGATCTACGATGCAAGCCTTTTTGAGGCCTTCGCCAAAAAAGTGGCACACTTCAAGGTCCCCATTATCGTTGGCATCACCCTGCTCAAATCAGTGGGCATGGCCCGCTATGTGAACAAGCATGTGGAGGGAGCTTCCATCCCGGATTCAGTCATCGACCAAATGATGAAGGCTTCGGATAAACAGAAAGCAAGCGTTGAGATCGCAGGGGATCTGATCAAGACGTTGAAACCACTTTGCCAAGGAGTCCAGATCATTCCCATCGGATGGGAAAAGCAGGTACCCGCTCTCCTGGAATATAGTGAACTGTAATCTGCCTTCCCCGTCAAACTTGGCAATCGGCCCCAACTAAGGGCTGGACAGGCAGGAGGCAACTGTAGGCAGCACGGGTGGGTTCAAATGAAATCATCACGCTCAGCGTGAATGTCTGAAAATACGGTCACCGGTTTTCTTGTCAACCCGAAGGAAATAGGCTGCCTTGGGAAGGCTATGACTGTCAAAAAACCAACTGCGCCGACAAAGAGAAAGAAACCGCCTGAGCCACTTATCCTTGTCAAAAAGGAGGAGGTGGGCTCAGAGATGTTTCAATCCATCGCCGAATTGGGAAACGACGGGATCTTAGTATTCGACGAACGCTATCAGATCCAATTTACAAATCGGATGGCTTCCGAAATCACCGGATATTCGAGCCGAGAGTTGCTGAAAATGTCGGTCCTTTCCCTTTTAGGCAAGCCCCATCAATCCTTTATCGAAGACCTCTTCGCCCATCCGGAGCGTTATGGCGAGAAAACGTGCGCCAAGGTTCAGCTTTCCACCTCTCATGGAGAGATCAAAGAGGCCGAAATTTGTATTGCCTTGGCGAAGGCACCTCATGGAGCCCGGAAAGGCTATGCCTATCTCCGAGATATTACGGAGCCGAAACGAATGGAGCGGAGGATCCAGGAGGCCATCCAACAATTTGAAAAAATCGCGGAGATGGGGGACGATGGAATCCTGGTTTTCGATCAGACCTTCAAGATCATTTTTGCCAATCAGATGGCCTCCGAAATCACCGGGATTCCCAAGGAAGATTTGATCGGAAGAAATTTCTTCTCGGTCATTGGAAAAGAGGACAAACAATTTCTTGAGGGAACGGTCACCCGCGGTGTGGGAATAGGCGAGAAGCTCTGTACCGAAATGAATATCCTGACCTCCCAGGGTCAGGTCAAGGATGCAGAGGTCTGTATCGCTTTGGCCGAGTCGGATACGGGAGAGGTTAAGACCTATGCGTACATCCGGGACATCACAGACCGGAAAAAATTCGAGAGGGACCTCAAGGATTCTGGAGAAAAACTCAGAGACCTCTTCGAAAGGGTGAGGCATGGTCTCTTCATCAGCTCGAAGGAGGGCAAGTTTTTGGACTGTAACCAGGCCCTGCTCGATATGCTGGGATACCCTGCGAAAGAAGAATTTCTCAAAATAGATATCACCCAGGATCTCTACGTCAACCCGGAGGATCGGAGAGCTTTCCAGGAGAGGATTGAAAGAGAGGGGCATGTCAAAGACATGGAGGTGGGATTCAGGAAGAAAAACGGGGACAGGATCACCGTCTTACTGACCTCTCACCCGATTAAGAATGAGAAGGGAGAGGTCGTTGGCTACCAGGGAATCAACTTAGATATCACTGAGAGAAAGCGGATCGAGAATCAGCTTCGCGAAGCCAATGAATTCTTCATGAACCTGATCGAAAGTTCTGTGGATGGAATCATCGCGGCGGACATGAAAGGCAACATCTTCATCTTTAACAAAGGAGCAGAGGCACTGACCGGATACAAAGCAGAGGAGGTGATTGGCAAGCTCCATATTACCAAGATCTACAGAGAGGGCGTGGCGAAAGAAATTATGAAGAAACTCCGAAGCCAGGAATACGGGGGGGTAGGAAAATTTATTCCCACCCAGATGAATGCGGTCAATAAGCTTGGGGAAGAAATCCCCATCCAGCTCTCCGCCGCCCTCATCTATAACGGGAGCGGCCAGGAAATCGCCAGTGTGGGTATCTTTACGGACTTGAGACCTCGCCTGACCATGGAAAAGAAGCTCCAAGAGACCCACTTGCAACTGGTCAGTTCCGAGAAGATGGCCTCTCTCGGAAAACTAGCAGCGGGAATCGCCCATGAGATCAACAACCCTTTGGGTGGAATTCTTATTTACTCCAGTCTGATGATGGAGGACCTTCCCGAGACGGATTCGCGGCGGGCAGATTTGGTTCGAATCGTTCAGGAGGCAGGCCGCTGTAAGGAGATTGTCAAGAGCCTCCTTGAATTCGCTCGCCAAACCGAACCGAAGATGGAACCCACCGATATCAATCGAGCCATCACGGACGGACTCTTCTTCCTGGTGAATCAGGCTTTATTTCACAACATCCATATTGTGAAGAAACTCGACGCCTTCCTGCCCTTCGTCCGCGGAAATGCAAGCCAACTGAAACAAGTCTTCATGAATATTATCGTGAATGCGGCAGAAGCCATGCGTGGCAGCGGAACGCTGACCATCACGACCTTTTGTGCCCCGGATCAGAGGACGGTCTTTGTAGAGTTTACCGATACCGGGGAGGGCATTCCCCCGGAGAACCTCAACCGAATCTTCGATCCCTTCTTCACCACCAAGGAGGTGGGAAAGGGAACGGGGTTGGGACTCGCCACTTCCTACGGGATCGTTGAGGATCACGGAGGGAAGATCAGCGTAAAGAGTCAGGCGGGTGAAGGCACCACGTTTACCATTGAACTTCCCGTTCACCACGAAACGCAGGCGATCCTGGAAAGTCCTTCCATTCAAGACCGAGGAGCATATGACGGAACTCAACGTACGGGAAAACCAGAAGGGAAATTCCTTCCTGTCTGAAGTGGCTCAGGCCAGCGGCGAAACAATCAGCGCCTGTTTTCAATGCCAGAAATGTTCGGCAGGATGCCCCATCGCTTATGCAATGGATATCCTCCCCAATCAAATGCTCCGTCACATCCAGTACGGCCATCGGAAGAGGGTCCTCTCCTCGAAAACAATCTGGATCTGCGCGTCTTGTTACTCCTGCAGTGTGCGGTGCCCGAATAACATTGATATTGCCAAGATCATGGATACGCTAAGAGCTCTCGCAATACATTCTGAATTCAAACCGGGGGAAAAGGATATTCCTATTTTCCACTCCGTTTTTTTGGATACGATCAAATCGAAAGGCCGAATTCACGAGCTAAGCCTCATCCTCCAGTTTAAATCCAAAACCCGAGATTTTTTTAAGGATGCTGCCTTGGGATGGAAGATGTACCGCAAGGGAAAGATTAAACTCTTTCCATCGAAATTTGGCGGGGGAAAAGAGATAAAGGAGATTTTCAACGCTTTTGAGAAGGGGGCGAGAACGTGAAAGAGATTTCTTATTACCCCGGATGTTCCCTTCACGGAACCGCCCGAGAGTACGATGATTCAATCCGAGGCGTTTCCAAACTCCTCGATATTCAGCTCTACGAATTAGAGGATTGGACCTGTTGCGGGGCGAGCTCGGCCCACTGCACGGATGAAAAGCTGGCCATCGATCTCGCCGCCCGGAATCTTGCCCTCGCCGAAAAGAACGATCGCGACTTGCTGGTCCCGTGTGTAGCGTGCTACAGCCGATTTAAGGCAGCGGAGAAAGAGGTCAAGGAACACCCAGAGAAAGTCCATCTTTCCTATCACGGCAATGTCCCCATTCGATATGCACTGGACTTTTTCTGCGACGAAGGGACCTTGGAAGAGGTGAAAAAAAGGCGCGCAAAACCCCTCTCAGGGCTTAAGGTGGCTTGCTACTACGGGTGCCTTACCGTTCGACCTCCAAAAATGACAGGCGTGCGGGAATATGAAAACCCTCAACATATGGACCGATTGATGAAAACCCTGGGCGCTGATCCTGTTCCATGGTGCTACAAAACCGATTGCTGTGGAGCCAGTCTCGTGATGACGCGGACAGACATCGTTAAGAAATTGAACGACCGCCTTCTCTCCATGGCAATGGAGGCAGAGGCGGACTGTTTGGTCACGGGTTGCCCGATGTGCCAGGCCAATCTCGATACCCGCCAGGAAGAATTGGAGAAAGAAACGGGGAAGAAATACAATCTCCCCATTCTTTACTTTACGGAATTGATGGGATTGGCCCTGGGTCATAAAGATGTCAAGAAATGGCTTCACCGGCACATCACGGACCCCGTGAAGGTACTGAATGGCAAGGGATTAATATAATAGGTTTTTAAAGAAATTGTGCGAAGGTGATTTTAAAGATGCAAAAAAATCCCAAATTCGAATATCCAAATCCCAAACAAATCACAATTTCCAAATTCGAAATATATCATTCGTTTGGGTCATTCGGATTTTGATCATTGGTGCTTATTTGGGATTTGGTGCTTGGTGTTTTGTGATTTAAGAAGATCCAATTAACTTCTAAACGAACCTGGAATCGCGAGGAACCAAATGACGGACAATGTGGGCGAAAAGGTAGGAGCCGTGATGGTTGTGGGAGGTGGGATCGCAGGGATCCAAGCATCCCTTGACCTCGCCGAATCTGGCTACTATGTCTATCTGGTGGAGTCGTCGCCTGCGATTGGCGGAGTGATGGCCCAGTTGGATAAGACCTTCCCCACGAACGACTGCTCCATGTGCATCATCTCTCCCAAACTGGTCGAGGCAGGACGTCATCTAAACATTCGTATCCTGACGGCCACCGATGTCGAAGGGATCTCAGGCGAGCCAGGAAATTTTACTGTCCGCCTTCATCAGCATGCCCGCTTTGTGGACACGGCCAAATGCACGGGATGCGGTGATTGTGCAACCGCCTGTCCCATCATCCGCCCCGATGAGTTCAATGCTTTGCTCTCCACGCGCAAGGCGATCTACAAAAGATATCCCCAAGCCATCCCCAATGCCTTCGCTATTGAAAAACGTGGCGAAGCGCCATGCCGTAACGCCTGTCCGATTGAACAGCGCGCCATGGGCTATGTCGCACTCATCCGTGAGAAACGCTTTGCCGATGCGTACCGAACCATCAAAGAAGATAACCCCTTCCCTTCCGTGTGCGGACGCGTATGCAACCACCGGTGTGAGGAGGCTTGCACGCGAACCGAGGTTGGAAGTGAACCCGTCAACATCATGCATTTCAAACGTTTTGTGAGCGACTGGGCATTCGCACATCCTGAAGAGATCCAAAAGGTGTATGCGTCGGGTGTCCAAAAAGCCCCGGATACCAGTGGAGCGGGGAAAAAGGTCGCCATTGTCGGCGCTGGTCCAGCTGGGTTGACCGCGGCCAACGACTTGATCCGTCAAGGTTATTCCGTTACGATCTTCGAAGCACTGCCTGCACCGGGTGGAATGATGCGCGTAGGCATCCCGGAATATCGCATGCCCTATGACTTGCTCCAATGTGAGATAGATGAAATCATCTCAAGAGGGGTGGAACTGAAGCTGAACCACCGCGTGCAAGATGTGACAGGGTTGCTCAAAGATTTTGACGCTGTCTTTGTTGCAGCAGGCGCTCATATTGGCATTAAGCTCCCTATCCCGGGCAATGACCTGCCCGATGTTCACATCACCACAGACTTCTTGCGCGAGGTCAGCCTTTCAGGAACATCAAACATCAAATCAAAAATTGCGAATAAACGCATCTTAGTCCTCGGTGGCGGGAATGTAGCCATTGATGCAGCTATGTCTTCAGTGCGAATGGGCGCAAGCTGGGTGGGCATGTCTTGCCTTGAGAGTCGAGAAAAAATGCCCGCCCACGATTGGGAAGTACGTGACGCCCAGGATGAAGGCATTGATGTCTATCCTGGCCGCACGTTCAAGGAAGTAACAAACAAAGACGGGCATATCACAGGCGTACGAACCGTCGACGTGGATTTCCGAGGCTTTATTGAAGGCCGGCCTGATTTTGACGAGATCCCCGGGACAGAGACAGTGATTCCTTGTGATGTGGTTATCTTTGCCATCGGTCAGAGGCCTGACCTTACCTTGTTGACCAACAAAGTGGAGACCGTACGTGGTCGAACGATAGCCGTGGATAAGGAAACGCTGGCCACCAATATCCCCGGGATTTTTGCCGGCGGCGATGTGGTCACGGGAACAACTTTTGTCGTGGATGCCATCTCTGCAGGACATAAAGCGGCGCGCTCGATTGAAGCCTACCTGAAACAGGAAGAGAAAGAAGCAAGGATATGGCCGCCGGTTCTACAATCAATCGAAAAGCTCCCCGAAGCTAAACTCGATAAGGCTCAGGCAAAGCAACTCATGGAGGTCAAGTCACAAGCTGCTCGTGCAGTCCCTAAAAAGCGTGAAGCGGGCGAGCGCAAGGGCGATTTTTCAGAAGTGGAATCAGGGCTGACCGAAGAAGAAGTGATCGAGGCAGCCAGGCGATGCCTGGAATGCGGCATCTGCTCCGAGTGTCTGCAGTGCGTCTTCGCCTGCCGTGCGGGGGCCGTCAATCATGATGACCGCGAGAAAATCGTTGACCTCCAGGTCGGAGCAGTCATTCTCACGCCCGGCTTTAAAACCGTGGAGGGAAACATCCGGCCCGAATTCGGCTACGGTGTCTACCCAAATGTCGTCACAAGCATCGAGTTCGAACGGATGCTCAGTGCCAGCGGCCCTTATGCCGGTGTGGTCCAGCGTCCCTCGGATGCAGGACACCCGCGAAAGATCGCATTTATCCAGTGTGTCGGAAGCCGCGATATCTCCTGTGGACAGGATTACTGTTCATCGGTGTGCTGCATGTACGCGACGAAAGAGGCCATCATTGCCAAAGAACATGCGAATTTTGTCGAGCCCACCATCTTTTATATGGATGTCCGGGCTTATGGGAAAGGGTTCGATGCGTATTATGAGAGAGCCAAATCCGAATACGGCGTCCGGTTCATCAAGTGCATGGTCTCCAGAATAAGAGAGCATTTTAAGACAAAGAATCTCCTGGTGACTTACCTGGATGAAGAAGCCAAGTTTGTGGAAGAGGAATTTGATTTGGTCGTTCTTTCTGTAGGCATGGTCCCATCCAAGGAGACGGTTGAGATGGCGAAACGGATGGGCATTGAGGTGGAGTCTCATGGATTCTGCAAGACAAAACCTTTCGAGCCCACCTCGACATCCAAACCAGGCGT
>Ga0326728_10002578_pt1 | contig 59518 bp, 55 predicted proteins | sample MB3enrmetagenome_FD_207602 | JGI IMG/M metagenome (GOLD analysis project Ga0326728, IMG submission 207602) | Lab enriched peat soil microbial communities from McLean, Ithaca, NY, United States - MB31MN | ecosystem: Environmental > Terrestrial > Soil > Wetlands > Peat | place: USA: New York... | reverse complement strand
GTGCGGAGTGCGGAGCATGCACGGTGCTGATCGACGATGTGCCGCACTATAGCTGCTCCGTGCTGACGAACACGGTGCGCGGGCGCAAGGTGACGACGATCGAGGGCCTGGCTGCGGACGACGGCACTCTGCATCCGGTGCAGCAGGCGGTGGTGGATGCGCAGGGCTTTCAGTGCGCGTTCTGCATGTCGGGCTTCATCATGGCGACCGTTGGGTATCTGAATACGCATCCCGCTCCCACGCGGACGGAGTTGGCGCACGGCATCAGCGGCAATCTCTGCCGGTGCCAGGACTACAACAAGATTCTGGACGCGATGATGCTGGGCGCGGAAAACATGCGAAACAGCGTGCCTGCAGCGCAGAAAGCGAGGGCCTGAGCCATGGCGGACACAGCGCAAGAGAGCGCGATGAAGGCCGAACGCGAACAGCCGCGCCCGTACGGCACGGGGTACCGGCTGATCGGCAGAGACTACAAGACGCCGGACCAGGTGGCGAAGGTGACGGGGCGGTCGAAGTATGCCGAGGATTTTCGCGCCGAAGGGATGCTGTTTTGCCGGCTGGTGCTGAGCCCGATGCCGCACGGGCGGATCAGGCACATCGACGCGAGCGAGGCGCTGGCCATGCCGGGCGTGAAGGCGGTGCTGACCGCCGACGATATTCCCCCGCAGGCGGATTATTTGAACGACAACGGGCAGACCATCAAGGCCAGCAAGTGGGGTGAGCGGGCGCTGACCAACGAGCCCATGTTCCAGGGTTGTCCGATCCTGGCGGTGGCGGCGGTGGACGAGCTGACCTGCGCCGAGGCGATCGAAAAAATCAGAATCGACATGGAGCCGCTGCCGTTCGTCATCGATCCGCTGGACAGCTTGCGGCCGGGCGGGCCAAATCCGCACGCGGACGGAAACGTGTGGACGCGAGGCAGCGCCGGGCAGCAAATTACAGAGCTGAAGTGGACCAGGGAGGACTTTGCCGAATCCGACCAGGGACGGCTTCCGATGGGCAAGCCAATGGGCCAGTCGTCGTACGGCGATCTCGATGCGGGCTTCCGCGATGCCGCACTGGTGCTGGATGAATCATTTATCACGCCGGATGTGAGTCACCAGTGCCTGGAACCGCGCACTGCGATGGCGTACTGGCAGAACGGAAAGGTGTATCTGCACACGGGTACGCAAAGCACCTTTCAGACCGTGCCGGCGATTGCGCGCTGGATGAATCTGAACCCAGACCAGGTGGTGCTGGTGAGCGAGTACACGGGCGGCGGGTTTGGCAGCAAGGTGACCGGCTCCGTGATTCTGATTATTCCCGCGATCCTCTCGCGCAAGTTGAATGCGCCGGTGATGATGCGCATCAGCCGCGAGGAGGAGCACTATATCGGGCGGGCGCGGCCGAGCGTTCTGGGACGGGCGAAGATCGGGTTTGCAAAGGACGGGCGGATCACCGCGCTCGATTACTACACGGTGACCAACAGCGGGGCTTATGACAATCAGGACGATGGCGCTTCCTCGGCACGGATTGTGTCGCTGCTCTACCAGCCGCCGGCGATGCGCTGGCGCGGTGTTTCGGTGATGACGAATACGCCCACGCGCAGCGCACAGAGCGCGCCGGGAGGAATGCAGGGCATCACGATCATCGAGCCGATTTTGGCCAAGGCCGCGCGCAAGCTGGGCGTGGACCAGGTAGCGATGCGGCGTGTGAACTGCCCGGAGGGCAAGGCGGAGTACGGTCCGCCGCGCAACGGCAAACGGGCCCACGCGACAAGTTGCTTTTTGAAGCAGGCGCTGGACCAGGGCGCGGCACAGTTCAAGTGGCAGGAGCGCATGGCGCGGCCCAAGCGATTGGGCTCGAAGGCGCGCGGCGTGGGCGTTTCGCTCAGCTGCTTCGTGGGTGGAACCATCGGATTTGATGGCTTGCTGGTGATTACGCCGGATGGACGCGTGCGCTTCCACTCGGGGATCGGCAACCTGGGCACCGAATCGGTGATGGATGTGCACCGCGCTGGCGCCGAGGTGCTGGGCGTGCCGTGGGAGCTTTGCGACGTGGTGTGGGGCGATACCTCGAAGATCCTTCCATACACGTGCGCCTCGGGCGGCAGCCAGACGACGCATGCCATGACGCGCGCCGCATTCGCCGTGGCCACGGAGTGCAAACAAAAACTGAAAGAAGTTGCCGCGAAGTCGCTGGGCGGGAAGCCGGAGGATTACGAGGTCGGCAATGCACGCGTGTTCCGCAAAGGCGGCGGCGCGGGGATGAGTCTGGCACAGGCAGCGCACAAGGCGATCGAGCTGGGCGGCATCTACGACGGGCACGAGGCGCCGGACGACGTGCACAAGTTGACGAAGGCGGCGGTGACGGCGCTGGCCGGACAAGGACTGGTGGTAGCGGCGCGCGACAAGGCTCCACGCGACGGCGATACGTTCTCGTATGTGGCGAGCTTTGCCGAGGTCGAAGTGGATGTGGAGACGGGCAAGTACTTCATCACCGATTTTCTGGCGTATGGCGACGTGGGCACGGTGCTGCATCCGCACTCGCTGGGCGGGCAGATGCTGGGACGGTCGACGCTGGGCATTGCGCACGCGATCGGACAGAAGTGGGTGTACGATCCCGAGTACGGCGTGGCTGTGGCCAAGCGTTTTTATCAGAACAAGCCGCCGACGATTCTGGATGTGCCGGTGGACATGCAATGGGCGGCGCTCAACATTCCCGATCCGGAGACGCCGGTGGGCGCGCGCGGCGTGGGGGAGCCACCGGTGGGCGGAGGGTGCGCGTCGATCTTGAACGCGTTGAGCGATGCGCTGGGCGACGAGATTTTCCAGCGCGCGCCGGTGAATGCGGATACGATTCTGGCGTCGTTCGAAGCGGGAAGGCCGATGCAGCATCCGCTCGCAGGGAGCATTTGAAAGGCAGATGAGGCAAGTTTTCAGGTGTAAGGTTTCAGGTTTCAGTCGACGGCCGGAAGCTGACACCTAAGACCTGAAACCTCTAGGAGTCATCAATGGCAGTCATACGAGACGTAATGCCGGCCTTTGACCTGCTGCAGCCGGACTCTGCCGCGGAGGCACAAAAGCTGCTGGAGCAGCACGGCGAAGATGCGTGGGTGATGGCCGGCGGGCTGGACAGCTTCGACTGGCTGAAGGACCGCATCAAGAAGCCGAAGGTGCTGGTAGATCTGAGCGGCGTGGAGGAACTGAAGGGAGTTCGCGCAATGGGCGATGGCGTGGAGATCGGCGCCATGACAACGCTGACTGAAATCGCCAATCATCCGGAGATCCAGAAGAACTACGGTGTGCTGGCGCAGGCCGTGACGCTGGTGGCATCGCCGCAGATTCGCAACCAGGGAACGCTGGGCGGCAACGTGTCGCAGGATGTGCGCTGCTGGTACTACCGCGGCGGATGGCCGTGCTACCGCGCGGGCGGGAACATTTGTTATGCGGATACGCCGGTGGGGCGCAACCGCGAGCACGCGATCTTCGGCGCCAACCGGTGCGTAGCCGTGCATCCGTCGGATTCGGTTCCGGCGCTGATCGTGCTGGACGCGAAGTTCGTGGTGCGGACGCCGAAGGGCGAACAGGTTGTGGACGCAGAAGATTATTTTGTCGGTCCCGAGGACGACATTACGCGCATCAATATGCTGCGGCCGGGCGATCTGCTGACCGCGATCCGGATTCCCGCGACGTGGGCGGGCGCAAAGTTCTATTTCGAGAAAGTACGCGACCGCAATGTGTGGGATTTCCCGCTGATGAACGTGGCCTCGGCGATGAGGGTGAGCGAGGGCACGATCAGCGACATCAGGATTGCGGTGAATGCCGTTTCGCCGCGGCCGATGCGGCTCAAGTCCGTCGAAGAGGCGGTGCGCGGCAGACCGGCCGATGCGGAGACGGGCGAGATGGCGGGCAAACTCGCGGTCGAGGGTGCGGTTCCGCTGCAATTCAACGGCTACAAGATTCCGCTGATGCGCAATTTGGTAAAGCGCGCAATTGTCGGCGCGGCACAGCCGCCGGCGAACGGCGGGCTGGCCGCGGGACAAAGCGCGCAGCCACCCCAGCAAGCCAAAAGCGGGCTTGCCGGGGACCCCGGCATACAGGAGGCGACATGCGTTTGATCCAGTGGGCGACGAGCCCGTGGGGAAAGACGGTTCCGATCCATATCGCGTGGGGCCTGATCTGGGTCGCGGTGATCGCGGGACTGAGCTTCATGATCGTACACGCGCTTTACCTGATCGTCGTAAAACCGCCGAAGCGATTTGCGGAACGCAAGGCCGAGGCGAATGCGGCGGCGATTCCCGAGCGCGTGCCACGGCACTCGCTGGCGGCGCGGCTGTTCCACTGGATCATGGCGGCGGCGATGTTCACGCTGTTGTTCACGGCGTTTCTGCCGAAGGTGGGAATTCAGTTCAACTGGGTGGTCTATCACTGGATTGCAGGCCTGGTGCTGACAGCATCGATTCTGTTTCACGTCGTGCACGCAACATTTTTCATGGATTTCTGGTCGATCTGGCCGGACAAGACGGACATGCGCGACGCGATGAACCGCGTGCGGCGGTTTTTCGGCAAGGCAGCGCCGTTGCCGGACAGGTTTGCCAAGTACCCTCTCGAAAACAAGCTCTACCACGGCGTGATTTTGCTCGCGGGCCTGGCGGTGATCGCGACCGGCCTGTTTATGATGAAGCGTGTGCAGACGGGGATCTTCACGCGCAATCCGTATCTGTTCGGCGATATGACGTGGGGCCTGATGTATGTGCTGCACGGGCTCGCGGGAGTGGGGCTGATCGCGCTGGTGATGGTGCATGTATATATGGGAGTGCGGCCCGAGAAGTTTCCCATCACAAAGTCGATGATCTTCGGCTGGATGAGCCGCGATTTTTATCTGGAGGAGCACGACACCGGACGATGGGCCGTAAAGACGCTGGCCTGCTCCCAGACAAAGCGGGGTTATGCCGCAGGCGATGGCGACTGAAATCGAGAAACAGTGCGAGACCATTGAGGAGTGCTACGAGTTCACGCTCTCCTATGCCGCGCGCGGGTTGGCGAGCGACGAAGGCAGCGAACTGAGAGAGCATTTGACGCGGGCCGTGGCAGCGATGCGTGGCCTGGAGCGTAGTTGCGTGGAGGCGATCGAGCAGGAGCGGCTTGCGCCCGCCGACAAAGACAAACTCGACAAGTACGAGGCGTTCTTCGCGGTGCTGAAGCGGGATGCGGAGAGCGCGCTTGCGGCGATGGAACTGGTGCTGGCGCAGCCGGCGATCGGCTCGCAGCTGATTGATAATCTGAATGCGTCCATCCATTTGCGCGCGCTGCTGGCGGACCTGTTTCTCATCACGGAGATGTTGGACGTGCGGCAAAAGAGGGCGAAGGCGGAGACCGCGCACGGAGTCATTGGCCCACACTGAGCGCGACAGGCAAGACGCATGTATTCAACCCAGGTTCTCGATCATTTTGAGCACCCGCGCAACGCGGGAGCGATTGTCGATGCGGACGCGTCGGCGCGCATCGAAAATCCGGCGTGCGGCGACATTCTGGAACTCACGGTAAAGATCGATGGGGGACGGATTGCGGAGATTCGGTTCCGGGCGAAGGGGTGCGTAGCCGCGATGGCGTGCGGCTCGGCGCTGACGGAGCTAGTGCGCGGGAAGAGCATGGACGAGGCGCGGAAGCTGAAGAGGGAAGAGCTTCTGCGCGCGGTGGGCGGATTGCCGCAAGCGTCGTCGCACGCCAGCCACCTGGCGATGGATGCGCTGGAAGCGGTGCTCAAACAACTTTCAAAGAAAAACTAAAGGGTCGGCGCCGGGGACTCGAAGCCCTGCGCCGCGTAATCCTGCGGCGTGTTGAGTCCGGCCGTGGCCAGCGGCTCGGGGACCGGGACGTAGACCACGCGGGATGCGTGAAGGTGAAGGACTTGGCGCGCGTTGCCGGTGATAGGTGCATCGAGAAAAACGTCGATGAGATCGCGACTGACGAGGAGGGGATGGCCGTGCTTGCCGTCGTGCTCGGGAGCGACGGCCCAGAAGCCAGCGGTGAGCGCGCCGAGAAAAGCGTGATGGAGGCGCTCCAGCGAGGCGGGGCTGAGCGGCGGGCAATCGACGGGCGTGATGATCGCCGCGTTGCAGCCGCGGTCGAGGAGGTCGCGCAGACCGATCTGCAGCGAACTGAACTGGCCGTTATCAGGAGACGGATTGTGGACGAGATAGGCGCCGCAGGCACCGACGGTGATGGAGATGGCATCCGCGTTTCTGCCGGCGACGACGACGTTGAGACGCGTGAGAGGATCGAAGGCCAGGAGCGCGGCGGAAAGCAGCGTGTGGCGCGGCGGATCGGTTGCGTCCGACGGCGGAGGAGGCCAGGGGAGCATCGCCTTGTCGGTTCCCATGCGCGTGGAGTCACCCGCTGCGAGAATGAGCCCGGCGAGCTGAACGGGTTCTTGCATAGTGAGAAGATAGCGCCAAAAGAAGCAGGGAACAAGGGACCAAGGGAAAGAAGGACTGGCGACCGGATTATTTTTCGGCGGGAGCTGGAAGCGATTCGCTCTGCGCGGTCGCATCATTCGCAGTGTGCCTTCCGCTTTGAAACCAGCTCATGTGCGGCAAAGCGCGCTCGGCACGGCGGCGGACGGCGATAAGCTCGGCGAGGATGGAGACGGCAATCTCCTCGGGTGTAACGGCGCCAATGTCGAGGCCAACAGGCGAGTGCACGCGGTTAAAAAGCTCAGGGTTCAAGCCTTCGCGGGTGAGCTCGCGGAAGACGGTAATGGCTTTCCGTTTGGAACCGATCATGCCAATGTAACGTGCCGGTGTCTGCACCGCCCAGCGCAGAACGCGCATGTCGTCGCGATGGCCGCGGGTGGCGATGACAATGTGCGACGATTCAGCGGGAGCGAGTTCCTTGAAGACCTCGTCGAAGTTGCGAGCGACGACCTGGACGGCGCCGGGAAAGCGTTCGGGGTTGGCGTAGGCTTCGCGATCGTCGGCGACGATGCATTCAAAGCCCGCGTTGCGTGCGGCTTTGAAGAGCTCGAGGGCCACGTGGCCGGCGCCGAAGATATAGAGCAGCGATGAAGGCAGAACGGGCTCGATGAAAATTTCGAGAGTGCCGCCGCAGACCAGTCCGGTGTCGTCTTTAGGGTTCTGGTTGAGGTCGAAGGTGAGGGTGCGCGGCTTTTCCTGGGCGATGACTTCACGCGCCGCCTGCCAGACTTCAGCTTCTACACAGCCGCCGCCAATGGTGCCGGCGATGGAGCCGTCGTCGCGGACTAGCATTTTGGCGCTTTGAAAGGAGGGGATCGAGCCGCGCGAGCTCACGATAGTGGCCACCGCGCCGCGACGGCCTTCGCGTTGCAGCTTCACGATCTCCTCATAGATGTTCATCTCCTCCGATTATTGAGTCTGGTGAAGGGCAAGTCAATCACATGGACGCTTTCCCTTGCCGTGTGCCGCTTTGCATGGCGGCGCACACGGCGAGCGTGGCGGCACGATCAAACCGTGGAATATTTGCGGCAAAACTCGCGCACTTTGGCGACGAGCTTCGGCACTCCGATGGCGACGGGCTCGTCCTTCGGTCCGCCCTCGTACTCGATGGACATGGCTCCCTTGTGGCCGGCATCAGCATAGAGCTTCCACACGCGATCCATGTCAATCGGGGTTCCGTCGTCGAACTTGTCGCGGATGTGAGAAACGGTGGCGTAGGGGATGCAAGCGGCAATCTGGGCGTAAGAATCCTGGGTGGCGGTGGGGATGAAATGCGTGATGTCGAGATTGATGCCGGCATAGGGCGAATTGACGCGCTGCATGATTTCGAGGCAGACGTCGGCAGTTTGCGAGACGCCGGAATGATCTTCAAGGCCGAGCGTGATGCCCCTTTCCGCGGAGTAATCAGCGGAGGCCTTCATGGATTCCACAACCCAGTCGGTGGCCTGCTGCAGCGTGGCGCCGGGCGGGAGCTTGCCGGCGAAGACGCGCAAATGAGAGGCGCCGAGACGGTCAGCGACATCGACCCACTGCTTGATCTGAGCGAGCACTTCCGCGCGCTTGGCGGGATCCGCCTGGACCATGCTGGAGCCGCATGCTGCGCCGGAGAAAGTGACGGCGTTCTGGTAGGCGAGATGACGGAGGCTCTCGAGATAAGCGGGCTCGGTGGATTTGAGGTAGTAAACGGTCATGTCGACGGTGTCGAGCCGAAGTTCGACTGCCTTAAGGATGAAATCTTCAAGCGTCATGGAGCCATGAGTGAGCTCGTTGCGGTAGGAGTAGGCGCAGCAGCCAACCCATAGACGCGGGTTTTTCGCCGCGCCAGGAGCAGGGGCCGCGGACTGTGCGGCCGCGATGGGAGTCGCCATGAGTTGTGCGCCGGCGAGAGCGCCGGCCCCCGCTGCCTTGAGAAATTCACGCCGTCCAAGCGTGTTCTTCATGATGTTCCTCCGTTGGTCATCAAGACAAATATCGGCTGCCGAGTGAAAGAGCAAACATCGGCGCCAACAGTCTACTCCCCGGCAACGATGGCAGACCGGCCCTATGCGCGCGGGGATATACTCTCTGGCGTGGTTTTGAGGGAGCATCCGAAGTGCTGTGAAGGGACCGAAGCGAAGGGAGCGTGCAAGGTGATGGACCGAAGAAGCTTTGTTGCCGGGGCAAGTTGCGCGGCGGCGGCGCTGGCGGCGCCGGTCATTGCGCGCGGGCGGATTCGTAGCGCAGATGCGCCCAGCAATCGCATCAACGTGGGCTTTATCGGGACGGGACGGCAGGCATTTGGCGCGAACCTGCCGCAGATGATGGCGGTTCCGGGTCTGCAGGTGGTGGCCGTGTGCGACGTGGATTCCTGGCGCATGGATGAGGCGCAGGCCTTTGTGAACGCGTACTATGCGCAACACGCGAGTGCTGGATCGTACCGCGGCTGCAGAAAGGTGGCCGACTTTCGCGAAGTGATTGCGGATCCCGGCATCGATGCACTGATGATTGGGACGCCGGATCACTGGCATGTGCCGATGGGAATCCTGGCGGCGAAGGCAAAAAAGCACTTTGCGCTGGAGAAGCCGATCAGCCTGAGCGTGGCGCAGGGAAGGCAAATGGCCGATGCGGTGAAGCGGCATGGCGTGACGGCCCGGACCGATAGCGAGTTTCGCTCGCTTCGCCCGCAGAGCCACGCGGTGGAACTGGTGAGGAACGGGCACATCGGAAAACTGGAGAGGATCGAGATTGTGTTTCCGTCGGATCCGACGCCCGTGGGACCGCAGCCGGATATGCCGGTGCCGCCGGAGCTGAACTACGACATGTGGCTCGGGCCCACGGCAGCGGTTCCCTACACGGAGAAGAGAGTGCACGACGTGAAGCAGCATAACCTGCGGCCGAACTGGATGCGGGTTTCGACGTATGCCCAGGGGATGATCGCCAACTGGGGAGCACACTACTTTGACGTGGCGCAATGGGCGATGAACGCGGAGCACACGGGGCCCGTGGAAGTGGAGGGGCGCGGCGAGTTCCCGGTGAGCCTGTGGAACACCATGATCAACTTCAAGGTGCAATACCGCTATGCCAACGGGACGGTGCTGACCTGCGAACAGACGCCGACGAGCAAGCCGAGCATCAGCTACTTTGGCAGCGACGCGTGGATCAAGTTGGATGGATACCCGGGAACGATGACCAGCAGCAAGCCGGAACTAACAACACTGGAACCGGAGCCGGGCGAACTGGATTTCTCGAAGACGCTATGGGACAAGAACGACCTGATTGCCGCGATTCGCGAAGGGCGGCAGCCGCTGGAGCCGATCGAAGTGGGGCACCGAGCGATTTCGATTGCGCAGATCGGATTGATCGCCTGCCAGGTGGAAGACAAGCTGCACTGGAATGCGGAGAAGGAGATCTTCGAAGGCAACAACTACGCCAACGCGCTGCTGGCAGCGCCGCTCAGCCGCCCCGAATGGGCGATTGTGGATTGATCGAGCGCGGGAGAGGAACTTTCGTCGCGGTTGAGCATTTCGGTGCGTTGAAAGGAGGGGGACGGAGCCGCGCGAGTTCACGATGGTGGCGCCCGCGCGGCGGTGGCTCTCGCGTTGCAACCTGACGATCTCCTCATATATATTCATTGCTCTCGATGATTGGATTGTCCTCAAGCGAAGCCAAACCGAGGCAAGACGGCGCCGGCGGGAAACCGGTTGCGCAGCAGGTGAACAGGCCGGTCTTCCGTGGCCTGCGCGCCCTATTGCTCAATAGGCGCATTTCATTTACTTTCTAAGACTCACAGCTTTTTTCAAGGGAGGTGGCATGAAATGTCCCGAATGGTTCGTTGTTCGATTATTCAGGCTTCAAACGCAGTGCCGGCGACGGAACCGCTACCCAGACAAAAACAGGCGATGGTGGAGAAACACGTAGGGCTGATCCGCCAGGCGGCGAAGCAGGGAGCGCAGATCGTGTGCCTGCAGGAGATTTTCAACGGGCCCTACTTTTGCGCGGAGCAAGAGGTGAAGTGGTACGAGATGACGGAGGCGGTTCCCGACGGACCCACGGTGACGTTGATGCGCGGGCTGGCGAAGGAACTGCACACGGCGCTGATTGTGCCGGTGTACGAGGTGGAGCAGGAGGGCGTTTTCTATAACTGCGCCGCGGTGATCGCCAACGACGGGTCCTACCTGGGCAAGTACCGCAAGACGCACATCCCGCACGTGGCGCCGGGCTTCTGGGAGAAGTTCTATTTCCGCCCCGGCAACCTGGGCTACCCGGTGTTCGATCTGGGATTTGTCAAGATCGGCGTCTATATCTGTTACGACCGGCATTTCCCCGAGGGCGCGCGTTGCCTGGGACTGAACGGCGCGGAGATCGTGTTCAATCCTTCAGCGACCGTGGCGGGGTTGAGCGAGTACCTGTGGAAGCTGGAGCAGCCGGCGCACGCGGCGGCGAACGGATACTTTATTGCTGCCATCAATCGCGTGGGCACTGAGGCGCCGTGGAACATCGGCGAGTTTTACGGATCGAGCTACTTCTGCAATCCGCGAGGAAAGATCATCGCCGAGGCCGCGCGCGACAAGGACGAGGTGTTGACCGCGGACCTGAATCTGGACGAGATTGCCGAGGTGCGGCGGACCTGGCAGTTTTATCGCGACCGCCGGCCCGATTTGTATGGGCCGCTTGTGGCGTCGTAGGGCAGAGGGGACGGCATGAGCACAGCAACCTTACCTGACGATCCACAACTGAAGGCGCGGTTCGGGGAACTGAAACCGGCGCTCACGCCACAGGCAGCGGTGATTGAAGCCGACCGCTGCCTGAACTGTTTTGACGCGCCGTGCACGGCAGCGTGTCCCACGCACATCGATGTGCCGGGATTCATCAAGCGCATCGCCTCGGGCAATCTGCGCGGGTCGGCGCTGCGCATTCTCGACGCCAACATTTTGGGCGCAAGCTGCGCGCGGGTCTGCCCGGTGGACGTGCTGTGCGAGGGCGCGTGCGTGATGCAGCGGCAGAATCGCAAGCCGATCCAGATCGCACTGCTGCAGCGGCATGCCATGGACGCGTTCTGGGCGTCGGGCGAGACGCCGCCGGCGAGAGCAGCGGGAGCGAAAAAGCTGCGCGTGGCATGCATCGGCGGCGGACCGGCCTCGCTGGCGTGCGCCGCAGAGTTATGTCGCGCGGGTGCGCGGGCGACGGTGATCGAACGCCGCGAGCTGCCGGGCGGATTGAACACCTATGGCGTGGCAGAGTACAAGCTGCGCGCCGCCGACAGCGTGCGCGAAGTGGAGATGATCCGGCAGCTGGGCGTGGAGTTCCGCTGCGGCGTGGAAGTGGATTCGGCTGCGGCACTGGAAGCGCTGGAGGCGGAGTTCGATTTCGTCTTTCTGGGGCTGGGACTGGGCGCGATGCAGCGGCTCAACATTCCGGGCGAGGACGCGAAGGGCGTGATGAACGCGCTGGAGTTGATTGCCGCGTACAAGACCGGCCATGTGCGTGAACTGCACGGGACGGTGGTGGTGGTGGGCGCGGGTAATACGGCGATTGACGCCGCCAACGCCGCGCGCCGGCTGGGCGCGGCAACGGTGTATATGCTCTACCGGCGCAGCGAGCAGGAGATGTCGGCGTTCGAATTCGAATACGAGCACGCGAAGCAGGAAGGCGTGCAATTCCTGTGGCGCAGGCTGCCGGTGGCCATCCGGCGGGAGGCGCATGGGCGGCTGCTGCTGGAAACGGTGCAGGTGCGGCAGGCGGATCGCAAGCTCGAGGTGGTTCCGGATTCGGAAGCGACGATCGACTGCGACCTGGTGGTGCCGGCCATCGGCCAGTCGCCGCTGACCGAACTGTTGCAGGAGTTGCGCGGCGTAGAGGTGCGCGACGGGCGAATTGTGGCCGACCGCGAAACCGGGCAGACGGGCAATCGGCGCTACTTTGCGGGCGGCGACTGCGTGAACGGCGGGCGCGAGGTAGTGGATGCGGTGGCCGGTGGCAAGCGCGCGGCGATGGCAATTCTGAAAACTGCGGAGGGGTCTCATGCCTGACATTGGCGTGCGGAATTTTGCGGGAAAGATCAACTGCCCGAATCCGTTCTGGCTGGCGTCAGCGCCGCCCACGAACACGGGTGAGATGATCATGCGCGCGTTCGACGCGGGCTGGGGTGGCGCGGTGTGGAAGACCATCGGCGAGCCGATCGTCAATGTGAGCTCGCGCTACTCGGCCACGGACTGGAACGGCCAGCGCATCATGGGCTTCAACAACATCGAGCTCATCAGCGACCGGACCATCGAACAGAATCTGACCGAGATGGCGGAGGTGAAGAAACGCTACCCGCGCAACGCGGTGATTGCTTCGCTGATGGTGGCGTCGAACCGCGAGGCATGGCACGAGATTGTGACGCGCGCCGAAGATGCGGGAGCGGACGGGCTGGAGCTGAACTTCGGCTGCCCGCACGGCATGAGCGAGCGCGGCATGGGCTCGGCGGTGGGCCAGGTGCCGGAGTACGCGGAGATGATCACCGGATGGGTGAAGGAAAAGGCGCGGACGCCGGTACTGGTGAAGCTGACCCCGAACATCTCGGACATTCGCACCGTGGCGCGCGCGGCCAAACGCGGCGGGGCCGATGGATTGTCGGCCATCAACACCATCAATTCGATTACAGGGATCGATCTGGACACGTTTGTGCCGCGGCCCAACGTGGACGGCAAGAGCTCGCACGGCGGCTACTGCGGCCCGGCGGTGAAACCGATCGCATTGAACATGGTGCAGCAGATTCTGGCGGACCCGGAGGCGGCACTGCCGCTCTCAGGCATCGGAGGCATCGGATCGTGGCGCGACGCGGCGGAGTTCCTGCTGCTGGGCTGCGGCACGGTGCAGGTGTGCACGGCGGTGATGCACTACGGCTACCGGATTGTCGAGGACATGGCCGAGGGGCTCGACAACTGGATGCGCGAGAAAGGCTTCAAGACCATCGAGGATTTCCGCGGGTTGTCTCTCCATCGCGTGACGGAGTGGAAGCACCTGAACCTGAATTTCAAGATCGTGGCGCGCATCGACGAGCAGAAATGCATCGGCTGCGATTTGTGCCACATTGCCTGTTGGGACGGCGCACATCAGTGCATTCATCTCGATCGCGTGAGCGGGGCGGTGAATGGGCACGTGGAGCTGCACCGCACGCCGGCATTGGAAGAAGCCGAGAGCCGGGCAACCATTGCAGAGACGCCGGTGACGCGCAAGGAGCGCGAGGCAGCCTTTGCGCAGGGACCGTATCTGACGCCGCTCGCGCGCATTCCGCGGGTAGATGAGACGGAGTGCGTGGGATGCAATTTGTGCTCCTGCGTGTGCCCGGTGAAGGGATGCATCACCATGGTGCGTGTGGATAAGGATGTGGCGCCGGAGACGTGGGAGGAGCGGACCAAGGGCGCGACCTGCGCGGCGCCCACGAGCGGAGACTAGCGGCTGGCGCGCTCGCGATTCAGTCGCGGCAAGAAATGAGGAAGATGCCATCATGAAAACGCTTATCCAGAATGGAACGGTAGTGAATGCCGACGGCAGCACGACGGCGGACCTGCTGATCGACGGCGCGGTCGTCAAGGAAGTACGCGCGGGGATTCCGGCGAACTCCGCGGACAAAGTGGTGGATGCAACGGGGCTGCTGCTGCTGCCGGGCGGAATCGACGCGCATACCCATCTCGACATGCCGTTCGGCGGGTCGAACTCGGCCGACGACTTTGAGACGGGGACACGGGCGGCGGCGATCGGCGGCACCACGACGATCGTGGATTTTGCGATCCAGGCGCGCGGCACGAAGATGCGCACGGCGCTCGACACCTGGTGGAAGAAGGCTGAGGGCAAGGCGTGCATCGACTACGGGCTGCACATGATTGTGACTGACCTGCCCGACGCGGGCCTGGAAGACATGGACGACATGGTGCGCGAAGGCGTGGCCAGCTTCAAGCTGTTCATGGCGTATCCCAACGTGCTGATGGTGGACGATGCGACGATCTTCAAGGCGCTGCGGCAGACGGCGAAGAACGGCGCATTGATCTGCATGCACGCGGAGAACGGATCGGTCATTGATGTCATCGTGCAGCAGGCGCTGGCCGATGGGAAGACCGCGCCGATCTATCACGCGCTCACGCGGCCCACCAAGGCCGAGGCCGAAGCAGTGCACCGTGCAATTGCGATGGCGGAGATTGCCGGGGTACCGATTTATATCGTGCACCTCTCGAGTGAAGACGCGCTCAATCAAGTGCGCGAAGCGCGCGACCGTGGTCTTCCAGCGTTTGCCGAAACCTGCCCGCAGTATCTGCTGCTCTCCATCGAAGACAACATGGAAGGCAAGGGTTGGGAGGGCGCCAAGTACGTCTTTACGCCGCCGCTGCGCGAGAAGAAGAACCAACCCAAGCTGTGGGAGGGCCTGAAGAAGGACAATTTGCAGGTGGTGTCGACCGATCATTGTCCGTTCTGCTTCGCGGATCAGAAGGCGCTAGGCAAGGACGACTTCACCAAGATTCCCAACGGCGGGCCGGGCATCGAGAACCGGCTGCAACTGCTGCACCACCACGGCGTGGGGCAGGGAAATTTTTCCATCAATCGGTTTGTCGAGCTGGTGTCGACCGCGCCGGCGCGGATCTTCGGGATGTATCCGAAGAAGGGCTTGCTGGCCGCGGGCAGCGACGCTGATCTGGTCCTTTGGGATCCGAACCAGGATTACACCATCAGCGCGAAAACACACCACATGAAGGTGGACTACTCGATGTTCGAGGGCTTCCGCGTGCGCGGCAACGCGCGCGATGTGTACTCGCGTGGTGAGCTGGTGGTGAGCGGCGGAAAGTTCATCGGCAAGCCCGGGCGCGGAAAGTATTTGCGTCGCGAAGCGCGCGGAGGGGCGTGGAAATAAGGCAGCTTTCAGCTCTCAGCTTTTAGCTGTCAGCTTGTTCGTGCCGAGGTGAAGACTGTGCTGTCCCAGGTCTCAAAATCGAGACCTGGGGCACCCATTGTTCCTTCCGATCCCCACGGCGCTCATAATGGCATCTTTATAGTTCTGAAATTACATGCGAGATAGAGTACGCATGTCCACGGAGGAGGTCCCGTGAGCACTGTCGATCCATCCCTGTCGAATCGCGACCTGAGGCCGACCGGGCCGGAGCAGCGCACGTGGGGTTTCTACAACTACACGGCGCTGTGGTTCTCCATGTGCATGGAGATCACGACCTACCGGCTGGCGTCGGGGCTCATCGCGAACGGCATGGATTGGAAGCAGGCGCTCGGGACGGTGCTGCTGGGCAACCTGATCGTGCTGGTTCCCTTGCTGCTGAACGCGCACGCGGGCGCGAAGTACGGGATTCCGTTTCCGGTGTTTCTGCGCGCGTCGTTTGGCGTGCGCGGGGCCAATCTTGCCGCGCTGCTGCGCGCGGTGGTGGCGTGCGGATGGTTCGGCATCCAGTCGTGGATCGGGGGCAGCGCGATTGACGCGATGCTGACGGTGATCTGGCCGGGCGCGGCGGGGAATCGCGGCATCTTGTGGGCGTGTTTCCTGGGCTTCTGGTTGTTGAACATGGTGGTCGTCTGGCGCGGCGTCGAATCGATCCGCAGGCTGCAAGCCTTCGGCGCGCCGTTCATGTTTGTGATGGCCGCGGCGCTGCTCGTGTGGGTGCGCGTCAAGGCAGGCAGCTTTGGCGCCATGCTGTCGACGCCGAGCCGGTTCCATTCGACGAGAGAGTTCCTCGCCGTGTTCTTTCCGTCGCTGACGGCGATGGTCGGCTATTGGGCCACGCTGGCGCTGAACATTCCTGACTTCACGCGCTATTCCAAATCTCAAAGTGCGCAGTCGTGGGGGCAGGCGTTCGGCTTACCGGTGGCGATGGTGCTCTACACGTTTCTCGGCATCGCGGTCACGTCAGCGTCGGCGGTGCTCTTCGGCAAGCCCATTTGGGACCCGGTGCAACTCATCGGAATGTTTCATCAGCCGCTGGTGGCGTTTGTGGCCATGATTGCCGTGCTGGTGGCGACGCTCAACGTCAACATCGGCGCCAACGTGGTCTCGCCGTCGAACGATTTTTCGAATCTCTATCCGCGGTTGATCAGTTTCAGGACGGGCGGATTGATCACAGGATTTCTCGGCCTGGCGATGTGCCCGTGGAAGCTGCTGGCCACGCCGGACTCCTACATCTTCGGCTGGCTGGTGGGCTACTCGGGACTGCTCGGTCCCGTGGCCGGCATCATGGTGTGCGATTACTTCTTCATCCGCTGCACGGAGCTGGACGTGAACTCGCTCTACCACCGCGAAGGCATCTACCACTACACGAAGGGCGTGAATCCGCGAGCGCTGATCGCGCTCGGGCTGGGCGTAGCCATCGCGCTGGTGGGCGTTTTCGTGCCCAGTCTGCACTTCCTCTACGATTACGCGTGGTTCGTGGGCTTCTTTACGGCAGGCGCAACGTATGTGGCGATGATGAAGACGGCGGCGCCGGTGGTTGCGGAGCGTGCAGAGGAAGTGGCGTGAGAACAGCTTCTAGCTGCTAGCTCCTAGCCCTATGCCGGTAGGTGTGGGATCGTGCTATCCCAGGTCTCAGAACCGAGACCTGGGGCACCCCATCTTCCGTGGCTAGGTAGACGTGTGGCACCTGCTCGTGTTGCACAATGGGTACCCCCCCACACATTTTTGGGGCTAAGTGTTTTGTTTTCATGCACTTGTGCCCTCCATCACTGGCTCTAGCCCATTGAAAACAAAGGGGTTACGTCGTAAGATCGTCCAGAATAAGGACTTATGGGGCAGTTTTCAGCCTTCAGCCATCAGCTTTCAGCCCCGGGGTCTGCACGCTTACGGCAAGACCAGTGTTACTGCCTGAGACCATCTTCGCAAATTCAAAGGAAATAATCTGCACGGTCGCGCTGAGGCCTATCTGCTTGAGGAAAAAGAGGATGTAGACTCGTGGAGGTGGCGAATGCTTGACAGGAGCGATGCCGTAGCATCATCCACGGCGAAGACGCGCGGGGGATTTTGGCGAAAAGATAACTGCCAAATAGCCGGTCACTCGCCAGGAACTGAGGAAAAGAGCCGCGATCCTCCTAGAGTAGGTCGCCCCGGCCAGCGCGGGATTCACTCTTGCGGAGCTTCGAGATCGAAAGGATTACGAAACTGAGCGAGGCCGCAAACGTACAACAGGCGATGAGGAAGGGCCGATCGATACCGGTTTGTTTGATGGTTCGGGCGCTGAATGTACCCGCAATGCCAGTCCACCAATAAGCGAACAACCCTACATCCATCACAAAATGGCCGATAAAGCCGGGAATGAGCGATTTTGCGGACCATGCAAGGGTGCCCAGCAAAATGCCTGCGCCAAAGACGATCGGAATCATTCCGAGCAGGGCCCAGGCTTTGGTGAGATGTAATGCGGTGAAGAAGAAAGAAGAGATGAGCACCGCGACCGTCACGCCGTGACGCTGTTCAATCGGCCACTGCATGAATCCTCGAAAGCCCGTCTCTTCGCAGATTGCAGCCGATGCCGCTGAGATCACCACTGCAATCCACCGCAGCGGCTCCGATGGGATGAACGAGAGATCATACCCGCGCCGGAATTCCTCAGCGGGATAAGGCACAAAACGGAACAACAAAACAATACTGGCATGAACTGTTACGGCAAAGAGAAACGCTGCGATGAGCCCCCATAACCACTGCGTGGAAGTTAACCCAACATTGCGAAATGCTCCTGCACGCGCCGCTCGCGCAGCACGTGGAGGTCCCCCTCCACGCGCCCACCACAGGAATAGCGCAAGAAACAACATCTCGAAAACTGCAGCCACCATTACTCTCAGATTCTGCAGGAAAAGGGGCCAGACGTTCGCAGCAACGGCAGCGACGAAGAAGCCAGCGACGGTGGCTTGCAGGACGACAGGTACCTTTGTCCAAGGGGGAGGCATGCGGCCAGGAGTGTCCATTGGAAATGCCTCAAAACAGTTGAAAATGATATTACGCCTCTCCCTTCAATCATCCCTGTCTTTTCCTCATGCTCACCGGCACACCGATCCCGAGAGTGTTGTCGCTCACTCGTCAATTACTCCTGAGTTAACACAATCGCGGCTGAAAGAACCCCTCAGAACAGGTAACAGACTCACATATCTCCCGACTCGGCCAGGGTGGCGATTGGTTGGAATGGGTTGAAGGTGTCCAGCCCGAGTCAGGTTTGGATCCTTGCTATCCCACCCTTGGCGCGATGAGACTGCGCCAAGGATGGTGCAACCACTTCGTGCTGGGTTGACCCCGTAAAATGCAGGTCCTTCGACTCGTCCCGGCACGCTGAGACTCGCTCAGGATGACAACCGATGTTTGTCGCTCAGGAGGTCGGATCACGCGCGATGAGCGTCGGGATTACTCCACCAGGGCGTCGGCGATGGCGAGGTGTTCGTCGAGGGCAGCGATGCCGAGATCGAGCTCTTCCTTCGTCACGATGAGCGGCGGAGCGATGACGAAGTGGCTGACCCACGCCTGAATCGATACGCCCTGCGCCATCATCTTGGCGGCGATCTGATCGACGACCAGCGGCTTGCCCTCGACCTTGTCGCGCATGGTGTTGAAGAGTTGCTTCGTTTTGCGGTTCTTCACGATCTCGACCGCAAAAAAGAGGCCGAGGCCGCGGACGTCGCCGACGGAAACGTGTTTGGCCTTGAGGGCTTCGAGCTTCTCGCGCACGTAGGGCTCGAGTTCGGCGGCGCGGTCAACGAGCTTGAGGCGCTGCATCTCTTCAATGGTGGCGACGGCGGGACCGAGCGTGAGCGGGTGCGCCTCGTAGGTGTGGCCGTGCGAAAAGTAGTGGTCCTCGAAGTAGTCGGCAATTCTGGTGGTGGTGGCGCAGAGGCCGAGCGGCACGTAGGCCGAGGTGATGCCCTTGGCGGTGACGAGAATGTCGGGCTTCACGTTCCAGTGATTGACGGAGAACCACTTGCCGGTGCGGCCCCATCCGGCCATGACTTCATCGGCGATCATGAGCACGCCGTGACGGTCGCAGATTTCGCGCAGGCGCGGAAAATATTCGGGCGGGGGAACGAGGACGCCGTTGGTGCCGACGACGGGCTCGAGGATGATGGCGGCGACGTCGCTCTCGTTGCGGATCATGTGCTCGATGTAGTCGGCGCAGGCGATGTTGCACGTGGGATAAGTGTGCTTGATGGGGCAGTCGTAACAGTTGGTCTCGGGCGCAAAGACGACGTTGGCAATTTTGCCGGCCGGTTCCATGGCCCAGCGGCGAGGATCGCCGGTGGCTGCGATGGAGCCCGCGGTCGATCCATGATAGGAGCGGTAACGGGAGATGATCTTATTCTTGCCCGTAACCATGCGGGCGATTTTGAAGGCCGCTTCGTTGGCCTCAGTGCCGCTGGTGGTGAAGAAGAATTTTTCTATACCCTTTGGAAGAACTTCGAGGAGCTTCGAGCTCAGGCGCGCGCGGGCGTCGGTAGCGTAGCCGGGCGCGGCATAGCAAAGCTCGCGCGCCTGTTCGGCGATGGACTCGACGACACGCGGGTTCTTGTGGCCCAGATTGACGCACATCAACTGCGAGCTGAAATCGAGGTAGCGCTTGCCAGCGCCATCGGTGAACCAGCAGCCCTCGGCATCGGCGATGGTAAGCGGCTTCCAGCTTTTCTGGAAGCGCCAGGTGCCGTAGTTGGTCTGACGCGTGATGGTGGAAATCTGTTCGGCGGTGAGTTCCGGGGCGGCGATGGATTCACTCATGGGTACGATTCCTCCAAAGGATGCATCAAATCGTATCAAAAAAGCAGGGACCGAGGGACTGAGGGAACAAGGGAACGAGGGAGCGAAAAAGCAGGGAACAGGGGACAGGGAACAGGGAACGAGGTTTCAGAGGCTGCCGGAGCCTGGTGCGTGATGCTCGCCAATGAGGCGATCGATGAGGGCGGAGAGGGTTTCGCCGGTGCGAGGCAGGATGAACTCCTCGCGCTTGGAATCCCAGTCGAGTTTGAAGCTGGTGGCGAGCGCGGAGATCCAGATCTGGCGGACCGGCGCGTTGGGTGTGATGACGAAGCGGGCCGCGGGATCCTCGAAGAGGACGTTGAGCACGCCGCCCTGTTCCTCGACCTCGAAGCCTGCCTGCTCGCTTTCCTCGCGCGCGATGAGATGCCGCTTGAGGTTGCCGAGCGCCGCTTCAGCCGTGCGCCGGAAATCCTGCTCATCTTGCATGGACACAGTGTAGCAAGGCGCTTCCGCCCCAATGCCAGCGATTCCGCCCACACCATGGAAACGCGTGTGTCCGGAAATTGGACAAAAATGGCCGGGGAAGATTAAAGATTCGCGTTTTTCCGCCGATAAATCGCGGCAGGAATCGGAAAAATGGAAATTGCCGCTATTCCCGGAATTCGCGTGCTGCCGGCCGTGAAGGCGCCGCAGGCGGATTTCCGCGCGCCGGAGGTCTTCGATATTGAAGGGTCGGCGAGACCGGGCGATGGCGAGGGGCAGCGCGGCGGCAGAAAAGCCGCGGGAGCGGAAGAGGACGACGAGGTTGAGCTGATGCTGAACGCGGAGACGGAGTCCGGAGGAGGAGCGGAGGTCTTGTCGTCGCGCATCGATTATTTTGCGTGAGTGGGATAGCGAGACAGCGAGTCAGCAGGTCAGCGAGTCAGCAAGTCGGCAAGTCAGCGTAACAACCCCGCCCAGGCAGAGCCTGGACGGGGTTTCTGTGTTTGTGCTGGATCGAGAATGTTGAGGCGTCAGGCGGTAACGGGGTGGCGCAGGGGCTGCTCGGCGTAGATGGCCTCGGAGTCGGTTTCGGCGAGGCGCAGCAGGCGATGCAGATAAGCGCGTGAGATGGAGAGGCTGCGGGCGGCCACGGTCTTGTTTCCGTTGGCTTCGCGCACCGCGGCGACGGCCAGCTTGACCTTGTAATCGCGGAGCTGGCGCTCGAAGGAGCCTGCCGGCTGGTAGTCGGCAATATCCACCACTTCGTCGAATGCGCCTGTGTCTTCTTCCTGCTCGTGAGCGTTGAGGTTCAGGTCCTCAGCGCGGACCGTGCGGCCGGGTGCGAGGATGATGGCGCGCTGCATGACGTTTTCAAGCTCGCGCACGTTGCCGGGCCAGGCATAGGCCTGGAGCTTGTCGAGCGCATCGGGCTCGATCGCGTCCATGGGCTTTTGGAAGACGCCCGCGTAATGGTGCAGGAAATGGAGCGCGATGAGCGGAATGTCTTCGGGCCGATCCTGGAGCGGCGGCGAGTCGATACGCATCACGTTGATGCGGTAGTAGAGATCCTGGCGGAATTTGCCTTCGGCCACCAGCTTGGCAAGGTCCTGATGAGTGGCGAAGATGAGGCGCGCGCGCAAGGGAACGAGCTTGCTCGAACCGAGGCGGTTGAATTCCATCTGCTGCAGGACGCGCAGCAGCTTGACCTGGGTGAAGAGGCTGAGGTCGCCAATTTCGTCGAGGAAAAGCGTGCCGTCGCCGGCCTGCTCGAAGTAGCCTTCGCGAGCGCCGACGGTTCCGGTGAAGGCGCCCTTCTCGTGGCCGAAAAGCTCGGCTTCGATAAGAGTTTCAGGAATGGCGCCGCAGGAAACGGCGACGAAGGGCTTGTTGGCGCGGGAGCCGAGGTTGTGAATGGCGCGGGCGATGAGCTCCTTGCCGGTGCCGCTTTCGCCGGTGACAAGAACCGCGGCGTTGAGATTGGTTACGCTGTGCACCAGCTGATAGACGCGCTGCATGCTGGGGCTGGATCCGATGATGCGATCGCACTTGCCCGGCTCCTCGATGCGGTGTTGCACACTGTACAACTGCTGCTTGAGCGCGGAGGTCTCGCAGGCGCGGCTGAGCATGGTCTTCAGGTCGCGAATGGAGGGCGGCCGGCGCGTGTAGCCGAAGGCCCCGCAACGGACAAGCTCGAATGCCGTGGAACGCAGACTGTCGTCGGCCATGAGAATGGTCGGGACGTTGGAGGCGATGAGACGGCGTGCGCAGTCGATGCGGGTTTGCAGGGAGTCCTCGTGGGAGTACAAATCGAGGATCAGGACATCACAGCTCCCAGCAGCGATCAGGGCATCCATCCCCTCCCCGTCGGACTCGAGCAGAACCTCGAAGTCTTTACCCAGGGCAGGAGAAAGAAGTGGTTGCAGCGTGCGGTCTTCGGAATAAAGTCCAATTCTTGTCATGCGTGTCCGGTCATCCAACTCGCAGAATTCACGGTGCCGCTCTTGGGGGGGATTGGCGATGTAAGTCCATAATCTGCTTTCGCTCAGACGGCGCATATTCCGCTTTCGTGCTAGGGTGTTGCGACCTTGGTTATGGAGGTAAGCCCTTGTGGATTGACAGGGATAGTAACGAACGGGGGATCGGGGAGACGAGGCTCGAAGCGAGGTGCGGGGAGCCGACAAATCCCGAAGAAACCCGCCAAAGACCAGAAAAAACCGGAGACTGGAGGGCGATGTGCAGGCGCGGCCAGAGCCAGTTCGGGGCCAGTTTAGGGGTTACGGGGGGTGGATGGGGCCGTTTTCGGGCAGGGAGGGAGGTTACCTAAATATGGTCCTCCGGTGCTCTGGGGCGACCAAGTGGACACACAGAGGCCTGAGGACGGCAGGCGCGTTCCAGCATAATGAGTGCAATTGCGCCCGTGCGGACCCTGGAATTCCCGGGAAAAAGCGGCTCAACTCCGGATCCGGAACGAGCATCTTCTGATTTGTCAAAGGTTTAGAAAGGGCGCGGCTGCACTTGAGAGGCGGTACTAGGCAAGCGCGAGAGTGTATACGGGCTACTCCACGAGAAGCAGGGCGCGTATACAATCGTGTACACCGTTTGTAGAGATGCAAGGTATCTGCCTGGATCGAAAGGGTGTTATGGGTGCATGGGTTTGGTTGGTGAATTGCTGTAAAGAGCGGTGAAACCGGTAGACCGGAAGAAGGAAGTCGCGGGATGGCGCATGTGCTGACACAGTGGCCCACAGTGATCGTTCTGGCCGTGGTGTGCGTGGCGACCTTTACGGATCTTCGCAGCCGGCGCATCCCGAACTGGCTGGTCCTTCCCTTTTTCGGCGTGGGGGTTGTGGTTTCTTGCTTTTTGCACGGCTGGCACGGCCTGAGCCACAGCCTGGGCGGAGCGGGACTGGGACTGTTTTTGTACGGAATTCTTTTCTTCATGGGCGGCATGGGCGCCGGCGATGTGAAGCTGTGCGCGGCGATCGGGGCCTGGATCGGCCCGGTGCAATTGATGTATGCCCTGGTGTTCACCGGTTTGGTGGGTGGCCTGATGGCGCTGGCCTGGGCGGTGTGGGGAGGGTTTTTGGGTGAGCTCTTCCAGCACGCCGGTGACCTGGCATTTGGTTCGAAGGAAGATCGCGGAGAGGCGGTGTTAACAAATCCGCTACGGCGCAAGATGCCGTACGCACCCGCCATCGCGATCGGGACGTTCATTTCGTTTTTTGCGCATTGAGGGATGCAGAAAGTCGATGTCCAGCTTGCAGCAAACCAGTCACGAGTTTCCGGCGGGCACGGCCGTTGCGCCGGAGAGGCACCGCACGGCAAGGAGCGTTGGTAAAGTGGCTACGGATTCTTCCCCCCGCCTGGTCAATGCGAATTCCGAGACGATCAGCGTCACGCCGCTTTCGATCGCGCTGATCGGTCCCAACGAACGCCACCGCTCGGCGGTGGCCCTGGCGCTGACCGGCTGCACGGGGTATGAGGTCTCCGAGTTCTCGAACTATCCGGCGGGATTGGACGATGCTTTGGAGATGATTGACCAGAAGTTCAGCGTGGTGATCATGGATCTCGACAACGATCCGGAGCGCGCGCTGGAGCTGGTGGAGGGCATCGGCACCGCTGGGCTGGCGACGGTAATGGTGTACTCGAAAAGCGCCGATCCAGAGCTTCTGGTGCGGTGCATGCGAGCCGGAGCGCGCGAGTTTCTGACGCTGCCGCTGAAACAAGAGGTGTTGGAAGAAGCGCTGGTGCGGGCCGCAGCCCGCCAGCCGGTAGCGCGGACCGCGAAGAAGCAGGCGGGAAAGCTGTTTGCGTTCATCGCCTCCAAGGGCGGCGCCGGGGCGACCACACTGGCCTGCAATTTCGCGGTGGCGCTGGCCAAAGAGTCGCAGGAGAAGACGCTGCTGATCGATCTGGATCTGCCGCTGGGCGATGCGGCGTTGGATCTGGGCATTACGGCGGAGTTTTCGACGGTGGATGCGCTGGAAGCCGTGGACCGTCTGGATGCGCGATTCCTTTCCCAGCTTCTGACCACGCACAGCAGCGGAGTTTCGCTGCTGGCGGCGCCGGGGAAGTTTGTTCAGTACCAGGCCAGCACCCGATCGGTCGAGCGGCTGATCCAGGTGGCGCGGCAGGGGTTTGACAACGTGGTGCTGGACCTGGGATCGAAGCTGGAGCTGATGAGAACCGCGGCGTACCGGGAAGCGAGCACGATGTACCTGGTGACGCAGGCGAGCATTCCGGAGCTGCGCAACTCAAACCGGCTGATCCAGGAGTTTTTCGCGACCGCGGTGCCCAAGCTGGAGATCGTGCTGAACCGATTTGATTCCCGCACACTGAGCGTGTCGGAGGAACAGATTACGAAAGCGCTGACCAGGCCGGCGCAGTGGAAGATTCCGAACGACTATGCAGCGGTGCGGAACATGCAGATCAGCGCCACGCCGCTGGTGCTGTCGGACTCTCCCATATCACGGCAGATCCGGAAGATGGTGAGCGCGGCCACCGGGAAGAGCGAAACCGTGGTCAAGAAGAAGAAGGTTTTCAGCATGAGTTTCTTTGGATGACGCTGCAAGGAGTGAAATTCCCCAACTGGATGGAAGGTAAACCGTGGAACTGCTGAACCTGGAGAGTTACAAAGCGGAAATTCACCGGACGCTGATCTCGAAGCTGGATCTGGAGAAGCTGTCGCGCGTGAACTCAAGCCAGGCGCGTCAGGCGGTCTCAGGGCTGGTCAAGGAGATCATGTCGGACCAGCGGGTGCCGCTGAACTTCGACGAGCAGGAGAAGATACATGCCGACCTGCTGGACGAGGTTTTCGGACTGGGGCCGCTGGAGCCGCTGCTGCGCGATCCCAAGATCTCCGACATCCTGGTGAACGATAAAGACCACGTGTTTGTGGAAAAGGGCGGCCTTTTGCAGAAGGTGAACACCGCGTTCCGGGACGACCGGCACCTGATGCAGATCATCGACCGCATTGTTTCGCGGGTGGGGCGCAGAGTGGACGAGTCGTCGCCCATGGTGGACGCCCGCCTGCCCGACGGATCGCGCGTCAACGCGATCATTCCGCCCCTGGCGCTGGACGGGCCGTCGCTGTCCATCCGGCGTTTCGGGACCGGTCCGCTGGCAGCGAACCAGCTGGTGCAGTTGAAGAGCATTTCGCCGGAGATGATGGAAGTGCTGTCGTCGGCGGTGCGGGCGCGCATCAGCATTCTGGTTTCGGGTGGAACGGGCGCCGGCAAAACCACGTTCCTGAACATTCTGTCGCAGTACATTCCCAACAACGAGCGGCTGGTGACGATCGAAGACGCGGCCGAATTGAGACTGGCGCAGGAGAACATCGTGCGTCTGGAGACGCGGCCGCCGAACATCGAAGGACAGGGGGCCATCCGGCAGCGGCAACTGCTGATCAACAGTCTGCGTATGCGTCCCGACCGCATCATCATCGGCGAGGTGCGCGGCGAGGAAGCCTTCGATATGTTGCAGGCCATGAACACGGGCCACGAGGGCTCGATGACGACAATTCACGCCAACACGCCGCGCGACGCCATTTCGCGTTTGGAGTCAATGGTGGCGATGACCAACATGAACCTGCCGGAGAAGTCGGTGCGGCAGCAGATCGCTTCGGCCATCACGATCGTGGTGCAGGCGACGCGCATGAGCGACGGGACGCGCAAGATTACGAATATCGCGGAGATTACGGGCATGGAAGAGAACGTGATCAGCATGCAGGAGATCTTCACATTCCACAAGAAGGGGATTGGACCGGACGGCCGGGTGATCGGCGCATTTGTGCCCAGCCGCATCCGTCCCCGGTTCCTGGAGAGGCTGCGGGTGTCGGGTATTGTGCTGCCGCCGAGCCTGTTCGACAAGGAAACGCCAGTTAACTAAGGAGAAAGGAGGGGTACTGAGATGGGATTGATTGCCGTGCTGGTATTCATCGGCGTGTTTGTGCTCATTGCGCTGCCAATGGTAGCCGCAGCACCCTCCAATAACACCAAGCAGGCGATGGCTACTCTGGACGCGGCGCTGAAAGGCGAGTCCCAGCAGGTGGAGCGGCAGCAGAGCATGAGCCTGCGCAAGAATGAGCAGCTGAGCAGTATTCCGTGGCTGAACAGGAGGCTGGTGAAAATCGAGCTGGCGCCGTATCTGCGCAAGATGCTGAGCCAGGCCGAACTGGACTGGAGCCCGGGCCGCCTGCTGATCATGAGCGTGGCGTGTTTTGCGCTAACGTCGTACATCCTGTTCCTGTTTTTCCAGTCCTATCCGCTGGCGCTTTTGGGGGCTCTGGTGCTGGGAGGGCTTCCTTTCGCATGGGTGATGTTCAAGCGGAGCCGGCGTTTTTCGGCATTCGAGAAGAACCTGCCGGAGGCGCTGGATCTGATGGTGAACGGACTGCGCGCTGGACACAGCCTGCTGGCGGCCATAGCCCTGGTATCCCGGGAGTGCCCGGAGCCCATCAAGGGCGAGTTCAAGATCTGCTTTGAGGAACAGAACTACGGCCTGGAGATGAAGGCGGCGCTGGAGAACCTGCTGATCCGGGTTCCGCTGCAGGACATGAAGATCACAGCGACCGCGATTCTGATTCAAAAGGAGAGCGGCGGCAACCTGGCCGAGGTGCTGGACAAGACCTCGCATGTGATCCGGGAGCGGTTCCGGCTGAAGCGGCAGATCATGGTGCACACGGCGCAGGGGCGGCTTACGGGGTTGGTTCTTACCCTGCTGCCGATCGTACTGGGCATCGGCATTTATTTTGTGGATCCGGGAATGATCAGCATCCTGTGGCATCGCGATATCGGCATCAAGTTGATGTGGGGCGCGGCGGGACTGATCCTGTTAGGGGGATTTGTTATCTACCAGATCGTCAACATCGATGTGTAGGGGAGAGATATGACGTTTGTGGTTGTCGCATTTTTGGCTGTGTTTCTGCTGATCGCCAGCGGCGGACTTCTGCTGTTTTACCGCGAAGCCATGCTAAAGCGCATCAGCGAAGCCATCAACCCGCCGCGCCCCAAGGAGAAAAGCCTGGGGTCGGTGGTGAACCAAGCGAAGAGCTCGCTCGGGAGCATGATGGAGTCGGTCGAGAACCTGATGCCGAAGAGCCAGAAGGAAGTTTCGATTGTGCGGCAACGGCTGACGCGCGCGGGGTACCGCAACGAGTCGGCGGTCAAGGTTTTCTACGGCTGCAAGCTAATGACGCCGCTTCTGCTTTCGGGGTTGGCGCTGGTGACGGGGTTGGCGAACTTGAGTCCGTTCTTTGTGTACGTGTTGACGCTGGGCGTAGGTTTTCTGGCGCCGGACTTCTGGTTGGGAAGGATGATCGCGAAGCGGCAAAAGAAGCTCAACCGCGGATTGCCCGATGTACTGGATCTGCTGGTGATTTGCATGGAAGCCGGCCTGAGCTTGGACCAGGCCACGGCGCGGACGGCACAGGAGTTGAGCACGGCGCAACCGGAGTTGAGCGACGAGCTGAACGTCGTGGTGCTGGAACAGCACGCCGGCCGAGCCCGTTCCGACGCATGGAAGAGCATGGCTGACCGCACCGGCGTAGAGAGTTTACGCAACTTGGTCTCAATGATGGTGCAGACAGAACAATTTGGAACCAGCGTTGCCAAAATGCTCCGCGTCCACTCTGACACGCTGCGCACGCAGCGGGTGCAGATGATCGAGGAGCTGGCAGCCAAGACTTCGGTGAAGCTGGTATTTCCACTTGTACTGTTCATCTTTCCTGCGCTATTTCTGGTTACACTGGGACCTGCCGCGATTGTAATGGTGGAGTCCTTTGGCGCATTAACCAACAAATAAAGAGGCAGGAAGGGAGAACGACATGGACAATGCCACGATTATCAGAGTTATTGCCGGGGTTTTGGCAGTCATCATTCTGGTGATTCTGGTTCAACGCCGCCGCACCCGGGTGAAGTAAGCGGCGCGCTAGAGTCCGTGGGTGTCTTGAAGAAAGCAGACGCCCCGGCGGGAGTAAGACAATTCGCAGATCCGGGGGGACCTGTCCGGGTGCGGCAAGCATCTGGGCGGGAAGCTCGGGGTGTGAGGCAGGTAAAGTGTTCTCTTTCGCGCCCGGACGTGCGCGAACGGCGAGGGCCTGGTCGTATGGAGCTTCTGGAAAGATTTGAAGAAGCGGCTGAGACACGGCGAGGAAGAGGCGCTGCCGCGAAGCTGTCACGGGGCAAAAGGATCATGGAATCGCGAACACATTGCGCCTATAACCAAACCCGGGAATGCTTTCTTGGCCTGGAGGTCAAGGCTGCGGACCTGCCGTCGACGCGGGTGGGCGAGTTGATGTCGGCGCGGCCGCTGAAGTCGGGCGAAGGCGTATGGATGAGGCCGTTCCGGGGGATTCCCGCGGCGGCGATACCGGCACCACTGGACCTGATCTACCTGGACGAGGATTGCCGGGTGATTGATACCGTGGAGTCGTTCCCCACTTTTCAGGTGAGTTCGTCAAGTCCGCGGCCGGAGAGCGTGCTGGCCCTGCCGGCGCACTCCATCTACTCGTCGCAGACCCAGCCCGGCGATCAACTGGTGCTGTGCGTAGCTGAAGAGATGGGCCGGCAACTGCAGCGACTGAGCCATCCGCGGAGCGAAGCGGGAGCCGCGACGACGACGATTGCCGGGGCGGTGCTGTTGCGCGAGAAGCCGTTGTGGAGCGGCGGGCCGGGAGTGCTGGAACTGGAGAACCGGAACGGACACGGCAACAAGGCCGAGCAAGAGGCCTACGAGATGGAGTTGACGCAGCCGGGCGCGAAGACGTTCAAGCAGCCGCGCAACTGGTTGCAGCGCTGGTGGTCGCCGGATCCGCGCAAGGCTCCGCGGGTACGGACGCCGGGGTTGGCCGCGTATTACTGGAATGGCGCGGCGCCCATGGCGCACGGCATTCGCGACATCAGCTCGTCGGGGCTGTACGTGGTCACCGAAGAGCGCTGGTATCCCGGGACGCTGGTTTTGATGACGCTGCAGAGGAGCGAACTGGACGAGGAGATGGCCGAGCGCTCAATTGCCGTGCAATCGCGGGCCGTGCGCTGGGGACCGGATGGCGTGGGCCTGCAGTTTGTTTTGCCCGATGAGCAGGACCAGCGCCGTGGTAAAGCGCCGATCCTGGATGCGGCGGCCAGGAAGGAATTCGCACGTTTTCTGGGGCAGTTGAAACGGGCCATGTGAAGGGTGCCCGAAAGGCGAGGGCTGCACGGTCAAGGTGAAGGTCACCTAAAGGTTTTCGTTTCTGTCACTGCCCTTTCTGTGCTCGTCGGCTTTGTGGATGACGAGCAGAGCGGACCTGCCGGCGGGAGATACGGATATCGGTCTAAAGTTGACAAATCGTAGCACTAAAGGGGAATTTTCACGCGATTGAGATAGACGATGATGAAGATAAGGCGCACTTTCCCCGAGAGGGCGGGGTGATGCCGGCGAGGCTCCAGGATGGTTTTGCACAGCGACGAACGCGTCCATTTCTCCCAGCGTAGAGCGCATAGGCCGATGTGTGCCGGAAAGGGCCAGGAACGCACGGGCGGCAGAATGCAAGCGGAAACGACGGCCGCACCGGGAGGTAGAACGACGATGAGCACCACGTCGGAAGGGGTAATTCTACAGTAACGATCGACATGGCGCGGGGAGGTGCGATGGTGAGAATCTGGAAAAACGAGAACGGCAATGTGCTGGTGCTCACCGCGATGTCTATGACTGTCCTGATGGGATTCGTTGGGCTTGCCGCCGATGTGGGCATGCTGTTCCGCGCCCAGCGTCAGATGCAGATTGCGGCAGACGCCGCCGCCGTAGCCGGGGCGCTGGATTACAAATACAATAGCTCAGCTCCGTCGGCTGTGACGCAAGGTTGCGCGGCGGCTACAGCGAACGGCGTAACAAATACTTGCACGACGGGCGCATGCAGCAGCAGCGTAACCGGAGCCCAAGTCTGCATAATGGTTCCTCCCGCAGACGGGCCCAACGCGGGCACCAGCGGATTGGTCGAGGCCATTGTTCGGGATGCCTATCCGACCTTTTTCATGAGGGTGTTCAACATGAAGGCCATTACCGTCTCGGGAAGGGCAGTGGCTGGAGCCATCGGCGCCGGAACGGGGTGCGTTCTCACCTTGGCCCGATCGGGAGTGGACATTTCGTTGACCGGCTCAGGTACACTCGAGGCGCCTCACTGCGATATCTACGATAACTCGACCGCTTCGGATGCACTTCAGCTAGTGGGAAGCGGTTCGATCACTGCCAATGCGATTGGCATCAGCGGCAACGACAGCGTTACCGGCTCGGGAACCGTCTCGCCTGCGCCGCAGACGGGAATGCCTCCTGCCGCTGACCCGCTTACCAACTTGCCCGCGCCCTCCCCTCAAACTCCCACTGGCTCCTGTACGGCATCTTCGAATTCCGCCGCGTGTAATCCCAGCTATACCGGTAGCTCGAACCATACGATCGGGCCTGGAACCTACACCTCCATCTCCAATACAGGGAGCGGAACGCTGACTCTAACTGCCGGCAATTACTACGTCTACGGTAACGTGACGAATACAGGAAGTGGAGGACTGGTGATGGGCGCCGGGAATTACTCCATCATGGGGAACTTTCAAAGTACCGGCAGTTCGTCTTTGACGATCGCCAGCGGGTCTGTGGCGTCAAATAACGGGCAAATCTTTGTCGGCGGCAACATGACGCTTACCGGATCTGGTGCGCTCACGTCCGCGGCCGAATCTTTCTACACCGAAGGCTCCACCACCGTTACCGGCAGCGGCGGCATGAACCTGACGGCACCGACTTCAGGAACCTACAACGGCGTGCTGTTCTTCCAGTCGCGATCCGACAGCAACACTATGGCGATTACCGGATCCAGCGGAGACTCGATTCAAGGCATCTTCTACGCCCCTGCCGCGCAGTTGACCCTGACCGGATCCGGCACGCTCAACGTATCGTTGGACATCATCGCCGATTCACTTAACGAGACCGGGAGCGGAACAATCGACGTCACCGATTATGCCGCCAGTGTGAATACCGGCTCTGTGCTGGGCGCAAATTACGGCACAACGCTTACAGCCAAAATGGTGATAGTGGAGTGAATATGGGAATTTGCGGATCTTATGATCGCAACGGCTCACGCTGCCTGCTGAGCGCCTGCGCCGGGATGAAATCGGAGGCGGGGACGGCCCTCGTAGAACTCGCGATTGCAGTCCCCCTTTTGCTTCTGCTCCTGCTGGGAGCAGTTGGAATGGCCACGGTCATCTACGATTCCATCGCCGTTGAGAATGCAGCGATGGCCGGGGTTCAATATGGCGCGCACACCACGATAACCGCGGCGGATACGACGGGGATACAGAACGCGGCTGCAGCGGCTGCGCCAAGCCTCTCGTTGACTACCACACCCTCGACTTCCTGCATCTGCTCCAACGGCAGCGCTTCCACCTGCAAGCCAACAGATTGCTCCGGCGCCAGCATCGAAACCATCCTTACGGTCAATACGCAGGTAACCATCACTCCGTCTGTTTATTTCCCCGGCCTTCGTGGTATTCCAGCCCTTCCGAAAACCTACACGGTGTACGGGCAGGCGGTTCAAAAGGTTTTGCAATGAATCGTAAGGCGAATCCCGCAGGCAGGAGTGGTGGGCCGAGAGCTCACCGAGGCTGCTTGCGCAAGCTTTTCACGCAGCCGGCACAGCCCACTCGGCTGTACGGAGCCAAACCGCGCTGGCATGGCGTCATCGACGACTCCGGCGCACAGCTGGTGGAGTTCGCGATATCGGCTTCATTGCTCATTGCATTGCTGATCGGGATCATCTACACATGCTTTGCGCTATATGCCGGCCACTTCGTCTCTGAAGCTGCCCTGGCGGGCGCCCGCTGGGCTATGGTGCGCGGCTCGGCCTCCTGTACCAACACTCCGAACCTGACGGACTGCAACGCGACGGCAGCCCAGATTCAGACTTACGTGGAGGGTCTTTCTTATCCGGGCATCAACTCAAGTTCCTTAACCGTCACCCCGACCTGGTGCAGCGTCAGCGGGTCCACGCCTGCTACCTGGACCTCTTGCTCCAGTTCCACCAGCAACGCGCCCGGAAACGCGGTGCAAGTCGTCGTGAGCTATCCCTTTCCGCTTCCCATCCCGTCCGTAACTTTAAAATCTCTCACTGATGTCACGCACACTTTCACTTTCAGCAGTACGTCGCAACTGGTGATTTCGCAATAGGCCCCGTAGAAGCGCAACCACAAACTGCTCGACCTCGGCGCCGCCGAGTTTCACCATGAAGTACGGCTGTGCGGCCTCTGCGGCCGACGTGCAAAATTATGTACGTAGCCTGACCCCGGGCGGAATCAACATGAGCAACGTCCAGCTGACCACCAACTGGCCGGGAACGACGCCGGACTGCACGTCGGGTTGCGCTGCTTGCTCAACGACCAACAGCCAGGGCTGCCTGGTGAGCGTTCAAGTCACTTACACCTTTAACTTCTCGCTGGGGTTTCTGCCCAAGTCGGCCCTGTCGCTGACCGGCTCATCGGAGAGAGTGGTTCAGGAATAGCGCGAGGCCTTCAAGAAAGACAATCTCCCGGGTCTTTTTGCTACGGAACCTGCTCAATAGTAACGGGCTGTTCGGGGTACGAACAGCGCACCTGTGTAGCACAAAAGGGGAGTATACGCCGCTCCAGAGCCGGATGATCATAGAGGGAATAGGCCCATTCCCCAAGAGGTCGCAGTAGTGCCGGCGAGGCTCCAGGATGGTATTGCACAGCGACGAACGCGCTTATTTCCCCAAGCGTACAGGGCATAGGCAGACGTGTGCCGGATTTTGCCGGCCAGGAGCTGCGCACCGGGGATCCCACGGCAAAACAGGAGAGCAGCGACCACCGCAGCAGGCGGCGTGTGCAACACGCGGCGGGCGGGCGGGAATGCGTGCGCGTTCAAGGGCCATTGGAAAAGCGCCGATGAGAGGCGCGACCGGCGCCGATAGGGATTTTGATTGGCCGCGCGGCGGAGTTCCGAAACGAGAAATCGCCGCGCCAGAGGCAGAACGATGAACATTCGCAGAGGTATCACCAGGCAAGCTCTTCGGCTCGCGCAACGGCTCATGCGGGCGAAGTGCGTGAAAGGCGAGGAGGGGACCTCGCTGGTCGAACTTGCCATCTCGGTGCCGATTATGATGACGCTGATTACAGGGGCAGCGTCGTTCTCACTGGCCTTCTACAACCTGCAGCAACTTGGAAGCGCGACTGCAAATGCCGCGCAAGTGCTTGCTGCAGAACAGGGGCTGGTCACCGACCCCTGCGCGAACGTCGTGACGTCGGTGACGACATCGTTGCCGAACTGGACGGCGTCGAAGATCACCTACACGCTATCCATCACCGATTCCAGCGGGACGGCGACGACCTTTGGCCCCACGGCCGGAAGCTCTTTCTCCTGCACGTCAGGGGCGGCGGATATGGCCCAGAACGAACCTGTCACGGTGACAGTCAGTTATTCGTATTCGTGGCTTCCTATTCTCAAGTTCACTCCATCGAGCGCCTTGACGTCGTCAAACACCGCCATGGCTAATTGAAAGGGGATTGAATTCTATGAAACAGCTCCGAACCTCACTCTGGCAAAGGCTTCTAAGAGACGACCACGGCCAATCAGGACTTGTCGTGGCGCTTATGGTCCTGGGAGCGGCGATCCTGGGCGGCGCGGCGATTGAGACCGGCCACGTCTATTACGCCCGCGACCTGCTGCAAGCGTCGACGAATGCAGCGGCCATCGCAGGGGCGCAAGCCATGCCCGACATCACCCAGGCGTCGACCAATGTGACCAAGTACAGCGCCGAGACGGGAGATCTGAACGCTACGACGCTCTTGCAAAACGCCTCCATCTCGACAAACTTCTACTGCTCGTCGACGGTAGGCACCACGCTCGACGTGGCCTGCCAGGCGCCGAGCACCGGATCGTGCAGCGGCTCAGCTTCGAGCTGCAACGCGCTCGCGGTGACGCAGACGGCGAAGGTTCCGTTGTGGTTCGGAGGCCTGTTCGGCCACCCCAGCCTCACGCTTTCGGCAACCGCGACCGCGGCCATGAGGGGCGGGTTCAATACGCCCTGGAACATCGCCATCATCCTGGACGCAACGTCGTCGATGAACAATGAGGACAGCGGCACGTCATGCTCCGGGACGCAGGAAACCTGCGCGCTACAGGGAATTCAGGCGCTGTTGAAGGACATGTATCCCTGCGCGCTGGGCGCAACCTGCAGCAGCAGCACCGTGGTGGTGGACAACGTGGCCCTGTATGTTTTTCCGCCGCTCCTGCAATCGACGGCGCCGCAGGACTACTGCTCCGGAGGCCATTCTCCGACGCACGAGTACTATAAGCTTCCCAACCTACCCTATACGTTAGGCAGCCCCAGCACAACCTGGACGGACACGATTATTTCGTTTCCAACGATGCCGGACTATCGCACCTCGGATACAGCGACATCCTTGAACACCAGCTCGAACATCGTGAAGGCGAGCGGCTACTCCGGCACCAGCTGCAGCGGCGTGGTGGCGACGGGCGGCGCGCACACGTATTACGCGCAGGTAATCTACCAGGCGCAAGCGGATCTGGTCACGGCGCAGAGCAACAATCCGGGATCGAAGAACGCAATTATCCTCCTGGGTGACGGCGACCAGAATGCGACCACCGACATTACCGGCAGCGCAAGCTGCACCGGCGGCAACCACGGCTACTGCATGACGAACTACGCCAGCGACAGCGATCTTCGGCCCTCGGCTAACGGTAGTTTGAATGGCGTGACGGGCAACAACCCCACCAGCCCGACGTATCCCTCAGCAGTGGGCGAGTGCGGGCAGGGGGTGCTCGCGGCCCAGGCGGCCACAAAAGCGGGAACCTACGTGTATACGATCGGTTACGGAGCCGAAACTTCCGGCGGATGCTCGACAGATCAGACCTACACCGCTAGCGGCAACACCAGCTATGGCGGCGGCGCGTGGCCGAACAGCGGCAGCAAGCAGCCCTGTGACGAGTTGGCGGCGATGGCTTCCAACGCAGCGAATTTCTATTCCGACGACGGCAACGGCTGCAAAGCGGCGACTCCGTCGAACCAGAACATCAAATCAATGACCGCGATTTTCCGCGCCATCGCCAACAACATGAGCGCGCCGCGGTTGATTCCCAACGGCACAACATAGAAGCCGCAAGGAAAGTGAAGGAAAACGGAGCAGTTTGCGAAAGGCACGGACGCGAAGTCCGTGCCCTTTTTTCGCGGTGCAGCGAAGGGCGTGGGCAGCGCGAGGCGAGGGCGGGGCCGGGCGATCGCATTTCAAGATATGAGAAGATTTTGTCTTGAAAGGGCACGGCCCTAGCCGTGCCGCCAGAATCAATAAAAAACGACGGGCTTTAGCCCCTGGGATGCATTTTTGCTTCCTGCAAAACCATCTCTCAGGGGCTGAAGCCCGAGTCTTTCTCTTCGGCCTTCTTCGGCACGGCTAAAGCCGTGCCCTTTCAAAGCCGCGGCTGCCCATGATTCCAAATCCAAATGCGATTGCCCCGGAAAGTGAGGGCAGACCTATTGCAGTTCTTCGGGAATGATCAGCAGCACTTCCACCCTGGCAGCTTGACCATTCTGCGTCGCGGGGCGGAATTGCCATTGCTGCAAGGCGGTGAGGACGAACTGGGCGCTCGAGAAGGACTGCGGGAAGACGATGGTGAGGTCTTCAAAGCGGCCGGACTGATTGACAAAGCCGCGGATCATCAAGGCGTCGGCGTCGATGGTACCGGGCGCGAGGTTGGGCCGCACAATGTTATACGGCCAGGGCGCTTCAAGCCGGGAGATGGAGCCGCCGGCGGCGGCCTCCGAGTTGCGCGGCAGCGAGTACTGCATAATCCAGCTCTTGGACAGACCGACGTGTAAATGAGCAGTGTAGGCGATCCTGCCATTCCATACGCCTTCTAATTCAGGGAATTGCTGCTCGAGGGCTTCACCGACGATCACGGAGCCGAAATGGCCGTCTTTGGGCAGAGCGATGGGAGTGGACGTGAACCGGCCGGATGCATTTGTAGGGAGTTCGGATCCGGGAGCGGGCGAGGCGGTTTCAGGCCTGCCGGCGCCGTTTTCGCCGGGCTGAGCGCCATTGCCACCCTGCGCAGAGGGGTTCTGGGCCTGGCCGGGAGCCAGCGCGCCTTGCGAATTGGATGCCTCGGCCTCATTGACCGGAGGCAGCGCGGCGGTTCCATCATTGAGGCGGAGATCGGAGATAGAGAGGATGGCAGCGGGCGTGGGCGGCGCCGATAGCTGCGAGGCAGAGGCCGGGGGCAGTTCGACCTGTGCGGGAACGTGGACGGTGACGGGCGACGTGGTGCTGGGCGCGATGTGCGATTTGAGCGAGGGCAGATTGCTGGACGCGATGTTCACGTCGGCGAGGTAGAGCTCCTGATTGGGCCGGTCGAGGATGGGAAGGACGTCGGCGGCGGTGGGTTTCTCCGGCATGGGTGGAACGATGTTTTTGGCAGTCGTCTGGGCCGGCGACCAGATGACGACCTGCGGCACAGGAATGCGCTGAGGCAGCGTGACGGGGTTGAGGAGGTCGGCCTGGATGAGGGTTTGCGGTCCCGGCTTGGCTTGGGTCATGCGGCGCGGAAGAGGCGCCGCCGACTGGGTCTGGCCCGCGGGCGCCGCTGCGCCGGGATGCAATTTCGGGTAGGGAATGCGCGCGGCTTGCTCAGCCGGCGTGCGCAGATCGAGTTGACGAACCGTGTAGTGCTCGAAGACCACTCTGGTGACAGGGGGCTTGTAGCCAAGGCTGAACCAGACGACCGATGCGGCGATGGCATGGATGAGGATGGAGCCGACGAAGGATGTCGGCCCCTGACCCTGCGAGGCCAGAGTTGCGAAGAGTGTGATGTCGCGGGAAGGCATCATCAACACAGGGGCAATATGAACCGCATTCTCTGTGGGGTTATCGCTGTGCGCTGCATGGGAGTCGAGCCGATCCTGAAGGATCGTCCATGCCGGCGTATCCGAATCTGCCCTATTTGACGCGAGATGAGCCAAGAGCGGCCTCCAACCCGGGAATTCGCGAGATGACACGCAGCCCCAAACGGCCAAGGTTGCGCACGAATCTGCAGCGCGCCATAGGCCCCTAGGGATTTCGAACCTGCTTCAAGGATCCCTCATTCCGGGGATTTGCCCCATAGCACTTTTGATACCCCACTAGTAATCTCGACAAATACAGTGAGAAGGTACAGGATGTGTGGGACTACACTAAAACCGCACTGCCCGGTGGGAAGCAAGGGGCAGGAGCCCGACCGGCAGGTTTGGCCCCAAGCTGCTGAGTTCAGGAAGATGGGGCGGGAAGAGAAAGGTGGAGTTGGCGATCCGCCAGCTCCAACGGAGTAAGGATGAATCGAAGACTGCTAACGATCCTCCTCATCGCATTTGTCGTGGCCGGATGCTGCTCGTGGCTGGTCTACCGCATGGTGGGCGTGCGCGTGGCGGCTTCAAAGCCGATGGCGACCGCGCGGGTGATTGCAGCGGCAAAGGACATTCCCCTGGGAGCCGTGTTAACGCAAGCCGACCTGACGACCATCACGATTGCAGGTGCAGCGCCCAAAGGCGCGATTCTGAAGCCCGAAGATGCGGTGGGCCGAGGGGTGATTTCAGAGATCTATCAGGGAGAACCCATTCTCGAGAGCCGCCTGGCTGGGGTGGGATCGGGCGGCGGACTGGCGCCCACCATTCCCCAAGGCATGAGGGCGTGCGCGGTGCGCGTGGATGAAGTGGTAGGCGTGGCCGGATTCGTGATTCCGGGCTCGCGCGTGGACGTTCTGGTTTCAGGCAATCCTCCGGGGGCCAATACGCAAGGCGTCGAGACGCAGACTCTGCTGCAGAACATTCAAGTGCTGTCGGCGGGGATCAACATTCAGAAAGACGCCGAAGGCAAGCCGCAGCAGGTGCAGGTTGTCAATCTGCTTGTCACACCGGAGCAGGCCGAGACGCTGAGCCTGGCCAGCAACTCGCTGAAGATCCAGTTGGTGCTGCGCAATCCGCTGGACACGCAGATTGCCAAGGTGCCGCCCACGGCGATGAGCAACGTCTTTTCGGGCACGGCTCCAGCACCGGCGGGAGCCGCGCCGCGACGGGCAACGGCCAGCGTGCACAAGCCGGCGCCGAAGACGTATTCGATCGTCATCAGCAACGGCTCAAAGACCACGGAAGAGAAATTCGCAACACCCGAGGGACAGCATTGAGATCGACGACTTGGATCACCATCGCATATTGCAGCGCGCTGCTCGCGGCTCTCTGCACCGGGCAGGTGGTACAGGCTCAGGCCGCGCCGTCTTCATCACCATCTGCGGGAGCCAGGTTTGAAGACTCCACGAATGAACTGAGCGTGGAGACAGGCAAAGCCGTGCTGGTGGATTGTGCGCAACCGATAGAGCGCGTGGCAGTGGGCACGGGCGAGGTTGCGGAAGCCGCGGCAGTGAGCCCCACCGAAATCATGATCACCGGCAAAGCGCCGGGCGCAACCAGCCTGATTCTGTGGGATATTCACGGCGGACGGCAGTTCTTCAACGTGACGGTGCGGCCCAACGCGGGACTGGCGGGCGACAACATGGATGCCATCCGGCGCGAGCTGAAGACCGAGCTGCCCGGTGAGACGATCCGGGTGAGCTACAGCAACAACAGCGTCTTTCTGCGCGGCACGGTGAAGGACCTGACCAGCTCGGCGCGCGCGGTGCAGATTGCGTCGACGGGCGGCAAGGTGGTGAACCTGCTGGATGTGAGTGTGCCCAAGTCGGATCCGCAGATTCTGCTGAAGGTGCGCTTTGCCGCCGTGGATCGCGACAAGGCCCGCCAGCTTGGCGTCAACCTGTTCGACCTTGGTTTGGGTAATGCGCTTGGCGGGGTTTCGGCCGGCCAGTTCAGTCCACCTCTCATTGGCCAAAGTAGTTCGTCGAGTACTGGAGCAGGGGTCACCGGAACGACTGGATCGGCGACCTTTAGCCAGGAGGGAAGCATCTTTGCCTACTTCCCCGGGCTGAAAGTAGGCGCGGATATTCATGCTCTGATCACCCAGGGCGTGGTGCAGATGCTGGCGGAGCCCAATGTGATGGCATCGGACGGCAAGGAGGCAAGCTTCCTGGCGGGCGGAGAATTTCCCTATCCCGTGGTGTCCGGCACGTCAGGTGGGACGGCCGCGGTCAGCATCGAGTACAAGGAATACGGCGTTCGACTGAACTTTATCCCCACGATTACTCCGCGCGGAACCATCCGGCTGCAGGTGGCGCCGGAGGTGAGCGCGCTGGACTACAGCAACGAAGTGGAGATCTCGGGTTTTGAGGTGCCGGGCCTCACCACGCGCAAGGTGAATACCGAAGTGGAGCTGAAGGACGGCCAGACCTTCATCATTGGCGGCCTGCTGGACAAGAGGCTCACCGACACATTTCAGAAGATTCCTTTTATTGGCGACATTCCGATCATCGGCAAGCTGTTTCAGTCGCAGTCGAAGACAAGAACCGATACCGAGCTGATTGTGCTGGTGACGCCGGAGATCGTATCGCCGATTCCGGCGGGTACGCCGACGCCGGAGCTGGCATATCCGGAGAAGTTCCTGCCTCCCAATTCCAACATCCCCGTGCACCAACCGGATGAGAAGACGGCGGACAACACGTTGCCGCCTCCTGCGCCGGCGGTTCCGGTGGAGACGTTGATCCAAAGCATGCAACCGGAGAAGCCGCTGGTCATCGAGAGCGGGAGGGGCGGATTCGGCACGGGAGGAACGGCGATCAATTCGGGCGGGGGCACTACCTCGACTGTGCCGGGAGCTCCCCAACAGTAGGCTTGCAACCGCGGAGCGCGCCGACGTCTTGAGGAAAGTGGATGAATCCGTTGCAAAGGATCGCAAAGACCCTAGAGGAGTTCCTCGCACCGCGCCCCGCAGCGGTTCCTCAGGGTCCATTGCGGGCCCTGAACCTGACGCGCGGCACGGTGCTGGTTACGCAACTTGAAGCTGCGCACACGGGGCCAACTCGCCGGAAGGGGTTGCTGGGCCGGGACGGTCTCTCGCCCGGCGAAGGACTGTGGATTGCCCCTTGCGAGTCGGTGCACACCTTCTTCATGCGCTTCCCCATCGATCTCGTTTATCTGGACCGCAGGCATCAAGTGAAGAAAGTAAGGAGCAACGTGGCCCCGTGGCGCATGTCGGCGTGCTTGTCAGCGAAGAGCGTGCTGGAGCTGCCCGCCGGGACCATCAGCGAGACACAGACGGAGCAGGGGGACGTTCTAAAGATTGGTCCACCACCTTCAAATTGGTCCCCAAAACGTGGATGATTTTGCTTTTCGGACGGTGGAACTTGCAATGCCCATATCTCTCTAACCTCAGCCCATCGGATACTAAGCGGTAAGCAGGGACCTGATCGGTCTAACCTTGTGCTTCGCCTGATGAACTGCGATCGGCAGCAGTGTTCAGGACGCACCATGAGCCGGTCGTTGTGCGACGTAGTGCAAACCCGCTGAGCCACTGTACCGCGCAAGCGAAGGGTATGGCTGCGACGAGGTCGATTACGTAATGTTCTCCCGTTGCTAAAGTCGCAAAGGCAGTTATCGCCACGAAGGCCAAGGCAAATCTGCGTAGCCAGGTCGCACCTGCATTCACCCACAGCAGCATGGCCCACGTCAGATGCAGGGAGGGCATGCAGTTTCGGGGCGCATCGTGGTGATTCAAATGCACTGGACCGACTGCGGGGATGAGAAGGTAGCATGGCACAGCCAGGACTGCAGCCAAGCACAGAGCCCATAGCAGCCTGTTGCGATCTGATCCCTTCACACCTGCAATCACCAGCACTGCGGCGAGGGGCAACGTTTCGTACATAACTCCGGTGGCCGCCATGAGCCACGGGCGACTCAAAGTCCAGTTACGCACGGCAGCGCTGGCGCCGAAGTCGACCCGGAGCAGCCAGGCGTCGTAGGTGTGCGGGGTGAGGCGGGTAACCTGGCTAAGGGCAAAAGCCGTGAGAATGACGAACAACGGGAGCGCTGCGCCAATTCGAAGATTTTCCCGGTCAATTCGGCTATCGCGAATCGTGCTGTAAGCCATAAGAAGGACGCCGCCACACCCGAGCGCCAACAGCCCTGCGCTCACTGCGGGGAAATGCAACCATACGCCCAGGCCAAAGAAGGGAACCGCAATCGCTATCATTGAGGGGATGCGACGTAGACTGATGGCCGCGCACAGCACCCCCCCGCCGAATGCCGCCCAGTCGAGGAAGGTGCGGTCCAACGAGGCGCCAGCGTAGAACACTAAAACCATCATCAACAGCCAAATCGTCACAAGCGCACAATCGCCGAGCGTAAAGCAGCGGCTGTCTTGAGGTGCGGAGCGGCGGGGCCCCTTCTCATACCTCGCGTCGTCTTGATTCGCTGATATCAATTCAACTCCACGTCACAAGTCGCGTAGGCGCTGTGCCCCTTCGACGCCTGCCCGATTCGCAAGCCACCGCGATCCAGCAAACGACCATTCCACGGGAATGGAATCTTCGTCTTGTGTGGAGATTTGCTGGAGTTGTACGACTATTCAGCAATATTACGATGTCAAGACCGCCAGCGCAAAGCGAAGCGGATTGGTGTCGTCCCGGGTTCGTGTGGAATGAAGTGATTGTCACGATTTCTCCGACAGGGGTCCAGCCCTTTCGTATAAATGGCAGTCTCGGCGACGATTCATTGGATACTCCGACTCCGATCGAGAACGGAGGCGGAGGAAGGTTTTGCGATCATCGACCGAAGCCGGGACGCAGGCAGGAGGCTACGCAGAGGCAGGTTGCGCGGGAATCCGGCGCGACGCGGCGCGCGCGAACAGATACCAGATGAGCCATGCGGGAGCGGTCCAGAGATAAGCAGCGGAGTGGAGATCGAAGCGATTGACTTCGATTTCAATGAAGATGTAAATGACGGCGAGAAGCGAGAGGAGGAGCCTGGACTGCGTCCGCGAGGCTGCAACCAAGACTGCGGGCAATGCCAGGGATTGGTCAAAGATCCAGCCGAAGGGCGCAACGAGAACTGAGACGAGGACGAGAAGGTTGCCGTCATCGAGCCAGTCCCATTGATGACGTCGCGGCCAGAAGTAGATGAGGGCCCAGACACCGCCGAGGAGTGCGGGAACGAAGGCGAGCCACTCGGCATTGGGATCGATTTTGTCGCGCAGGAGATCGCCGAAACACGCAGTGAATTCGTGCGTGATGACGGATGTACGCATGTAATACACGTACTGGCCAAAGGCATGAGGATCGACCAGTTCGGTGATGGCGCCGCCTGCTGCCATGGCTGCGAGGGCGCCGGCCAGAATGCGAAAGCTGCGCGAGACAAAGATCCAGACCAGCAGAACGAGGGCAAAGGGAAGGAAGAGATGCGGCTTGATGGTACACAGCCAAAGCGCCGCGCCGGAGCAGAACGGACGCGTCTTGTGAAAACGCAGGAAAAGCACAAGGCCGAATAAGAGCAGGACGGAAGTTTGGCCGAGGATCACACAGAAAAGGGCAGGGGGAAAACAATATCCCAGCCAGTCGAGATGGCGTCCTGGCTGGCCCAGCATCTTCCATAGCAGATGCACGGATGCAACCAGAAGAGCCAGCATCAAGAGCGACCAGGGTAGTGCGGAGGCCTGCGCACCGAAATAGCCGAGCGGAAAGGCCAACGGAAGAGCCCAAGGCGTATTGCGCATGTAATAGGAAGCGCCGCCGGGAAAGCCGGCGTCGTGCTCGATCTGATTGAGGGCCGCGGGGTCGTAAGGATTGCCGTGACGCACTAGTTGCTGGCCGGTGGCCCAGTAGACGATAAAGTCGCGCCGGGCGACAACCTGGCGATTAAAAGGCAGGAGGCCGAGGAACAGAATGGTGTATAAGATCGCCAGCGCGCACGCGATCGCGATCAAAGGCACACTGATGTCGTACTGCTGCTTCAACGGTAGGCGCCTTTCTGCACTGGGGCCTGCCATCCTGGGTCATGTTGGCAGGCCGCAAGTCTCTTTTGGGTCTAGGCAATTCTATACCGGGCGAACTGGAGCGCTCGTCCTGGCGCGCGCCAGCAGATACCACGCCAGCCAGGCGGGCGCGGTCCACAAATAATACGGGGAAACAAGCTTGACGCCTGCCAGGAACTCAAGCAGCGCGCCTCCCGTCATCAGGCCGAAGAGTAGCAACAAGCGGGTGGAATTCTTCGCCGAATAAAGGCCGGCCAAAATCGCCGGGAGCACCATGACTTCGTCGGTAAACCAGGCATGGGGCGCGCATAACTCCGAGACAAGCAAGAGCAACATGCCGTGATGGAGCCAATTCCAGATAGCGCGCCGGGTCCAGAAATACCAAAGGGCCCAAACACAGGCGGCGGCCGCTGGAACGTATTGCAGCCACACCGCGTTGCGGTCGATGGAAAGACGAAGAAGAACGCTCAGGGTGGGCACGAAATCCCGCTGGATGCCCGCATTGCTGCGCATCATCGACGAGTATTCAGACCAGGCATGCACGTCGAGAAAGAGGCTGAGCGCGCAACTGGCAGCCAGTGCGACTGCGATTCCCACAAGGACGCGAAACGCCTTTCGGTTCAATGCCCACGCCAGCAAGACGATGCCGAAAGGCAGAAACAGATGCGGCTTCACCGTGCAGAGAAGCAGGCCAGCTCCCGCCAGGAATGGCCGGGACTCGTGGAAGTAAAGAAAGAGCACGACGCCGAGAAGCAAAAACGCGCCTAGCTGTCCAGCCATCATGCAGACGAACACCGGAGCGAACAGATAGCAGAGCAGGTGCATTCTGTTATCCGGCCGGCCATGCAACTTCCAAAGTAGCCGGACCGATTCCATCAGACAGGCAATGAACGCGACAAACCACAACACGATGCCCGTTTTTGCGCCCACCAGGCCCAGTGGCAAGACAAGGAAAAAGGCCGTGGGCATATTCAACAGCATGTTTGGCCACTCGCCGGTATATCCTGCCGCGCGTTCGATGCGGAGGATCGCCGTGGCGTCGTAAGGATTCGCGCGATGAACAAGCTGCTTTCCGGCTGCCCAATAGGAGATAAAGTCGCGACTTCCGGCGTCGATGGAATTCGCTACGAGAACCAGAATTCCAACGCAGAAGGAAAACAGGCAGATGACAACCAGAATGCGTACAATTCTTCCCTTCATATCTCGACTTCACACACAAGAATTGGGATAGCAAAGACCGCGAGGATGCGGATGCGCGCAGAGCCTGGGCGCCTTTCTGTGGTGGTTCATCGCAATTATATCCACGGGAAAGCTGCTGGCGGTGCTATTTCAAGAGCAAATGAGTCAGGCGCATGCTGCTTTGAATATGCGCGATCTCAACGGCTGTAAAACGTGCGGACCGTCTTTGCGGGGCCGCAGTTCCGGGCTCTGGCTGGGCTATTGGGCTGCTCGGGGACGGGCCATGAGATACCATGCGAGCCAGGCTGGGGCGGTCCAGAGATAGAGAGGCGAGAGGACGTGGACAGCGCAGATTTCGGCATCCATGACGAAGATGGCCAGCGCCAAGACGGCCAGCAGGTTGCGGGAGCGGGTGGCGTAGGCGCCCTGGAGCAGAGCGGGGATGGCCAGGCACTGATCGTAAAACCAGCAGTAGGGCGCGGCGACAAGAGAGACCAGCATGAGAAGGCTGCCGTGGGTCTTCCAGTCCCAGGTGACGCGGCGGCGCCAGAAATAGATGACCGCCCAGACGCAGCAGAGTGCGGCGGGAAGGTACTGGAGCCAGGTTGCGCGGGGATCGATCCACTGACGGAGGGCGCTCGCAAGGCAGGGGATGAATTCGTTCTCGACGGCGGGGGAGCGCATGAGGCGGGAGTAGTCGAGCCAGGCGTGCGGGTCGATCAAGGAGGCGGCGGCGCTCGAAAGCGCGAGTGTCGCGGTGGCGCCGGCCAGCAGCTTCCAGGCGCGCGAGAAGAGGATCCAGGCGGCCAGAGCGGCGGCAAAGGGCAGAAAGAGATGCGGCTTGAGGGCGCAGAGCCACAGAGAAGCTCCGGCGAGAAACGGCCGGGAGCCATGCCAGCGCAGGAAGAGGACCAACCCCAGCAAGGCGAAGAGCGCGGTCTGGCCCATGGTGAGGCAGATCAGGGCCGGCGTGAAGGCCAGCGCGAGCCAGTGGAGATGATTTGAAGGAGATCCATACAACTGGCGAGCGATGCGTACGGAGAGGAGCAGACAGGCGAGCAGGAGCAGGGACCAGAGAATGGCCGCCACGCGCAAGCCGAGGAAGCCGAGCGGGTAGGCGAGCGGCAAGGCCCAGGGAGGGTTGCGCATGATGAGGACGGCGCGAACGTCAAGGCCTGCGGCGTGTTCCAGCGCCGAGACAGCATCGCGGTCGTAGGGATTGGCGTGGTGGATGAGCTGGCGTCCGGTGGCCCAGTAGGAGACGAAGTCGCGCGAGCCGGCCAGATTGCCGATGACGGGTACGGCAAAGAAGAAGAGAGTAACGATCGCGAGCGCGAGCCCGGCAACCAACGCAATCGCGAACTCCGCTAGATCACGGCGTTCCTGCGCCGGTGGAGGATCGAGCTTGCCAGCCATGGAGGCTATTCTACGGCACGGCTTTAGGCGTGGAGGCGGAGGGCCACGAGCATGAGCCCGTACGAGGGAAATGGGGCAGACTGGCCGGTGAAGACGAATAAAGAACGAAGACGCGCCGAAGCGAAAGAGCAAAATCACCGTGGCAATGTCCGAGGGTGATGTATACGGGGCCTCTCTATGGAGCCAAGGTTGTAAACAGGCGTATACACGAAGCGAAGCGAAATGGGGATAAGATTTTTCTAGTTTATTGATTTTAAAGTGCGAGCTGAAGTGTACGAGTATGGCACGCGAGATGCAGTAAGCAGTGTGCCCGGCTGAGGCTGGGGATAATCGAATCGGAGAGGAATGAAAATGAACAACCTGTTTCTGGCAATGTATGTGAAGTTGCAGAACCTGATGAACCGCGAGGAAGGCCAAGATCTGGTCGAGTACGCCCTTCTCGTTTGCCTGATCGCTCTGGCCGCCATCGTCGGCGTGAACAAGGTTGCCAGCGCGGTTACGACCGTCTTCACCAACATCAGTTCTTCGCTGGCGTAACTCCTGGCAGTCGAACGCACCCAGAACCTCAGCTCTTAGCGGGAGGGTACAGGCTGGCAAACTGCCGGGTTGTACCCTTCCTGTTAAGGCAACCGCTGGGAGCCTGAGCAAGGAAGATGCAAGCAGACAAGAAGGGCCTGCATTCTCGTCGAAACGAACCACCAAATTCCGTGCTTTTCAGCGACATGATCCTTCGTGGAGACAAGCGCGCCGGCCATGGCCGGTATATCACTTATGGGGAGAAACAAGATGCGCGACGCACTTCTGAAGTTGCACGTGAAGTTCCAGGGCCTGAAAAACGGTGAAGAAGGCCAGGATTTGGTGGAGTATGCATTGCTGGTCGCCTTGATCGCACTCGTATGCGTTGCCGGCGTCAGCAATGTGGCGAGTGCCGTGAACACCGTGTTCACGAACATCAGCTCGTCACTTGCTTAAGCACATCCGCGAAGCAGTTTTCGGATGCAAGACGCAACCCAGCGTTTCAACCTCTTCGTGGGGAGGATGCGTACCCGGCCTTGAGCAGGGCCTGCGGATTCTCCCCGCGAAGAGTGAGCCATTTCAGTGATCGAAACGAACCACCAGGAAGGGAGAAACTTCCAACAGCCGTTTCGGGAGTTTTCCTCCCAATGTCAGTGAAAGACACGAGAGATCGTGAACGCAAGGCACGAAGCACGCCTTACCCCGGCTGAGGCCGGTCATTCACCGATATTACCCCGGCTGAGGCCGGAGATTCACCGATATTACCCCCGGCCGAGGCCGGAGATTCACCGATAGGGGTGCAGGGATGAACAACACGCTTGTAAGGTTGTATCTACGATTTCAGGATCTGAATAGAGACGAGCTAGGTCAGGACCTGATTGAGTATGCGTTGCTGTTGACGCTGATTTGTCTGGCGCTGATTTCCGGCATAAACGGCATCGCCAAAGCGGTGAACACCGTGTTCACCAACATCAGCACGTCGCTCGCGTAGTTCGAAGCGAGACTTAGCTTAAACACGCGCTGCCGGACTGATCGAATCAACTCACCCCTGGACCGGGTGACACACCGTCAAGAGGTCGTGATTTCGAGAGAGGCTGGATGCGGGCGGATCTCCCGCAAGCATCCAGCCTCTCTTGCGTTGGGGCAAGATTCCTGGGTGACGAGAGGGGTTCGCGTGGCCGAATCCAGGGCTGGCAAGTCCCGTGTGATGCCGTAGAATCTCGATGATCACCCGCATAATTTCGCGAAATTCCGCAGAAACGAAACTGGACCGAGATGCTGCTGCCGACCGCCAATCAACCCAGCCCTGCCATGGGGATTCTGGAATGCGGGCTGACCGCAATCGCGGCGGCATCGGCCTTCGCGTTTCCGCGGCTGGGCAGTGGATGGTTTGCGCGCATAGAGCGGCTGTTTGCGAGGCTGGCGCAAAGGCAGGGACTTGCGGTCGCTTGCGTCGGGCTGAGCGTGATCGTGCTGCGTCTGGCGATTCTGCCCCTCTTTCCGGTGCCACTGCCGTTCGTTCCGGACGACTTCAGTTTTCTGCTGGCATGCGACACGTTTGCGCACGGACGGCTGGCGAATCCGACTCCCGCGATGTGGACGCACTTTGAAAGCATTCACATCACCATGCAGCCGACGTATCAGTCGATGTATTTTCCGGGACAAGGACTGTTGCTGGCGGCCAGCAAGGTGATTCTGGGAAATCCCTGGATCGGGTTGCTGATTGTGAGCGCGTTGATGTGCGCGGCGCTGTGCTGGATGCTGCAGGCGTGGCTGCCGCCAAGCTGGGCGCTGCTGGGCGGAGCGATTGCCGTGCTGCGCCTGGGCGTGTTCAGTTACTGGACGAACACCTATCACGCGGCCGGATCGCTGGGCGCGCTGGGCGGGGCGCTGATTCTGGGAGGGTTGCCGCGACTCACGAGGACCGGACGATTCCGTTATGCGCTCCTGATCGGGATCGGCATTGCGATTCTGGTGCTGACGCGGCCTTACGAGGGCATTTTGATGTGCCTGCCCGTCGGATTCGTGGTGGCGCGCTGGATGGGTAAGGGCAAGAACCGGCCGAGCCCCGCAGCGATGGCGCGGCTGGCCGCAGCGCCGATTCTGTTTGGCATGGCCGCCGTGGCATGGATGGGCTGCTACGACTATCGCGCCTTCGGCAATCCGCTCACGCCGCCCTACGCCGTGAATCGCAGCACCTACGCGATTGCACCCTATTATGTGTGGCAACAGGCACGGCCCGAGCCGCACTACCGTTACAAGGAGATGCAGGTTTTCTATCACAAGGGCGAACTGGATTTTTACGACGGCTATCACTCCTTCGCGGGCTTTCTCAAGCAAACGCTGACCAAAGTTGGATTCACCTTTCTTTTTTATTCGAACTTCACGCTCTTGATTCCGCTCATCATGGTGCACCGGGTTTTTCTGGACAAGCGCATCCGATTTCTCGTGATTTGCGTTCTGGTCCTGACGTCGGAAATGGCGATCGAAGTTTTCCTGTTGCCGCACTACGTCGCGCCTTTTACAGGCGCATTTTATGCGATTGGATTGCAGGCGATGCGCCATCTGCGGCTATGGAATCCGGAAGGGAAGCCGGCGGGATTGGCGCTGGTGCGGGCAACGGTAAGCCTCGTCGTGGTCCTAGCCTGCCTGCGTGTGTTTGCCGAGCCGTTGCATCTTGCCCCGAGCGAGTGGCCGGCCAGCAACTAGAATTTTACCTGGCTGAGGCCGCAGCACTTCGGTGTGGAACGTGACGGAATAGAGAAACAGTTGAGCCAGCTTCCTGGTGGACAATTGGCGATCGTCCGTTATTGGGGAAACCATCAGCCATTCGACGAATGGGTCTACAATGCGGCAGATATCGATCGTTCGAAAGTCATTTGGGCAAGAGACATGGGTCCTGCCGGCAATCAGGAGTTGATCCGGTACTATCGGGACAGAAGCGTGTGGCTGGTCGAACCGGACGCGATTCCGGCGCGAGTTTGGCCGTATCCGCTTCAGGAGCCAAAGCCATGATTAACGGAAAACGGATTGCAGTTGTGATGCCGGCGTACAACGCCGAGAGGACGCTGGAACAAACCGTGCGGGAGTTGTCGGACGTGGTGGACATCAAGATTCTGGTCGACGACTCCAGCAAGGACAAGACAGCGGAGCTTTCGCGCAAGCTGGGCGTGCAGACCTTCATCCACGACGCCAACTACGGGTACGGGCGCAACCAGCAGACCTGCTATCGCGAGGCGCTGGCGGCGGGCGCGGACATCGTGGTGATGGTGCATCCCGATTACCAGTACACGCCGCTGCTGGTTCCGGCCATGGCGGGCATGGTGGCCAGCGGCGTCTACGACATGGTTCTGGCGTCGAGGATCCTGGGCGGCGGCGCGCTCAAGGGCGGCATGCCGCGCTACAAGTACATTGCGAACCGGCTACTGACGGCGTTTCAGAATCTGTTTCTGGGCGTGAAGCTCTCGGAATACCACACCGGCTTCCGCGCCTTCTCGCGGGAACTGCTGGAGACGCTGCCGCTGCTGGAAAACTCCGACGATTTTGTCTTCGACAACCAGATGATTGCGCAGGCCGTGATGTTTGGGTTCCGGATCGGAGAAATTTCGTGCCCGGCGAAATACTTTAAGGAAGCATCCTCCATCAATTTCAAGCGCAGCGTGCAGTATGGGTTGGGAGTGCTGGCGACGACGGCGAGCTTCGTTGCGCACAAGACGGGGATTCGCCGCGTGCCGCGCTTTGGCGCCTCGGGCAGAAAGCTGTCGCGGGAATACTACTCGCAAGTCCGGTAGGGGTTTGCAATCCGCTGCTTCAAAACAGGCGCGCATCCTTATTTTCCGTGCCGAGTTCTGAGGACATGTACTATCCTCCGCTTTATCTCTTGCGTCTTTTTTCTGCCGGCTCCCGAAAAAAGAGCACCGGCGTATACTGGCGGCGAGGCGGAACGCGCGATGCCGGTTCCGATCAGTCATCATGCTGCGTCCTGAAAGTGCCTGGCGGGCGGTGACGGGCCTGCTGCTCTGGCTCTGCGCCGCGATGGCAAGCGGGCAGACACAGGCGATGCGCGCGCCGGTGATGGTATCGGTGGTGGATGAGAACGGCGTGGCCGTTGACGGCGCGCAAGTGACGTTGACGGAGCCGGGGCAGGAGCCGGCGCACCTGCGAACGGATTTTGCGGGAGTTTGCAGCTACACATTGCGGCAGCAGAATGCGTATCAGCTTCACGTGGAGAGGCCGGGATTCTACGCGACGGATGCGAGCAGGATCGAAGCCGGCCAGGCCAGCGTGAAGGTGGTGCTGGCGCACGAACAGATGGTGCGCGAGCAGGTGAACGTGACTGCGTCGCCGCCGGGGATCGACACCCAGGAGATTCCCGACCAGACGACGATGAACACGCCGGAGATCGTCAATATTCCCTATCAGACCTCGCGCGACATCCGCTACCTGCTGCCGTACTTTCCCGGCGTGGTGCACGATGCGACGGAGCAGGTGCACGAAGCCGGCTCCGAGGCGTGGGAGACGCTGGACACGATCGATGGATTCGATGTGCGCTCGCCGGTCGAGGGCACGTTGGACATGCGCGTAAGCACGGATGCGGTGCGTTCGATCGACGTGGAGACTACGCGGTATCCGGTGGAGTACGGCCGCGCCACGGGAGGCGTGCTGGCCTTCGCGACCGGCATGGGCGACAACAAGTTCCGCTTCAACGCGACGAATTTCATCCCTGCCTACCGCGACGTGAACGGAATCCGCTTCGACAATTTTGTGCCGCGATTCACGTTTTCCGGGCCTCTCCGGCGCGACCGTGCGTGGTGGTACGACGGCGTGGAGTTGGAGTACAACAACATCTATATCTCTGAGCTGCCGGCCAACGCCAATACCGACCCGCTGGTGCGCGGCAGCAATCTGGCCAAGACGCAGGTCAATTTATCGCAGAGCGATATTCTCACCGCGGGGCTGCTCTTCAACGATTACCATTCGCCTTACGAAGGCATCTCGGCACTGACGCCACGGCAGAGCACAACCAAGCGCGACATCATCGCGTGGCTGCCGTACCTGCGCAACCAATGGAGCTTCGGCGGAGCGCTGCTCGATGTGGGCATAGGTGAGATGCGCTTCCGCGACGGGCACGAGCCGCGGGGGAACACGCCCTACGAGATTACGCCGGAGATGGCGGAGGGAAGTTATTTTGAGAATCTGACCGGGCGTTCGCAGCGGCAGGAGGGAACCGCGGCGCTGTATCTGCCGCCGTGGCGCTGGGCCGGGCAGCACGACGTGAAGATGGGCCTGGACCTGGATCATATTCGTTACAACCAGGATCAGTCGCGTGCCGCGGTGAGTTATCTGCGCGAGAACGGAACGCTGGACCGGCAAAGCGTGTTTGCGGCGGCGCCGCCGTTCACGATGCACAACGGCGAAGTGGGAGCGTATGTGCAGGATCGCTGGCAGCCGGCAAAGGGATGGCTTGTTGAGCCGGGACTGCGCTTTGACTGGGACGAGATTGTGCGGCGGGCGCTGGTGGGGCCGCGGCTGGCGGCGGTGTATGGGCCACCCGGCGACAAAGACAAGACCAAGATCTCGGCGGGGATCGGGCTCTACTACGAGCACACGCAACTCGAGTACCTGGCGCAGACCTTCGCCGGAGTGCGCTACGACACGTACTACCAGGCGAATGGAGTGACTGCGACAGGGCCGGCCGAGACGACGGAGTTCACAGCCAACCAAGGCGCGCTGCGCGCGCCGCGGGCGCTCAACTGGAGCGTGGGCGTGGAGCAGGCGCTGCCGTGGTCGATCGATGCCGGCGCGAAGTTTATGGAGAAGCGCACCACCGATGTGTTGACGTTTGCGAATCAAAACGGGGCGGCGGCGCTGGCGGGCGATGATTTGCTGACGAATGGGCGCGAGGATCGCTACCATTCAGAGGAGTTCGACGCACGGCGGTTGTTTGCGAACGGATATACCGTGTATGTGTCGTACACGCATTCTTCGGCGCGGACGAATGCGGCGCTCGACTATCTGCCGACGCCGTCGCCGCTGGGAGCGCAACAAAGCGGACCGCTGGCGTGGGACACGCCGAATCGCGTGATCTCCTGGGGATGGCTTCCGGTTCCGCTGGCGATGCTGAAGAAGCAGTGGGACCTGGTGTACCTGCTCGACTGGCGCAATGGCTATCCGTATACGGCGGTGAATGCCGCACAACAGGTGGTGGGCGCGGCGGGGGCGCAGCGATTTCCGGATTATGTGAACTTCAGCCCCGGTGTGGAGTGGAAGTTTCATTTTCGCGGGCAGTATTGGGGGCTGCGCGGAGTAATTGAGAATGCAACGGGCAGCGAAAATCCCGCGGTGGTAAACAACGTGGTGGATTCGCCGGAGTATGGAACCTTCAGCGAGTTTCAGGGGCGGGCCTTCACGGCGCGCATCCGGCTGATCGGGACGAAGTGAAAAAGGCAGGGATTAGGGAGTAGCCAGTGGGGAGTAGGCCATCGCGAGCGATGGATAGGACGCCGATGAATGAACTCGGGAAGATGCTGCTGGGTGTGGGGCTGGCGATTACGCTGGTGGGGGCTTTGATCCTGCTGGTCGCGCGCATGGGTCTGCCGCTGGGGCGATTGCCCGGCGATTTTTTATATAAAGGCAAGAATGTTTCGTTTTACTTTCCGCTGGGAACGTGCATTCTGATCAGCGTGATTTTGTCGGCGATTCTGTATTTGTTGTCGCGATTCCGGCGATAGAGCGCTTGCGACCAATGTCCACTCCGCGTGCGTGAAGTTGCTTTCCAGCGCAGCGATGCCGCCCGAAGGCGGCATCGAGTGCAACGAGTCTGATGGCAATGCGCTAAATGCCGACGCCGAATTCTCCCGGCTGCTGCTCGCCGGCGTTCGAGTAGAAGTCGTAAGGCGTGCGTTTCTTGAAGCGGTAGCGGCTGCGCAGCTCTGCGCCCACGAAAATGCCCAGCGCGGCGACGGCCATTCCCACAGAGAACCAGGTAATCACCCGCAAAGCAGTGAATCCCGGCTTTTCCTCGACAGGTGTCTCTTCAACGGGCGTGAGGGAGTCGACTTCCATGGACATCGAGAAAAGCCTCCTGACACACCATGATAGCGCAAATCGTGCTTCGCTGGCAGGCGGGAGCGGTGCGGAAAACACGGGTGTTATTTACAAAACAGTGTCGATTCGGGCCAGCCATAAGGCCTTTTCGGCTTCGGGAAGAAAGCTGGCCTGAATGGAATTGGCGGCGAGGCGGCGCAGCTCTTCGCGGGTAAAGCCTTGCTGGGTATGAGCCAGGAGGAACTCGTTGGCGAGATCGGAGCCAAAGAGGGCGGGATCGTCGGAGTTGAGCGTGACCAGGAGGCCGCGATCGAAGTATGGACGCAGGGGGTGGGCGGCGAAGGAGGGGCAGACGCCGGTGCGGACGTTGGAAGTGGGGTTCAATTCGAGGGCGGTGCTCGCGCTCCGCGCCTTAAGCTCTTGGAGTAGTTTCTCGTCTTGAATAGCGGATAAGGCGTGGCCGATGCGCTCCGAGCCGATGGAAAGCGCCTCCCAAATGGCCTCGGGCCCGGTAGTTTCGCCGGCGTGGTTGGTGAGCCGCAGACCGGCCTGTGCAGCTTCAGCGTAAAGGGCACGGAATGCCTCGGAACCGGTGCGGCGCTCGTCGCCGCCCAGGCCGATGCCGACGATGGAGGGGTAGCGGGGGCGCAGCTCGGCGGCCTTGCGGAAGACGCGCTCAGCCTCTTCGACGGTGAAGTGGCGGACGGCGTCGAAGATCCAGTAAAGCGAGAGGTCGAGCTCGCGGGCGGCGCGCTCGCGGGCGCGTTCGAGGGCCGCGAAGATGGGCTCGAAGGCCCGCGGATCGAAGTTGCGCCACATATAGATGACGCCGACGGAGATGAAGACTTCGGCGTGGACGACGCCCTGGGCGTTGAGGCGCTGCATCATGCGCCATGCGGCGAGTTCGTAATCTTCGGGGTCTTTCAGGCGCCGCGTGATGGCCTTGAAGCACTCAATGAACTCGGTGAAGTCGGTGAAACGGTAGAGGGCCTCGGCTTCAGCGAGGGTCAGGTGCGGCGAGTCGTGGCGCGCGCTGAGCTCGACCAGCGTGGCCGGCAGAATGGTGCCTTCGAGATGCAAATGCAGTTCGGCCTTGGGCAGGCGGCGGATGAAGTCCTGGATGGCGGTCACACTTTTAGTGTAGCGGGAAGGCAATAAGCGATTAAACAGAGAACAGGCAACAGGGAATCAAGTGCGGCTACTGGCTTTTGATTGTGGTGGCCTTGTTGTTGACGAAGGTGACGGTCCAGGTTTTTCCGGCCTGATCGTAGGTGACGGTGCGGTTGCCCTCGGAGGAGCCATCCGATTGTGTCTTCTGGCCGATGGACATGCGGGTCTGGAGCTCGCTCATGCCGGGAAGGACCTGGTGGGCGTCGATGGCGGCCCAGACGGTTTTGGGCCAGTTGTCGTAGATGGTATGGGGATCGTCGTAGAAGAAGAGGACATCGCTGAAGTAGGCTTCCTGCGGGCCATCGATGACGCCGATGGCGGTGGCGTAGAGGCTTGGGCTGCCGGGCAGCGCGAAGACGGCGAAGACCTGGCGGCTGCCGTGCGAGATGCCATCGTCGACTTGGGCGGGCGGCGAGGCCTTGATGACTTTCCTGATGTCGAGGCGCTGAGCGGAGGGGATGACGCCCAAGGATTTCGCGAAGACGATGCGCCTGGCTTCAAACGGGAAGTAGGGCATGGTGTAGCCGTTCTTCATCCACACGCTGGTGTTCTGAAGTTTGAGTACGTCGTCGAAGGAGGTGGGCAACATCGCGCGCACGACAGCGACGTCGTCGGGCGTGAGGTTCTGCTCGGGATTAGCCTGGGGAGCGACGCCGGGATTGCGGCGCTGTTCGAAGACGACGAGCAGATAGATGCCGCCGATGGTGAGCGTGATGAGCGTGACGATGAGGGCTTTTTGCCAGTTCTTCATATGGATTTCGTCGTCGCGCGTCTACCGGGGCCGGGCAAACTCGGAGCGGTGACGGCTGTAGAGGAAGTAAATGAACAGGCCAATAACGAGCCAGATGATGAAACGGTACCAGGTGATGATGGGCAAACCAGCCATCAGCAGGAAACAGAAGATGACACTGAGGGCGGGGATGACGGGACCGCCGGGGACGACGAAGCCGCGGTGACGGCCGGGCTCGCGAAGCCGGAGGACGATGACGCCGATGGAGACGAGAACGAAGGCGAAGAGGGTGCCGATGTTGGAAAGGTCGGCGAGGGTGCCGATGTCGAAGAGGCCGGAAGGAATGGCGACCAGGAAGCCGGCCACCCAGGTGGAAAAGGCCGGAGTGCGGAAGAGCGGATGGACGTTGGAGAAGACCCGGGGCAGCAGGCCGTCGCGGGACATGGAGAACCATACGCGCGATTGGCCGATCTGGTAGACAAGGATCGACGAGATCATGCCCATGAGCGCGCCCAGCAGGACCACCAGGCGAATCCAATAGAGCGGATGGCCGCCGGGCAGAAGGGAGAGCTTCTTGAGCGCGTTGACCACGGGCGCCGCGTCGCCCACCATGGACTGCCACGGAACCAGGCCGGTGAGGCAAACAGCAACGGCGACGTAGAGCACCGTGCAGACCACGAGCGTCGCAATGATCCCGATGGGAAGATCGCGCTGGGGATTGTTGCACTCCTCAGCCGCGGTGGAGACGGAATCGAAGCCAATGTAGGTGAAGAAGATGATGGACCCGCCGGTGAGCACACCCGACCATCCGTTGGGCATGAAAGGATGCCAGTTGGCGGGATGAATAAAGCCGATGACGGCGAAGATGAAAATGAGGATGGCGACCAGCTTGAAAGCCACCATCATATTGTTGGTCGAGGCCGACTCGCGGATGCCGCGGACGAGAATCACCGTGAGCAGCATCACGATGAGAAAGGCGGGAATGTTGAAGCCGAAGTGCCAGCCGGTGTTGTAGATTGTGTTTCCGGACAGATCCTGCAGGCCGCTGGGAAGATAAGCGGGCGAGATCCATCGCGCACCGGGATGGAGGCCGAACCAGTCGAGCAGGTCAACGACGTGCGCGGCAAAGCCAACGCTGACGCTCATGTTGGAGCCGGCGTACTCCAGAATCAGGTCCCAGCCGATGATCCAGGCGATGAGCTCGCCGAGGGTCGCGTAGGTGTAGGTGTAGGCCGAGCCTGCAATCGGAATCATCGACGCGAGCTCGGCGTAACAGAGCCCCGTGAGCGCGCAGACAAAGGCCACCATGATCATGGAGATCGCGATGGCCGGACCGGCGCCGGGACGGCCGGCGAGCGCGGTGTGCGTGATGATGTAGCTCGCCAGCGGCGTGTTGACCATGCTGGAGGTGTCAAACTGCTCGCCGGAGATCGCCGTGCCGATGACGGTGAAGATGCCCGAACCGATGACCGCGCCAATGCCGAGCCCGGTGAGCGACCACGGGCCGAGGGTCTTCTTCAGGGCGTGCGCGGGTTCTTCCGATTCCCGGATGAGCTTGTCAATCGACTTGCGGGCGAAAAACTGGCTGGGCAGTGAGGCGCCTCCGTACAGGTCTCAGGTGTCAGGTTTCAGGGGTCAAAGAGCAGACCGAGGAGCCCTTGACGCTTGAGCGCCATAAACTGACACCTGACACCTGAAACCTGACCACTGTCTTCTTACCGCTTGCTTTGGCCGCGGGCCATCTTCTTCACTTTTTTCTTCTGCGATCCGCGCGGGGTGGTGCGCTTGGCCTTGGGCGCCGCCTTTTTGCGCGCCGCACGCTTGAGCTTCTTGCGTTCCGCCTTGTCGGCGATCTTCTTGGTGTCTGCCACGTAAACCTCTCTCCGTTGGGTGTAATCCATGATCCCGCCGGGACGGCGAGTGCAAATTTGATGGTAACAGGGAACGGGAGCTGGAAAAAAGCGGCGGCCGGCACACGCAAAAGCGGGGAGAAAACGGTAAACTCCAGGACGGAGAGGCGAACGTGGCTCCTGAAGCGATCGACAAAACGGCCGGCGCGGCGGATCAGGCGAAGGGCCGTGTACTGGCCATCAATCCCGGAACCACCTCGACGAAGTTCGGCATTTTTACGCGCGCGGGCGAGGAACTGTCGCGCAACATTCATCATGGCGACGATGAAATCCTGCGCTTCCGCGGGCGGCCCATGCTGGACCGTCTGGAGTACCGCGCGGAGCTGATCGAGAAGGCGCTTGCAGCGGCAGGATTCACTCCAAAAGGTCAAGGCGCGGAGCTGTGGGAGGCGGTAGCGGGGCGCGGCGGTCTTCTGCCGCCGATGGAGTGCGGCACGTACCTGGTGGACGACGTCATGGTGGCGGAGCTGAGGGCGGCGCGGCGTGGCGAGCACGCATCGAACCTGGGAGCCGTGCTGGCATTGCGCTTTGCCCAGGCGGCGGGCGTCGATGCCTATATCGTCGACCCGGTGACGGCGGACGAGTGGCAGCCGTGCGCGCGGCTCTCGGGCTCGCCGCTGGTCGAGCGGTCGTTTATCGGCCACGCGCTGAACACCAAGGCAGTGGCGAAGCGTTACGCGCGCGGGTTGGGGCGAAGTTACGCATCGCTGCGGCTGATCGTGATCCACATGGGCAGCGGGATCACGGTGTCGGCACACCGCGACGGCCGCATGATCGACAGCAATTCCATCGAGGAGGGTCCGTTCGGGCCGGATCGCACGGGATCGCTGCCGGTGCGGGCGCTCATCCAATTATGTTGCAGCGGCGCGATGACGCAAGCGGAACTGGACCGGCACGTCTTCGGCGATGGCGGGCTGTTCGCGTACCTGGGCACGCGCGACCTCAAGGAAGTGGAGCGGCGCATCGACTTTGGGAATGGCGGCGTGGGCGACCCCGAAGCCGCGGCGGTCTTCGAGGCCATGATCTACCAGATCGGCAAAGAGGCCGGCGCGATGGCCGCGGTGCTCGCAGGCAAGGTGGACGCGGTGCTCGTGACCGGCGGCATGGCCCGCTCCGAGCGTGTTGTGGCGCGGCTGCGCGGCTACGTGAAGTGGATTGCGCCGGTCGCGGTGTTTCCCGGCGAGGATGAGTTGCGGGCGCTGGCCGAAGGCGTGTTTCGCGTGCTGGACGGGGAAGAAGAAGCAAAGCGGATGGGGAAGGTAGGGACGGTAAAGACAGGGAATAGGGAGTAGAGAAACAGGGAGCGAGGGAGCGAGGGAGCGAGGGAGCAAGGGGGCAAGGGAGCAAGGGAGCGAGCACACAGCCGCCCGTTTGTCCCGCCGGTCTGCTGACCCGCACACGCGAGTCGGTCACGCAGTCGAAGGACCTGCATTTTTGCGTCCGGGGGTGAGGCGTTTCGTTAAGTCCCGCAGAATCAGGCGAAATGTTCGATTTTAGGCTGCCTCAACCCCCGCAAATGTTGGCCTGGAAGCAACCGTTTGACGCGCTAGCGTTGGTCTGGAATTTCGCGATTTTTTGAGACAAATTAATGGCAATTGCGCGCTTTAGCAGCAAGTGTGAATAGAGAATTTCGCGAATAAGCGCGCCGGTTTGCAGAGAATTTCGCATAAATGCGTCAAGATGGAGTCAAGTCCGGATTTTTCTGTAGATTGGTTCCCCTCAGGGTTTTTGGTTGTGAAGGCAAGTGCGCGGAGGGCCTAGCCCGGAGCGCACTTGCCTTCAGGCGGCGGCCGGGGCCAGTGCTTCCTGGCGGACCGTCAGTGTGCTGTCTTGCATGTTGAGGTAAGGCTGCTCCATCCACTCCTGGTTGGTTTCCATCAGCAGCGCCGTCACCAGCCGCAGGCACGACTGCTCATGGGGAAACACCCGCACCACCCGCGTACGCCGTTTCAGCTCCTGGTTCTGCCGCTCCAGCAGATTCGTCGTGCGCATCTTC
>Ga0326728_10002576_pt1 | contig 59574 bp, 56 predicted proteins | sample MB3enrmetagenome_FD_207602 | JGI IMG/M metagenome (GOLD analysis project Ga0326728, IMG submission 207602) | Lab enriched peat soil microbial communities from McLean, Ithaca, NY, United States - MB31MN | ecosystem: Environmental > Terrestrial > Soil > Wetlands > Peat | place: USA: New York... | reverse complement strand
GCAGGTAATGCAAGGTCTCCTCATCCACCGGGAAAAATCCCATGGTCGCGCCGTATTCGGGCGCCATGTTAGCCACCGTGGCGCGGTCGGCGAGGGTCATCTGCGAGAGGCCGTCGCCATAGAACTCCACGAACTTGTCCACCACGCCCCTCTTCCGCAGCATCTCGGTGACGGTGAGCACGAGGTCGGTGGCCGTGACACCCTCGCGCAACCCGCCCTTCAGTTTGAAGCCGACCACCTGCGGAGTAAGAAAATAGTAAGGCTGGCCCAGCATCGCCGCCTCGGCCTCGATGCCGCCTACACCCCATCCCAGCACGCCAAGCCCGTTGATCATGGTGGTGTGGGAATCGGTGCCCACCAGGGTGTCCGGGAGCCACACCACTTCGGAGCCGTGCCGTTGCTCGAGAACAACCTTGGCCAGAAACTCGAGATTCACCTGATGCACGATTCCGGTGGCGGGGGGGACAACGCGGAAGTTGTCAAACGCCTTCTGGCCCCAGCGCAGGAATTCATAGCGCTCGCGGTTGCGCTGAAACTCGATATCGGCGTTGCGCTCGAGGGCTTGAGGGTCGCCAAAAAAATCCACTTGCACGGAGTGGTCGATCACCAGGTCCACCGGCGCCGAAGGATTGATCTTCGCCGGGTCTCCGCCCAGACGCCTCATGGCGGAACGCATGGCCGCTAAGTCTACGATGGCGGGGACACCGGTGAAATCCTGTAGAATGACGCGCGCCGGCTTGAAAGGCACCTCCCGCGCTGCCGGATTCCTGGCATTCCATGTCGCCAGGGCCGCTACGTCCTGCTCCGTGATGAGCGTGCCGTCGCAATTCCTCAGCAGCGATTCGAGTAACACCTTAATCGAAAATGGCAGCCGCGAAATACCGCCCAGCCCGGCCTTCTCCAGGCTTTCCAGGCGATAGATCACGACGCCGCCCTTGCCCGTATCGAGCGTCTCACGCGCCCCGAACGGGTCCTGCCTATTCTTCTCTGTCACGATTCATCCTCCAAAGCCCTGCTTCCATGATAACTCCTGCACGATGACTCGTTGAGAAAAAAAGGCAACGGCTGGTGCGAAAGCTGCGGCAATCTGCGATGACTGCTGTTCTCGCTGGTCTCGGTCATTCTGGCCCTGCGCGGAAAAGGTGTGAAAAAATTCGAGTCTGACATTCTGCAACCTGCGTTTAGCGGGCTATCAGCTCTCAGCTATCAGCCGTCAGCCTTCCGTTCTCGGCCTTCGTCGTGCACTTCGATTTGCCGGACTTCATTGTCTACCGTCTGGCATTCGACTCTCGAGTTCTTGTACTGGTCCCATTTGAACAATACGGGCACCCCCCCGACCACACGTCATTCCCGCGAAGGCGGGAATCCACTCGACACACCTTTGGAACTGACCGCCTTACGGACTGGATTCCCGCCTTCGCGGGAATGACGAGCGGTCCGGCGCGGCTGAATCGTGCAAATGAGACGACTGCCAGACCTTTCGACCTTTGGCTCGGTCCTTTATTTTCATAGACATTCCAGGTTCGTTCCTTGAAATCTCGAGAGCCGAGCGTCGAGGGTCGGGAGTCGAGGAGTTAACAAGCCAGTCCCCATGCTACCGGAAGACGCTGCTTTCGCATTCACCTATCGACTCCTCGATTACTTGACTTTTTGACTTGTTCGTTTGTTTTCATAGACATTCCCGGTTTGTTCCTTCGGAAAGTCGGGAAGTCAAGGAGTCGAGCAGTTAACAGCCGTTGTGGCACTGGTTCTTCTCCTGAATCCTGAATCCTTGCCGTTGGCAACTCTTTTCAGGATTCACGCTGCCGCCCATTCGCCGACGCTCTCCGCCGCCGGTCCTTTGTTTTCTATAACATTCTCGCTTTGTTCCGGCGATTTTGGTGTTTCGCCGGCGTTCTCCTCTGCCGGACTTTCTGTCTGCGTAGCGCTGGCCTTCAGGCCAGCATCTGCCGAACTGAAGTTCGGCGCTACTTCGGCACCGTCGAGCCCTACGACCTTACTCTCAGGGGCCGAACGCCGTTCGGCCCTACCTTCGCGGTCGTCCGGCTCATCGCCGGGAGGGCTGGCTGCCTCTTCGAGCATTCGAGCATGTTCTTTGCGCATGGTCAGGAGGATTCTGACCTTGCGGTCAATCGAGCGGTCGAGCGCCATCTCCTGCCGCAGCAGCACCTCCCAAGTCTCCCCGGCCGGAGCCAGGCAGGCGTCCCGCTCGATCGCGTCCTTCTCCTCCTGCGCCTCCACCTCGTGCTGGAACTGCTCTTCCACCTCGGCGATCTCCTCCTCCAGCAGCCCGAGCAGTTCCTGATAGCAGGTTTCAACGCCCGCTTCGCCACCCTCAAAGTATTCGCTCACGAAGTCGTGCAGCTCCTGCTCGCCCTGCTGCTCGGCCTTGGCTCGTTCGGTGAAGAGCCACAGCAGGTGTCGAAACCGCGCCGGCCGCCAGCCGATTTCGCCCTGGTAATAGGTTGCGAACCGCCCCGGCTGCCGGGGCTTGAACACCCGCTGCCGCACCTGCTCGCGCAGCACGCCCAGCAGGGAAAGCAGCATGCGCAGCCGCACCGAGGGGTCGGTGGGCTCTCCCAGGTCGATCTCCATGGCCGCCGCGTGGGAGGGATCGAAGGTGGCCGCGGCGATCTCTTTCAGGCGCTCTCGTCGCCGCTCCTCGACCGCCTGGAGAGCGCGCCGCATCAGGCCCGTCTCCATGCGCTCGATCCGATTGCGCCGCCAGTAGAGCCTGGCCAGGTCGGCGAGTTGCCGGTCCCGGAGGGCGTCGCCGGGGCCGTAAGCGGTCGCGAGTTCCCGTTGCAGGGCTGCGTACCGTTCGGGATCTTCGCCCAAGGCGCGCATGACGGCGGCTTCGTTTTCAGGCGCGGCATCACAGCCGTGCTGGAGCGCGTTCATTCTCATGCGCTCCTTTCCGGCCTCGCTGCGAGGACCGGTGGAGTGCTGCGAATTGCCCCGGGCCGCAGCCAGCCGCTGGGGAGTAAGAGAAGTAGGTTTGCGTAGTGACATAGTAACTCCATGAATTGGAAAGTTGAGAGCAGGGGCGGCAGGCGAGCCGTCCCCACGCGAGGTGAGACTGACGTTCACAACAGTATAGGCTACCACGAGCCCAGGCAGCTTGTCAAGAGGCAAGATGTGTACTGACTAATTTGGAACGGCCGGCTGGCGCAGGGCGAAGCCCTGCGTTGCGCGGGTGGCGGTTGTACCAAACCTTGGTCGTCAGCTCATCAATGGGGCAACATCGAGCCACACGCATGTGTCGATCAGGAGGTTGAACCTGGCCTCTTTTTTCTGTTTGGTCATGCTATACCTCTTTCAGAGTCGGCGGGGCGTGCTATCCATTAACTGCCTCTTTCAGGCCTTCGTGCTCGAAAGCCGAAGCCATCCGGTCGATCTCGTTCTTGCCGACACCATGATGGGCGGCCTCATTGCGCCATGTCGAGACGGCCTTGCCGACTTGCTTGGCTATCTCGCGCGCCTTGGCGGCGTCCAGTTCAAAGTACTGTGCCACGGACATGGCCAGCGGCAGGGACGCTGTGCCATCATCCTCATTGATTGCCGTGGTCAGTATGCGCGGCTTGATGTCGGCCGGTACAGGATTGAGATCGTAGGCCGGTGACAGAAGCCAGCCGTCGCTGCCCTGATAAAGAAAACCGTGATTCCGTAGATGGTCGTCGGTATTGGATATGAGGATGTTAAAAACGATGCGCCGCCAGAGCGCTTCGATGTCGGCTTTTGGGGCGGCTCCGTGCTGGCGCAGTGCGTCTACGATTTCGAGATAGCTGTGTGACTCATTATCTTTAGCGCATCAGGGCCCTGCCCCATCTATCCGGCGCAGAATCTCCGATGGCCCCGAACATCGGCATATCAGCGGACGTATGAAATGGTCCGGGGCCGAGTTTTAAGGCCGGTTCGAGGGAGAAGCGGTTGGGATGTTGGAGCCAGGCGTCGTTGTATTCAAAGGTCGCGCCCTCCTTATTTTTGCGGACACGTCCCCATAACCGCCCGACAAGATGCGGCACGCCGTCCAGGTCCACATACACAAAAACTTGCCTTTCCATTCTTACCTCTGTTGATTACTGTTTCCGCGGTCGGGAAATCCGCTGCGGCAGATGCTCTTCTTCGAGCTGCAGGCCGACCGTGTCGTTCCTCGGGTCGGCGAGGTCGGCGAGCCGATCCGTCAGGCCCAGGACGAACAACACGATGGCATAGCTGCCGATGGCAACGCCGGGCTCGCCTTTTTCGATTTTGACCAGCGTCGTCCGGCTGATGGATGCCCGCGCGGCGGCGATTTCTGCTGGAATGCGCCGGCGCCGGCGCGCGTCACGTATATCGTCGCCGAGCTTGCGCAGAGCGCGCGTGACGGGTATAGGGAGCATCCCCGATGGTTTCTTGGTTCGCATAATTAACGTCCATTCTTATGGTCACTATCAGCATCAATGTACATAATTATGAACGTTGAGTCAATGGCTGTCGGAATTCGCGGGCTGACGCAGGCTCCTGCCCTTTTGGAGTCGGCGATGTCCCGAAGGGACAGGTCTGTGCTGCCCGCTCAGTCCAGTGGATCCATGCGGAGCACGGACACGTCATGCAAGTAGTAATACCGCCAGCTTGACCATCGATCATTCATTCCGGAACCTGCGAGGGACGGGCGGTGTCAATAATAACGGAGTCGGAGGAAGTGGTCCCTGCTGCGCGAAGCGCCTTGGAGTGCGGCAGCGCCACTTGCCGCCTTGCTCCTGTCGAGAAGAAGGCGGCAGCTCCGCAAGCTGCGCTGCCGCACTCCAAGGCGCTTCGCGCAAGAAAGGAGCTACGATGAAAATACATCCGGGTATTCGAATCGACCGAATTCCAGTCGAAGGTTGGTTGGGTCTCCTTTGGGGCAGCGTGATTATGATCCGGACCATTATTGATGTCCCCGACGCGCGGTGGTTCTTCCTCGCCAGCCTGCCGGGCGGCATTGCAGTGGCTATCGCTCTGCATTATTGGAGAACCCGCAAGACGTAAACGAAGGGGCGGTGGCTCCCGCGATCTTCTGAAGGATAGCTGCGCAGCGTCGCCGGCAACAACTGCAGCTTGCAAGTTTTCAGATTCCCGTTCCAAATTCCACATTCCAAATTTACGGGGTGGATTCCCGCCTGCGCGGGAATGACGAGGTTAGAGCGGCCGATCACCATCGCTAGCTCGTGGATTCCCGCTTGCGCGGGAATGACTGTACCCATGAGCGTTCGTGTCTCGCAAATGACACCACTACCGGGTGCTGTCCTAATTTCGGGTGTAGCGCCGGCTTCCAGCCAGCAAAGAGCCGCCAAGATGGCGGCGCTACATTCAAACTAGGACAGTACCCACTACCGAAGGGACAGGTGCGTGCCCAGTTCTTGATTTATAATGGCAGTGTGCGAAAGTGGCGGAATTGGCAGACGCGCCAGACTTAGGATCTGGTCCCGCAAGGGGTGGGGGTTCGAGTCCCCCCTTTCGCACCAGGTTTCTCGAGTCTCGCCTGTTGTAGCGGCGAGTTTACCTCGCCAAGTGGCGGCGTAAACCCCGTTTCTAGGTTCCGGCAGTGGGTCAGTTTGATTCTTGCAGCGGCGGTCTCTGACCGCCGGTCCTGAATTCTCAAGGAATTCAGGCGCTCGGAGAGCGCCGCTACAGCAGACTGACCCACTTACCTAGGTTCGGGTGCTGTCCTAATTTCGGGTGTAGCGCCGGCTTCCAGCCAGCAAAGAGCCGCCAAGATGGCGGCGCTGCATTCAAACTAGGACAGTACCTAGGTTCGATATCACTTGCCAGAGCGAGCGAATTCACGGTATGTTCGCAGGTTTGGAAGGTGGCGGAAAACGCTGTTGTAGGCTGGATAACCCCAGCGATTCGTTCATCATCTCAGGGAAGAGTCGCAGGTGGATGGGTCTGGGGATCAAGAGGGTGGGAAAGAAGCACGTCGTAGGGGCGGCCCTGGTGGCAGCGCTCGGGCAACCAGAAGGGTTGCCCCTACCAAGTTCTCGAGGGGGAGGAAGTCGAGACGGAATGCTGAAATGGACTGGTACGATGGCGCTGATGGCTGTGCTGGCCGTCGGGTTTCTGACCTCCTGTGGATCGTCGAAGCCGAAGGTAACGATTCCCACAGGTTCGCTCACAACCATAGTCGGTGATCTCCCCGGCCCTTGTGATGCCGTTTCATTCCCATTCAATATCACCGATCTTGTTTTCACCGGCCCTTCCGGCAATGGCGAGACCTCGGTTTCGACCGTAGCCATCAATGCGGGCTCCGTTTCCGAGCCCGAAATCCGAATAAATCTGGGCTGCTTAAGAGACTTTTCGACGCCGCTCTCGATAGGCACGGCCAATGTCGGGACCTATAATCTCGCTCAAATATGGATGAGCGAGCCCCAATTGACTTTCTACGACCCGACAATCCTCCCGCCAAGTCTTCCGATCAATACGGCGCAACTTACAATGAACCCTTTGAAGCTCTACCAGCAACCCGTCGATCCGCCGCTGGTCATCGCCAAGAGCGCGGCCAGCGTGCTGCACATCGATTTTGATATGCTCCACATGATTCAGAGAATCACCCTGGATCCCACGAATAACAAGCTGGCGGTCAGCGCGACGCCCGAAGTCACCTTTACGCCCGTCACGTCGGCAGGGAGCGCTGGTCTAGGCTTTGGTGAAGTGGACGACTTGGTGGGGTTTGTGCGCTCGGTGACGCTTCCCCCACCTGTGCCACTCACGCAGTACGACGGCAGTTTCAACCTGCAACTGCTCTCTGCCTCCATCAGTTCACCGCCCCTCGCCACTATTTATCTCAATAATTCTTCCCAGATTTACGGCTTTTCCAACCTTAACCAAGTGGATACGGATGATTTTATGGAGGTCGATGGCTACATCGACATCGACGGGAATTTCGTGGCGACCTCCGTGGAGGACGAATATACGGAGGTTATCCCCCAGCTCGGAAGCCATGAGCCGCCGACCTTGGCTATAATCGGGCCGGTCACCTCGGTAACCCGGGACGCGCGAGGCAACGTGACCACCTTCAACCTGTGGGCGCGCGATGTGGAGCCGAACGACCCGGCCGTGGTGGAGCTTGATACCATACCGGTCGTTAACCTCTCGTCTTCGACGACCTATCAGTATTCCTCGCGAAGCGTCAACTTCGCCAATCTGCCTTTTGGTCCCGCCAATATCAACGTGGGCCAGGAGGTGATTGTGCACGGGCAAGTTGTGGCGCCCTCGGCATCGAGCGGCTCGGGTGCGCCGCAGCTCCCCACGCTGGTGACGGCGTACAAGGTTTACGACAAGTTGCAATCCATTCAAGGCAGCGTTTCTTCGTTGATTCAAGTCGCGGGGGACGACAAGACGGGGGCATTCACTTTCAGCCCCTGCGCCGTCATGTTTCAGAAGACGCCGGCTATGGTGCTGACCAACAACCAGACCAATTTCGTCAATCTGACGGGCTTGTCCGCGCTCGGTGGGGTGGGAGGAAACCCCACCGTGTTGGTCAAGGGCCTGCCGTTCTACGAGGGACAAGCGCAAACGATCAACGGGGTGCCTGTGCCGGCGGGAACGATGGTGATTCTCGCCAAACAAGTACACCTGCTGCAATAGCAGTGGCCAGTGGTTAGTGGCTAGTGCCTAGTGGCGAGTGGATGGAGTCAGTCCTTCGAGGAGCACCTCGACCCGTCGAAGCCACGACTTCTTAACTCCTCGACTCCTCGACTCTTGACTCTCTCACAGTGCTGGAAGGCTCAGTGGTTTCCCTCGTTTTTTCCTCTCCCCTGGCAAGTGGGTGAACTTCATGTCTTTTCCCGCAAGCATTTTTGTGAGCAGGATAATCTGCCCGGCGTGGTGGGAGAAATGCTCGACAACATGGAAAACAGCCCGCAGGCCGGTGACGCGAAACCCCTGAATGGAATAGGTTCGTGCAAGAGCCGCAGCGTCCAGCTTGCGCAGCACGCGGCCGGCGTCGGTGGCTGCCTGCCGCAGGCGAGCGAGGAGAATCGGGCGGGGGATGGGGCCGAGTGCCGAAAACTCCAGGTCGCGCTCGCGGCGGTCGGGCGCGCCACCCAGGCCCGAAACGATCCACTGCCTGACGTTCCCTTCCAGGTGCAGCGCCAGGTTGCCCACACTATTCGAGGCGGGGTTGGCGCGCCACCAGATTTGCTCAGGGGAGAGCTCGCGCAGGCAGGCCTCGAGGCGCGGCAAATGAACTTGCAGGAGCAAATGGCGGGCCTGAGCCAGAAATGGCCGGCTGAGATTTATCGGTTTCATGTTGTTTTCTTTCCGGCGCGGATACTCTCACGCAGGTTGGCCTTCCAGGCCTTGTCCTCCCAGTAGGTCAGCCACAGGTAGAAGGTGGCGTAGCTTCGCCACCCGGCCCAGCGCTGGGCCAGTTTCTGGACGCGAGCGGCAGAGGGCGGCTTGCGAAACCCGTAGAAGTCGCCGATCACCTTGCGCAACCCCACGTCTGCGGCGGGGAGGCAGTCGAGGTGCCCGAGGGCTCGCAGGCCGACGTAATGGGCTGTCCAGGGGCCCACTCCATCCTGCTCCATGAGGCGGGCGTGAGCCAGCGCGGGTTCGAGTTCGCGAAGGCCCTCCAAATCCAAGCTGCCGTCCAGCGTAGCGCGCGATATGCCAATCAAGTAGCGGGCCTTGGGGCCGGAGATTTTAAGGCGGCGTAACTCCCCTGGGGTGACAATAGCCAGAGCGGCGGGCTCGGGGAAGGCGTTATAGCGGCGACCCTGAAAATCCAGGCGTCCACCATAGGTTTCAATCAGGGCCTTCTTCACTTGGTGCGCAAAACTGAGGTTCACCTGCTGCTCGAGGATGGCGGATATCAAGGTTTCGAACACCGTAGGCGCTTGGGGAATGCGCATGCCTCGAAAGTGCTCCGAGAGGCGGCTAAGCACGGAGTCGGCGTGCACCTGTTCGTAGAAGTGAGTCAGGTCGAGGCCAGTGGAGAACTGGCGCTCGACCTGCGTGGCAACCGCCCGCCGCACGGCGTGATCGGCGGCCCCGGCCAGGATGCGAATCTGCAGCAGCGACTTCCCTCGCTCGAGTTCCTCGCGCACCGCGTACAGCGCCAATTGCCCGCCAACCTCGGCCACGCGGCGGTATTCTCCATCTTCAAAATAATCGAGCAAAGGAGGGAAGCGCCGCCCGTTCAAGAGTTCTGGCGGGCTGAGGATGAAGCGCAGCGTGCGGGCAAAGCTGAAGGGCTCGCGAGGCCTTAGTATCATGGGCGCTGAAAGGCTCTTAGGCATGGCGGCAATGTCAAACCAGTGAACACGCTATTCTGCCTTAGCCAGCCGACGCCTGCAAGTGTCGGAGCCTGCTGCGTCAACCTGCTTGCGAAAGGACCCTCGAGGTTGTATCTTATATCAGGCCTTGTGCATCCATAGGGGTGGGACAGTTGGCGGGCGCCGATGCCTTTCCTGCTTTGCCGCGATAGAGTGGGTCGGCAAGGGGCTGGACGCCGCCTGAAGTCTCACACATGGGCGCAGGTCAGGCGGGGCAGGATGCACCATGAGTGAACTTCAGGCAGCCACACTGGCCGGAGACGAGTCTCTCCTTGTAAGTGAGGCGAAGGCGGGGAACTACGCGGCTTTCGAGGAGCTCGTCAACCGCTACGAGAAAAAAATCTATCGACTCGGGATGAACATTACAGGAAGCCCTGAAGATGCCGAGGACGTGCTTCAGGATACTTTCCTAAAGGCTTTCGAGCATCTCGCTGACTTCCGGGAAGATTCACGCTTCTACACCTGGATCGTGCGCATTGCGGTCAATGAAGCGCTGATGAAGCTACGGAAGCGGCGTTCCAGTAAAGAAGTTCCCTTTGAAGAAACCGAGGACCAGGAGGGAGAAATTCTGGTTCGTGATTATGCGGACTGGAAGCCTAATCCTGAACAAACCCTGGCTCGGGAAGAGATGGAACAAATCCTGCGCAACGCCATTCAAGCGCTTCCTCCGGGTTTTCGGACGGTCTTCTATTTGCGCGACGTGGAGGGTCTCTCGACGGAGGAGACGGCGCAGTTGCTCAATCTGAGCATCGGGGCGGTGAAGGCGCGGCTTTTCCGGGGGCGGCTGCGGCTGCGGGAAGAGTTAAGTAAAGTTTTGAAGCGAGGATGACTTTCGTGAAATGCAAGAGCGCGGTCAATGAACTTTCCAATTATCTCGATGGCGAGTTGGACGAGGAACTGAAACAAACGATCGAAACTCACCTCGGCAAGTGCCATCACTGCCACGCCGTATTTGACACCACGCGCAAGACTATCGACCTTTATTGCGATGGCAAGCTCTTCCCCTTGCCGGCGGATGTACGCGCGCGGTTGCACGAGGCTCTGCGCCGTCGCGCGCAGCACGTCTGAAGGTCCGTCGAGAAAGTCAAGGTGGGGCTTCGGGTTGGTGCTGTCCTAATTTCGGGTGTAGCGCCGGCTTCCAGCCGGCAAAGAGCCGCCAAGATGGCGGCGCTACATTCAAACTAGGACAGTACCCTGGGGCTCCTGACCTTTGAAAAGGAGGGAATGACCGATGGCATTCTGCGGAAAATGCGGGGCTCAGTTGGCCGAAGGAACGAGTTTCTGTGTATCGTGTGGTACTCCAGCAGGTTCAGCCCCGGTTGGCGCGGCAGCGCCAGCGGCAAGCGGGACGGCAATGTCCTCCAACGTGGCGGGGCTCCTTGCTTACGTCTTGGGGTTTATCACCGGAATCATCTTTCTGGTCATCGAGCCTTACAAGAATGATAAGTTCGTGCGCTTCCACGCCTTCCAGTCAATATTCTTCAACGTGGCGCTGGTCGTTTTCTGGATCGCTTACAACATACTGGGGAGCATCTTGGGGGTCGTGTCGCTAGGGTTTATGGTCGTGGTGATGGGCTTGATAGGGCTTGTAATCTCGCTGGCGATGCTCGCCTACTGGATCTTCCTAATGTACAAGGCGTACAACCACGAATTGTATAAGATACCCTTTATCGGGGATCTGGCTGCCAAGCAGACTGGTTAAGGTGAAGGTGGCCCCGCGCGGGGCCAATTCGTGAATAGCCGTAGGTGAAACCTACGGACACTAAATGGCAAAACCCCATCAATCCTGAAGGGGTTGACTTCAGTGTCGCACACTTGACTTCCCCTTTTCGCTTGACAATTCCCGCCGCTAAATGCAATTTAGCAGGTTTCACGGTAGTCTCTTGTCTTGAGTGTGACTGCTATGGGAGTTCTCGTTTGCTTTCACGATCGCTGCTTTGACGGCGTCGGTTCAGCCGCCGTATTCACCCGTTTTTACCGTCAGTGCATCGACCCGAATGCGGAATTCCGTTACCACGGGTTAGTGCACCGGGCCGGACAGTTGTTTGACGAGGGCCTGTTTGACGAACGGGAAAACGTCATTGTGGATTTCAAATACTCGAGCTCCGAACGGCTCACCTGGTGGTTCGACCACCATCAAAGCGCGTTCCTTACCGAGTCCGATGCGGAACATTTTCGCCATGACCGGAGCGGGAAGAAGTTCTACGGGCCTGATTATCGCTCTTGCACCAAGTTCATTGTCGAAACATGCAAGGCGAAGTTCGGCTTTGCGGCCCCCGAGCTGGAAGAGTTGGTTTATTGGGCGGACCTGATTGATGGCGCGCAGTATCCGGATACTCGAACCGCGGTGGAAATGCATGATCCGCCCACGCAGCTTACCCTGGTGATTGAGGGGACGAGCGACCCGCAGTTCTCGGTGCGATTAATTCCCAGGCTGATTTCCCAGTCGCTGCGGGAGATCATGGATCTCCCTGAGGTGCGGCAAACGTTTGAACGCCTGTACGCCGTTCACCTCAAGACCATCGACATCATCCGTTCTCGGGGCGAATTAAAGAGCGGAGTGGTATTCTTCGACGTCGCGGACCAAAAGTTCGAAGGCTTTAACAAGTTCATCCCGTACTATTTGTTTCTCGGGGCAGTCTACAGCGTGGCCCTGAGCCGGTCTCAAGCGCGGATCAAGATTGGCGTGGGGAGCAATCCGTGGAACCCCGTGCCGAAGACTGCTAATCTTGCCAGCATTTGCGAGCGATACGGAGGCGGTGGCCACGCCAAAGTTGCGGCCATATCGCTGCCCCCCACTGATTTGGCCCAGGCCAGGAGTATTGCAAACGAAATCGTGAGCGGCTTGCGGTCCGGTTTGAGGGAACAGGGAGTAGGGAATAGGGAATAGGGAACAGGGAGCAGGGAACGAGGAAGAGGGAACAGGGAACACGAAAGGGGGAGCTGCTGTTCCCTGTTCCCTGTTCCCTTCTGCTTGCTACCGAAGCCGGTGTGTGGTAAGAAGGTAGACAGGTGGAAATCCAAAGAAAGGGCTATCACCGAGTGATTGTTTCACACTTGCAGGAGTAAAGTAGCCTGACCTAGGGGGAGTGACCGCATTGGACGAGGCGACGGGGGCAGAGCAGAAGGCGATCAACGTTAAAGTCTATGGTGCGTCGGACATGGGTCGCATCCGTAAAAACAACGAAGACAACTTTGTGGTTTGTAACTTGACCACCGGCGAAGTGGGCCTTATCCCTTCCCTTCGTGCTCATACACTGGGTCGTCTCGGCTCGCTCTTTATGGTAGCAGACGGAATGGGAGGGGAGGCGAGTGGTGAAGTTGCGAGCCAGATTTGCACGCTCACTGTCCCCAAGCGTCTGCATGAAAATCTGGACTCGCTGGACCGGGTCAGCGCGGCGAACTTCGCGCATCTGCTCCGGGAATCCATCGAATATGCCAACCAGATCATTCACCAGAAAGCGCAGAGCGATCCTATTCATCGCGGCATGGGAACGACGGCCACGGTGGCCGCCTTGTTTGGGCAATGTCTTTTTGTGGCGCAGGTGGGAGATTCTCGGGCCTATCTAATTCGCCGGGACGAGTTGGCCCAGTTAACTCGCGATCAGACCTTTTTGAACTACCTCAAGGAAATCGGTGTGGACGTGCCCTCCGACCCGGAAATGGACAGCCGCAAGAGCATTCTGACTCAGGCGGTGGGGAGCAGCGAGAACGTGAACGTAAAGTTGACGTACACCAAACCCCAGCAAGGCGACAGTCTCCTGCTTTGTAGCGATGGTCTGTACAATATGGTTTCCCCTGCCGATATCTTTGCAGTGATGAAGGGAACTGAACCGCTCGCTAACAAGTGCCAGTCCTTGATCGACAGAGCCAACGCCAAGGGCGGGAGCGACAACATCACGGTAGTCACGGCAGAGTTCAGCGGACCCGGACTTCCGCCCGCGGCCCCCGCGGCCGTGGAAGTTAAGGAATTCAGGGAACAGGATTTTCTTAGCTGATCCGCTTGATTTCCACCCGGAAGAGGTGCTCTCCCAGGAAAAACTCATCTCCCGCCTCGAGTTCGATCTCATTTCGTACCCGGCGAAAGACGCCATTGCGGCTCCTCAAGTCCTGAAGGACGAAGCGTCCTGGCTGAGCCACGATACGGGCGTGAGTCCCAGACATGTAATGATCGTCTTTAAATACCAGATTGGCGTTCGTCCGCCCCAAGGTGGTTTCAGGCGTTTCCAATCGGAACTCTTCGATGACCTCGCCTGTCAGCAGGATGTGTTCGAGCTTGGCAGTTATAGGGCCGCGCTGCAGCACGGGTGGGCTAGCCCATACCACCGTGCCTTGGGTGGTACCGGGTTTTTCCGCTTCGTCCAGGCTTTGCGTGGTGAATCGAAACAGATCCTGCCCCAAGAGAAAGATGTCCCCGGGGACAAGTTCGGTGTCCTGTCGTTGCCTGACGAAGGTCCCGCTCAGGCTGCCGCAATCCTCGAGAAAAAGCTTACCCTGCCGATTTGAAAGCAAAGCATGGCGGTCTGCAAGCCGGGGGTCGTCAGGATAATTGATTTCACAATTGGATCGTCCAATGGAAACTCCACCGACGATTTGCAGCGGACTCCCCCAGGAGCCGTCGTGCTTCCTCTCGCTGATTTGCGCCTCAATGCTCGGCATGCGAAAACCGTCAAACACCAAGGTCCCTTCAGGCACGGCGGCAGGCAAACGAGAATCCACCTTTCCCGCAGTCGGCGTTGGAGCAGGCGGGGTGGGCCTTGCTTCCGGAGGGCTGATTGCCGGTGGCTGTGGGCGCGCGGCTGGCGGAGTTGGCGTGGTGACCTTCGGAGGCAGGGGTTGCGGTAACGTCCGTGGGGGAGCAGGCGCTGCCGGAGACAACCGCGGGACAGCAGGCGCCGGGGCCTGAGGAATGACCCTTGGTGGATTCGACGGAGCCACGGGTTGGGACGCAACCGGCCACGGCGCCGGCTGCGGAGTAGTTACTGGGGCCGCAGATACGAGCGGTGTGCCACAGTAACCGCAAAACTTGCTGCCCACCGCGAACGTCTTATGGCACTTCGGGCACTCCCGTTGCGATGCCTGCGGAACGTTCGGCCGAGCGACGGGAGGATTTGACGCGGCCTGAAGGGGCTTCCCGCAACGAGCGCAGGTTGAGGCAGTCGCGGGGTTGCCGCTTCCGCAGTTCGCGCAGGGGATATAGCGCACGGTTCCTTCGTAGTTTGGTTCGCCAGACATATTCACTGCTCCGGGGGCCGAAGCTGGTTACGGACGATTGCCAGACACTCGCATTAGTATAGCAGCGAAAATCCTCGCCGGTGACGCTGATTCTTGTTCGAACCTCGGATATAGCCCGTGCTTCCCATATTCTTTCCCAAGAAGGGCCTCAGGTCAACTGAAAGATGGGGATCTTCATTCGCTCGGGTGTTTCCAGGAAACTTCGTAAACGTCCACCAGGGCGGATTTGCCTTTCACCCTGATGCTTTCCAAACGTTGGGCGGGCAGTCTGATTTCCCTGAAGGTCGACTCGGAAATCAGAATCTGACCTCCAGCCGCATGGGCGCACAGCCGGGAAGCCAGATTCACGGCGTCGCCGATCACGGTGTAGTCCATGCGCTTCGAGGAACCGATGTTGCCAGCGGTCACTTGGCCGGTGTTGATTCCCAGTCCCATTTGCAAGGGCTCTTGACCGCGCGCCTGCCACTCATGGTTGAGGGCCATGAGCGCGCGTTGCATTTCCCCCGCCGTCTTGACGGCACGCTGCGCGTCGTCGGGCTTGGACCATGGAGCTCCGAACAGCGCCATGATTCCGTCGCCAAGGTACTTGTCCAGCGTGCCTCCATTGTCAAAAATAAGGTCCGTCATCTCGCTGAAGTACTCGTTCAGCAGCTCGACGATTTTTTGCGGCGGCAGACGTTCGGAGAGGCGAGTGAACCCGCGGATGTCCGCGAACAGAATTGTGGCCACCTGGTTCTCGCCCCCCAGCCGGATCTGGTCCGGACTGGCCAGGATCTTCTCCACCACGACGGAGCTCATGAACCGTTCCAGGGCCTGGCGTTCGATGGCGCGGCGGGAGAGTTCCGCGTGGGAATGGGCGCGGTCGTAGCTGATCGCGGCTTCCGCCGCGACCACGGAGAAGATGTCCAGCTCCTCCTTCGAGAAGGCATAGGGTTTGCTTAGACAATCGACGTAGAAGAGACCAAAAACCTTGTCTTTGTAGATGAGGGGAGCGCACATGGCGGAGCGAATGCCGGAAATCCGAAGGCTCTCGCTGCTCGAGAATCGCTGGTCTTTGGGAAGGTCGCGAATCAATAGCGGAATTCTCTCCGTCATCACCCGGTCGATGAGGGTTTTCGACAGTACGGGGCCGGTGGGGTCGGTCTTATGCTGCTCGTCCTTATAAAGCAAGACGGCCGGACGGAAGCCTTTCTTTTCGTCCCAGAGCATCACGAAGCCGCGTTCCACGTATTCCATCTGGAACACGAGCTCCATCACCTGCTGCATCACTTCCTCGGGCGTCATGACGGAGGAAAGAGTCTTCCCCACCGCCAGCAGGAGCTTCAGCAAGTTGTTTTCCCGCTCCAGCGTTGATAGCCGTTCCGGGAGCGGCGTTTCCGCCGCCGGGCGCGTTCCGCTTTCCGGGTGAAGCCGGGCGCTCAGGGCGTCGCGGCCGCTCAGTCCGCTGATATCTCTGCCGGCATCGCGGCCCGCCTCGACGTAAAAGGGAAGTTGCGTGGCCGCGTCAAACTTGAGCTCGAAGATTCCGATGTTGATCTTGTCCTGGTCCGCGAGGCGATGCTCCTGGACCGGTTGGTCGTTGACAAACGTGCCATTCATGCTTCCCAGGTCGATGATCAGGACCGTCTCGCCCGGCAACGCGGTGACGCGGGCATGACTGCGGGACACGCTAGGGTGCTGCAGCACCAGATCGTTAGATTCGGCGCGTCCGATGCTCACCGTGGACCCACTGATTTCAAAGATCTGCGTCTGATTGGAAGGGCCGGTTATAATGAGTCGAGCCATTTCAAACCCCACAATGCCAGCCAAAAAGCATTGTATACTAAAAGGTGGAAGGTGTTGGGCTGAGTCGAAATGTTGCAGAGCGTTCTAGTCGCCAGCGCTGGGGTATTGATAATCGTTGCCAGCCAGATTTTCTGGGTTGGGCAATTTCGGAAGTGGCTAAGGTCCCTGATCCCCAGCTCCGTTTGGCGCCGTCGGGTCGTCCTTGCCGGTTTCGCGGCTTATCTTCTATTGTTGTCCTACAACCTTCTTCCGTCATGGCTGCGGGCTGTTGTCAACAGGCTCGCGACCCTACGCGAGGCGGGAGGCGCCGGAACCGCACATCTCACTGTGGGCGGAGCTCTGAACCAGGCGCATTTCTGGGGTTGGATTCGCGGCGCACGACTGGCCGAACCCACCCACCTTACTCTGCGCGCCGCTCTGCTCCAGGGACCTTTCCAGTGGTGGATATTCTGCTCGCTATTGGGTTTTCTTATTGCCGTCCTGTTAGGGATGGGGGACCGGCTTGCCCGCGCCGCCCGTTGGCTATACCGGAGGGTTGCGCAGGCGGGCCGCGCATTGCCCTTGCCCAATCCTGTTTCGCTCGCGCGGCGTCGCTTCCTCGAGAGGACCGCCGTGGCGATGACCACGGCCCCCTTTGTGGCCGGCGCTTATGGGATGTTTTATGAGCGCCTCAATCTCGAAATCTCGCATCGACGGATCAAGATTCCCCGGCTCCCGCGGGCCTTCGAAGGCTTCCGGATCGCACAACTCTCGGATATCCACATCGGCGCGTTCATGCCCGCCGACGAGATTCGACGCTACGTCGGCATCGCCAATGGACTCAAGGCAGAAATGGTTGCGCTGACGGGTGACTTTGTCACCTGGGATCCTTCCACTCAATTTGCGGTGGTGGATGTGCTGGCGGGAATCAAGGCTCCCTTCGGCGTTTACGGCTGTCTGGGCAATCACGAGATATATGCGAACGCGGAAGATTCCATCACCCGCCTTTTCGCGCTTCGCGGGGTTCGCATCCTGCGAGGCGAGGCCGCGTTAATAACGTCCGGGAATGAGGCCATCAACCTGCTCGGGGTAGACTACCAGTCGCGCACCCGGATGGGACCGCGCAACCAGCGCCTGGTGCGTGAGTACCTTTTGGGTGTGGACCAACTGATGGTCCCCGGCACGGCGAACATTCTGCTCAGCCACAACCCCAATACCTTCGACCGCGCAGCCGAGTACGGGATTGACCTTAGCCTTGCCGGCCACACCCACGGTGGTCAGGTGACGCTCGAGTTTATCAGTCCGGGCCTCTCGCCCAGCCGCCTCATCACTTCATACGTCCGCGGCTGGTTCGAGAAACCGGGAGGTCAACTCTACGTCAATCGGGGCATTGGAACCATTGGGGTGCCAATCCGATTCGATGCTCCGCCCGAAATCACAGTCTACGAATTAACCCGCTCCTAAGAACGTACGGAGGAACATAAAATGAAACAAACCAGAGGGCGGCTCTCCTTCTTATCGATATTTCTCCCGCTTTTGATCGTTACCGGCTGCAATACGGAAAATTGGGATGCCGGCCCTCCGCAGGCGGAATCTCGGACCATCAAGCTTGGCGGAGCCAAGTCGGCGCGAGTGGAAATCGACATGTCCGCCGGCGATCTGAGCGTGGGCCCCGGGGCGGAGGAACTGCTCGAAGCTGACTTCTCCTACAGCAGCAATTCGTCAAGGCCCCAGTTGGATTACAAGGTGAGCGAAGGTCAGGGAAGACTCACAATCCGGCAGCCGGAGTCATTTCACGGTCGCGGTGGCGGCCACAATACGTGGGATCTGCACCTCAGCAACAAGGTGCCGATGGAATTAAGGGTTCAGCAAGGCGCGGGCCGCACCAAACTCACTCTGGGCGGCCTGGCGCTCAGCAGGCTGGACCTCGAGATTGGGGCGGGGGAAACCATCGTGGATTTGACAGGCGATTGGAAGAACGACCTCGCCGCCAGCATCCAGGGCGGGGTGGGTCGAGCTACCGTCCGTCTACCCAATGACGTTGGCGTGCGCGCCAGCGCCCAAGGCGGCATCGGAGCCATTCATGTCCACGGCCTGAAGAAAGATGGCGACGCTTACGTCAACGAGGCCTACGGAAAATCACCGGTCACGGTAAACGTGCAGGTCCAGGGCGGCGTCGGCGAAATCAACTTGGAGCTCGGCGAGGCCCCGCCCGCCGTCTAAAGATTCCAGACCGCGAGGTGAAGTCATGAAGGTTGTTGACCCGGTATGCAAAATGACAATCGACTCTGAGAAGGCTGCTGCGACCAGCGAACACAAAGGACAAACCATATACTTCTGCGCCAAGGGCTGCAAAGCGAAGTTTGATCAGGCTCCGGAGAAGTACCTTGGGAAATAGGGACGGCCTTGTTGCGTGAGTAATCCATGCGTATGCTTGTCAGCCGACTGGTGCGCAGAACGTGATCGGGACGATCCTGATAAGCCCCCGCTTATTGCGGGTTGCGGCGAGAGACCTTGAAGCAGGTGACAATGAACCGGAGGAGATTCCTCGGAGCAAGCACGGCACTATCCGTGGGCGCGTTCAACGCCCCGGGCAAATCGGAGGAGCGTGAGTCAGCGCCGCTCCCAGCTCTCCCTCTGCTTCCCTTTCAGGAAGAAAAGAGCAAACTGAAGATCACGGCTGTGAGGATGGTTCGCCCCAAGCCGAAGAAGCCGCTGCCCAGTTACGAGCCCACGCCGGGATCGTGGTCCACGGGCGGCTCCGAGGTCGCCAACCCCATGTCGATCTACCCCCGATACAAGGCCCGGCGGGAATTGTTTATGGCGGGTGACCTCGGGCCGGACGCCGTGGAAATCAGCACCGACAAAGGTATCCAAGGCATCGGCTATGGGGGACCGGGGTGCAGCTTTGTGATTGAGAAGCACCTGACCAAATTGCTCGTGGGAGAGGACCCGTTTGATGTTGAAAGACTCTGGGACATCATGTGGCGATCGACCTTATATTACGGGCGCAAAGGGCTTGTGGTGCACGCCATCAGCGCCGTCGATTTGGCCCTGTGGGATATCATCGGTAACGCTCTGGGCTTGCCCGTCTACAAGTTGTTGGGTGGAGAAACCAAATCGAAAATCCCCGCCTACTGTACCGGGAATGATATCGAGCAGCACCTCGAGTTCGGGTACAAAAGGTTGAAGCTCGCGGTTCCGTATGGCCCGGCGGATGGCCGGGAAGGGCTGAAGAAGAACGTGGAGCTGGTCAAGCGGACGCGCGAACAATTGGGGCCGGAGGGCGACCTCATGCTCGACTGCTGGATGGCCCTCACGGAACATTACACGATGGAATTAGCGGAGGCGGTCGAGCCTTACCGGGTTTATTGGATGGAGGAGTGCCTTCCGCCCGACGACTATGCCGGATTCGGAAGACTGAGCGCCGCCATCAAATCCACCCAGATGGCCACGGGCGAGCACGAGTATACGCGCTATGGATTCCGGCTGCTCCTCGATTATAAAGGCGCTGCCATCTGGCAGCCCGATCTTAGCTGGTGCGGGGGGCTGAGTGAGATGCGCCACATCGGCGCCTTGGCCGCCGCCTACAATATACCCGTCATTCCACACGCCGGATGGAGCCGGGGCGGCGCCCACTACATTCTCGCCACCACCAACAGCCCCTGGTGCGAAATGTTTATGCCTCCGCCGGGCGGACCGCCGGAAGTCTACCGGCAGTTCGAAGAGGAGAATAACATTACGCGCGGGCCCGAGGGCATCTACATGCGCCCTCCCGACCGCCCGGGGTTTGGATGGGAATTGGTTGTGGATTAGGCAGCGGCTTGTTGGCGGGTGTCCGCGCTGGCGATAGTCTTGGCTTAGATGATTTCCACCCGCTGGCGGTGGGGGCTGTCCGCAGGGAGTAGAGCAACAACCGCCCGGTCCAAGGTCGCGAGTTTTCCCCCTTTGTGGATGGCCAGACCAAGCAGATAAGCATCACTCACCTGCCGGTGTCCCACGAGTCTTCCTTGAAACCACTCGACGGCTGCGCCGAAGCTGATCTCATCACTCCAAAAGCGGTGGTAGCGGTGCTTCAGATTTGCGCTCAACAAGGTGATGGCTTCTTGCGGTGTAACAGCATCGCGGGAAAATGCCGGGTTTGACACAAGTCGCACAAAAGCAGCTTGCGTAAAAGGACAGGTCGCCCAGCCCTGTCGCGCATGACCCGAAAACCACTCGCCGACCTGTAAATGTGACTCGTGAGCCGGCCACATCAACGCAATCAGGACATTCACGTCGAGGAGGAAGCCTGTCATTCGCCATCCGACTCGATCTCTTCAACCCTCTTCCGGCTCACAGGGGGAGAATCCGCTGGAAGGTCGAAGACCTGAAGACCGTGGACCATCCGTGTGGGCCGCTGGGCGGTAAGCCCGCGGCGCACCAGCTCAGATACAGCCTTTCCGAGGGCCAGCGACCGGTCCTCGGCATAACGCTTGACGAGCTGCAGAACTTCGTCATCGACGGAGAGTGTCGTACGCATGGTCCGATGATGCCTGAAGTTCAGAATGATGTCAACAGGTTCCTTTGACATCAACATTAGCAGATGATGCGCGCCTGACTCGTCCGCATACAAACGGCGCGAACTACGCACGGCAGAACCAATGCCCGACGGCCTTACGACTCCGGACGGTGGCGGCGCGGCCGCTGGTTAGCTTCGAGGATCTTCTTCCGTATGCGGATCGACTGCGGCGTCACCTCCACCCACTCATCGTCCGCGATGAACTCCATGGCCAGCTCGAGGTTGAGAGGCATGGGAGGGACAAGCCGGATCGCCTCATCGGCCACGGAGGCGCGCATGTTGGTTTGCTTCTTCTCCTTCACGGCGTTCACATCCATATCGTCCCAGCGCGCGTTCTCGCCCACTACCATCCCTTCGTAGACCTCGACCCCCGGCCCCACGAAGAGCTCGCCGCGCTCCTGCAGGTTGTACAGAGCGTATCCTGTGGTGCGGCCGGGCCGATCGGCCACCAGCGAGCCGGTGAGCCGGCGGGCGATGTCGCCCTGCCATTCGGCGTAACCGTCAAACAGGGTGTTCATCACCGCCGTGCCACGCGTATCCTTCAGAATCTCGCCGCGCATCCCGATCAGCCCGCGCGAGGGAATCACGAACTCGAGACGCACGCGCCCGCCCGGCCGTCCGTGCCCCACCATCTTGGTGTTGATGCCCTTGCGGGCGCCGAGTTTCTGCATTAGCACGCCCACGAATTCCGCCGGGCAATCGACGACGAGTTGCTCCATGGGCTCCTGCACGGCGCCACCCACCTCGCGCGTAATGATCTCCGGCTTGCCGACCGCCAACTCGTACCCTTCGCGCCGCATGGTTTCGATGAGAATGGCCAGTTGAAGCTCGCCCCGGCCCAGCACCTTGAATGAGTCGGGGCTCCCGGTCTCTTCCACCTTCAAGGCGACGTTGGTGAGGAGCTCCTTTTCCAGCCGCTCGCGAAGGTTGCGCGACGTGACGTAAGAGCCCTCGCGTCCGGCGAAGGGAGAGGTGTTCACGGTAAACACCATCGAGATGGTCGGCTCATCCACCGGCACGTGCACCAGGGCGCGCGGCGTCTCCATGCTCGTCACCGTCTCGCCGATGGTGATGCCCTCGACGCCGGCGATGGCCACAATCTCACCCGCTGCGGCGCGTTCAATGTCCGTGCGCTCCAGGCCCTCGAAACCGTAGAGCTTCGTGATGCGCGTCTTCTCGACGGCGCCATCGAGCTTGACGATAGCCACTTCGTCGCCGCGATTGAGGGTGCCCGAGAAAATCCGCCCGATGGCCAGGCGTCCGTGATAATCACTGTAGTCCAGGTTCGCTACGAGCAACTGCAGCACGTCAGCGGGATCGCCCGCGGGAGGGGGGATGTGCTCGATGATTGCGTTAAAAAGCGGCGACAGGCTCTCCGACGGCTGCTCGAGCGAGGTGGTGGCGGTGCCGCGGCGCGCATTGGCATAGAGAACAGGAAAATCGAGCTGCTCTTCCGTGGCGTCGAGCTCGATAAACAGATCGTAGATCTCGTTGAGGACTTCCTGCGGGCGGGCGTCGCCACGGTCGATTTTGTTGATAACCACAATGGGCGGCAGCTTGGCCTCGAGCGCCTTGCGCAGCACGTAACGCGTTTGCGGCAGCGGTCCTTCGCTCGCGTCTACCAGCAGCAGTACGCCGTCCACCAGCTTCAGCGCGCGCTCCACCTCGCCTCCGAAATCACTGTGACCTGGTGTGTCCACGATGTTGATCTTGACTCCGTGATAGAAGATGGCGGTGTTCTTGGCCAGAATGGTGATGCCACGCTCGCGCTCGAGCTCGTTCGAGTCCAGAACGCGCTCGACCACTTCCTGGTTAGCTTTCATGATTCCGCTCTGCCAAAGCATCCCGTCCACCAGCGTCGTCTTGCCGTGGTCAACGTGGGCGATGATGGCGATGTTGCGGATGTTCGAGGTTGGCATTAGGGCCTGCTCCAGTCGTCGATTTTCAACTCTCTTACCCGTTCGAACGCACGGTCGTTGGTAACCAGCACGGCTCCGGCAGCCAGCGCATGGGCAGCAATCATCAGGTCCAAGTTGCCTATGGCCTCCCCATCACGTTCGAGGGTGGCACGCACTCGCGCATAGTGCTGGGCGGCCTCGGAGTCCCATGGCAACCGCTCGACGCGCAACAGAAACTCTTCGACGGCGGTCTTTAGCGGCACGGCTTCCAGTCTGCGCGCGACTCCAAAACGCAACTCCGCCTCGGTAACTGCCGAGATCGAAATCTGGGCCATCGGCACTTCCAGTAGGCGCTCCCGCACACGGGGCATGTTGCCTTTGATGACGTAGCTGGCCATATTGGTGTCCAGCAGGTAGCGAGTGGGCATCAGAAGAGCTTCCTTTTCTGCGGGGGCGTATCCCGGCGGTCCGCCAGAAAGTCCTCGGGCATATCGACGGTCTTCATCAACTCGAAGAAGTCCTGCCAGGATTCCGGCCTCCGCGACAGGATGACGTCGCCGCTGGCAGGATCACGTCGAATGTAGACTTCCGAACTCTCGAAGCGGTATTCCGCAGGCAGCCGGACGGCCTGGCTGCGGCCATTGCGGAACAACTTGGCAGTACGGAGCATAGCGTCCTCCTTGGATATATACCATGATATATCACACCACGAAAACTGTCAAGCCCCTGACGAACTTAATACCGATGGCGGGACAAAGCCGCAGCCACACCCGCCGTTACCGAACTGAGCGCTTCCGCTACTCCGTTGACGGTTGCCGATTGATGAGCCGGCCTTTGTTTTCAATGACATTCCAGCTTCGGTCCTTCATTTTTTGCGCGCTTTCGGGATTAAAACGCGGGACGTGTCCTGGGAAGGGAGTCGAGGGACCGAGAGCCTTGCTTGGTCGCGAACCAACCCCTCACCCGTCACGCTCCGGCTGATGAAAGCGCCGTAGCGTGCCACCCTCTCCCCACGGGAGAGGTCTGTGATCCTCTTCCCCCTTTCCTCCTCTCTCTGCCCTGTTTCCTCTTCGCCGTTCCCTGTTCCCTCATCCCCGTTCCCTCCTCCCTGTTCCCTACACACATCTCGGTTTTCAAATGGAGTCGCTAACGGTATACTGCCCCACTTGAGGGCGGCAATCCTTGTCGGCGCTTAGAAAGCGCCGCTCGAGGCGCACCTTGCAGACGGAATGCTCATCATGAGGAGTCATCAAATGTCTAAGCTTGGTCTTCCGTTTTTCTTGTTGGCGGTCGCGATATCTTGCCTTTCCTCTCTCGGGGCGGACGGGCTTTTGCGGCCATTGGATTTGCGCTGCGAGTATCGCAAGAACCCGCTGGGCATTGATACGCTGAAGCCGCGCTTGCGCTGGGTGCTGGAGGCCACCGATCCGACGGCCCGGGGCCAAGGGCAGACGGCTTACCAAATTCTGGTGGCGAGCAGCGAAGACCTCCTCAGCCGCGATCAGGGGGACCTCTGGGATACCGGACGAGTCGAATCCGACAAGTCCATTCAAGTGCCTTACGAAGGCAAGCCATTGCTTTCGGGCGCGCTCGTGTGGTGGAAGGTGCGGGTATGGGACAGCACCGGGAAGCCCTCAGGGTGGAGCGAGCCGGCCTTTTGGTCGATGGGCCTGCTCAAAGCCGAAGACTGGAAAGGAAAGTGGATCGGACTTGACGGCGGCGAGAGAAAGCCCGAGCAGCTCAGGCAAGCTCATTGGGTCTGGTCATCCCAGGACGGCCCGGGCACGAGATATTTCCGCCGCACCCTCGAGATTCCGCGCGACAATTCGGTCTCCGATGCCCTTATTTATCTAATCAGCTCCGGCAATTCAACGCTTTATATCAACGGGAAACCCGTTGGATCAGCAAAGGGAATTGAGAACCCTATCTCGACTGACATTACTGAGGCCCTGCACGGTGGTCCGAACGTGTTCGCCGTGGCCGTGAGCGCATCCGGCGATGCTCCTGCCGGACTGATCGGGGCAATTCAAATCGAGTTGGCGAGCGGCGAACTGATGCTGATCCGCACGAACCAGGAGTGGCGAGTGTCGCCTGTCGAGGCACACGATTGGAACAAGCCTGAGTTCAACGACTCCGCTTGGGGTCCCGCCAAGCCGCTGGGGGACTACGGCATGGCTCCCTGGGGCGAAGTGGGCTGGGCGGAACGACGCGTGCTGCCTGCGCGCATGCTTCGCAAGGAGTTCAATGTTGAGGGGCAGGTGAAGCGCGCCACACTGTGCATTTCAGGCCTGGGCCTCTCAGAAGCGTACCTGAACGGCGCCAAGGTGGGCGACGGCGTGCTGGTTCCCGCCCTCAGCGATTACGATAAACGGGTCTTCTACCTGACCTACGACGTCACCGGGCGCCTGACGCCGGGCGCCAACGCTCTGGGCGTCATCCTCGGCAACGGACGCTATTTCGCGCCGCGGCACAACGTTCCCACCTTCATGCGCACCTTCGGGTATCCCAAGCTATTGCTCCAGCTCGAGATCGAGTACGGCGACGGAAAGCTGGAGCGCGTAGTGAGCGACCAAAGTTGGAAGCTGACCACCGAAGGACCGATTCGCGCCAACAACGAGTATGACGGCGAGATCTACGATGCGCGCCAAGAGATGGAGGGTTGGAGCCGGCCGGGCTTTGACGAGAGCGGCTGGCAAAGCGCAGCGGCCGTCAAGGGTCCCGCTGGGGTCCTGGCGTCCCAAATGATTGAACCCATCCGCGTTGCGGAAACCCTCAAGCCGGTCGCACTCAACGAGATCCGCCCCGGTGTCTACATCTTCGACATGGGGCAGAACATGGTGGGCTGGTGCCGGCTGACCGTGTCCGGGCCCAAAGGAACCCGAGTTACACTGCGTCATGCCGAAAGGCTGAGGCCCGGCGGATCGCTCTACCTGGACAACCTGCGCTCCGCAATGGTGACCGATGTCTATACGCTCAAGGGCGGCGGGACGGAAGTGTATGAGCCGCGATTCACCTACCACGGCTTCCGCTACGTTGAAATGAAGGGTTTCCCAGGGACGCCGGAGTTATCTTCGCTCGAGGGACGCGAAGTGCATGACGCCGTCGAGCAGCACGCTGACTTTGCCTCATCCAATCCACTGCTTAACGAGATCTACAAGAGTGTGGTTTGGGGGACCAAAGACAACTACCGGAGCATGCCCACCGACTGCCCACAGCGCGACGAGCGTCAAGGCTGGTTGGGTGACCGGTCGGCCGAAAGCCGGGGCGAGCCCTACATGTTCGATGTCGGCGCGCTCTACTCGAAGTGGGTGGACGACATCGCGGACTCTCAGGATTCGAAGGGCCGGGTCAGCGACGTGTCTCCGGCCTACTGGCCCTTTCGCAATGAAAATGTTACCTGGCCCTCCAGCTTCATCATTGTCCCCGACCATCTTTACGATCAGTACGGCGATTTGCGGGTGATCGAACGGCACTACGAGGGAATGAAGAAGTGGGTGGCTCACATGCAGACGTTCCTCAAAGACGATCTTATGCCTCGCGATGTTTACGGCGATTGGTGCGTGCCGCCGGAATCTCCCGAATTGATCCATTCGAACGACCCGGCGCGGAGGACCGAGGGACCGGTTTTGGGCACAACCTACTTCTACCATCTGCTGCGCTTGATGGCGCGCTTCGCGACCCTGCTGGACAAGCCAAATGACGCGAACGACTTTGACCAGCTCGCCGAGAAGCTGGGCGCCGCATTCAACAAGAAGTACTTCCACGAGGCGACCGGCCGATACAGCAACGGATCCCAAACGTCCAGCGTCCTTCCTTTGGCCTTCGGGATGGTTGCGGACGAGGACCGGCAGAAGGTCACGGAAGCGCTGGTGGGGAAGATTGTGGACCAGAGCCAGGGGCACATCGGAACCGGACTGATCGGCGGACAGTGGCTTATGCAGGTGCTCTCCGCCAACGGCCACCCTGAGGTTGCGTATGAAATCGCATCCCAGAAAACGTACCCAAGCTGGGGCTATATGCTCAGCCAGGGGGCCACCACGATTTGGGAGCTTTGGAACGGCGATACCGCCAATCCGGCCATGAACTCCGGCAACCATCTGATGCTGGTTGGGGACCTGGTCACCTGGTTGTACGAAAACTTGGCGGGCATCCGCCCCGATCCCGCGCAGCCCGGTTTCAAACACATCATCATGCACCCCACCCCTGTCGGCGACCTGACCTTCGTGAAGGCCTCGCATAATTCTCCTTACGGCGAAATTGCGAGCGAGTGGAGACGTGACGGCGACCGCTTCGCCTGGGATGTCATATTACCCGCCAACACCACAGCGATTGTGTACGTTCCCTCCAACGATATAGCGTCTGTAACAGAGAGTGACAGGCCGGCAGGTGAAGCACCGGGGATCAAATATCTGCGCATGGAGGCGGGTGCGGCAGTTTACGAAATCGGGTCGGGAAGCTACCACTTCCGTTCCACGATGCCGTGAATGCCCGAAGGGCATTAAGATCATTAGCCGTAGGTGGAACCTAGGGACGAATAGCCATCCTCCTTCGATACTTGCCGACCCCGAAGGGGTCGAATATGCCTCCGTTCAACCCTTCGGGGTTGGTTAACTCTCGGGTGTTTGCGCTTTCCGTAGGTTTCACCTACGGCTAATGATATTGGGTCCCTTCGGGACCCAGGTGGCGCTTAAGTTAGCGCCTTTGGGCCGGCTGGCTTGGGCTGTGTTGGGGAGCCCGTTCGGGGCTGCAGGCGTGCATCCCATGACGCCATGTGTCCAGCCAAGGACATGGGTCAACATTAGCCCCAAGGGAGAGGCCAGATTTCCTACTTGGGCACCCAGGCGTGCAGGAAAGGTCTAAAGGAGTTCATTATGAACAATGCAAGTCATACGTCGCCTCAAATCAAGACCTGCCTTTGGGCGATAGCGTTCCTGGTTGTTGTCCCTTCCATTGGTCGCCCGTCGACAAGCTTCGCAAGCGCCCTCGATAGCCAGGAGGGCGCCGTACCCGTCGCAGGACTCGAGACATTTGGAACCGCGGGTAAGGAGGGAACGCTCTATCCCGACCGGGAAGTAGTGCTCTTCCAGCACCAAGGCGCCGGATGCCTGACGCAGATGTGGTTTGGCGGCGACTGGCCGGGGTACGACCGAACGCGGATTCGCTTCTATGTCGACGGAGAGACTAAAGCCTCGATTGACATGGAGCTTTTTCTCGGCCACGGAATCGGCTGGGGGGACGCTTCCGCCCCCTGGGGTTCCGCGCGCATGGGAAAGACAGGGCATCCCAGCGGCCTCTACAACACCTACCGAATCCCCTTTGGCAAGAGCATCAGGATTACGGGGCAACTGGGCTCGGGCATCGAGAAACCGCAAGTGTTTTGGTGGATCATCCGGGGAGTCGAAAACCTCCCGGTTTTCCTGGGGAATCTGCGCCTGCCCGAGAACGCGCGGCTGCGCCTCCAGGCGCGCGACAACGCCGAACTCGCGCCTCTCCAGATGTTCGAGATCTGCCAATCCTCGCGCGCCGGAGCGCTTTATCAGGTGACCTTATCCGTGGCCAGCAAGAACTTCAATTTCCTCGAGGCGGTGCTCAGGGCCTACTTGGACGGCGCGAAAGAGCCCCTCTTGCTCTCCTCGGGAACCGAGGATTACTTTCTTGGGACATATTACTTCAACCGGGGCATGTACCACCTTCCCCTCGCCGGCCTGACCCATAAAGAGCAAGAAGCCGACGGCACATGCCGCTTTTCTGCCTACCGCTTTCACGACGAAGATCCCATAATATTCAAGAAAGGGCTTCGTCTCGCCTGGCGGAACGGCGAAGAAAAGGACGGCAAACCGTACGGCGATCCGCAGCGCAGCCGCGCCACCAGCTACGTGTGGCTATATGAATGGTAAGTAAAAGGCACCTGGAATCTCGAATAGGAGTAATAGCGATGACGCCAACTGAAGCAATGATTTCAAAACGCGCGCAACCTGCCAGGTATCGATTGGCAGGTGGAAAGGCGCTTCAGGGAAGTGTTGTTGTTCAAGGGGCGAAGAATGCTGCCCTGCCCATGATAGCGGCGTCCCTGCTGCCGAAGAGCGGCCAGACGATACTTCGAAACGTCCCGCCGTTGAACGACGTGTACATTCAGTTGGCACTGATGGCAGCGTTGGGCGCCAGGGTGCTGTACGATGCGGGGGAAAGGGTGCTGGTCGTCGATCCTTCGACTGTGTCAAGCCACGTCCTCGATCCCGAACTGACCACCCGCTCGCGCGCTTCCATACTGTTGCTTCCCTCGATTCTGCACAAGCTGGGAAGGGTCGTCTTCCAAGGCGTGGGAGGCTGCGCCCTCGGCGTGCGAAGACTCGACTTTCATCATAATGGGTTCAAGCGATTGGGAGCCACGGTGGAGGGCCACCACGATCATCTCGTGATCGAAGCAAGCGAACTGCGGGGCAGCTTGACCTACTTAGACATGCCGAGTCAAACGAGTACTGAAAACCTGATGATGGCGGGCTGTTTTGCAAAGGGCGTCACCACCATCGAAAATGCCGCTTGCGAACCGGAAGTTGTCGACTTCGGCAATTTTCTAAGAAAGATGGGGGCAAAACTCCACGGGCTAGGGACTAGTACCGTTACGATCGAAGGGGTCACAGAATTACAGGCTATCGAGTACACGGTGATGGCGGATCGTCTCGATGCCGGGGCATTCATGATGGCAGCAGCAATCACAAAAGGGGAAGTTGAGTTAATCGGAGCCCATCTGGACCAAATGAGAATTCTCGTTGCCAAATTGCAGCAAATGGGCACAAGCATTGTGTCCGAGGGTCCCCTGGTCCGCGTTCGCGGCCCGGATAGGCTGCGGCCAGTCAACGTGATTAGCTGGCCGTACCCCGGGTTCTCCACGGATTTTCTGCCGGGCATCATGGCTCTTACTTCGGTCGCCGATGGAACGAGTCCGTTGCGCGAAAGTGTGTTCGAGGACAGGTTCACCCAAGTCGAAGGGCTGAATAGCCTGGGCGCCAGAATAATCAGGAAGGAGCGGAATCTTGCCCAAGTCGAAGGCGTGCCGCGGCTGAAAGGCGCGCGCGTTACCGCACCCGACCTCCGCGCCGGAATGGCGTTTGTACTGGCCGGACTTTCCGCAGAAGGTGAAACCATAGTTGGGAACGCCTATCAGATCGAGCGGGGTCACGCCGATATCGAGGGACGTCTTCGGCGGCTCGGGGCCACCATAACCCGTGAGGAGGTGGTTGACGAGCCAAAATGACGCGCACACGGCAGGAGAGCCGCAATCGGAAAACGGACTACACGGAGAAGTCCGTCTTAGTTGCAGTTTAGCCGCGCTCTGTTCTGTCTTCTTTCTGTGGGATTTGAAGTTCCATGTTGCAGATTTCAGAAGATGGGCTGGCACCTTCCGCGCTTTCATTTCTTCCAAACAATGACTTCCTCTTCAAGCTCGATGCCATGTGCCTTGAAGACGCGCTCGCGGATGAAGTCCATCAGCTTCAGGATGTCGGCCGCTGTGGCGTGGTAGCGATTGACGATGAAATTCGCATGCCGTTCGGAGACCACCGCTCCACCGATGCGCGTTCCTTTCAGCCCTAGTTCGTCAATCATCTTTCCGGCCGTATGCCCGGGTGGATTCTTGAAAATGCAGCCTGCGCTTTTTTCCTGAAGGGGCTGCAAGGCGCGGCGCCTCCGGTTGTACTCCTGGATTCGCTCCAGGATGACAGCAGTGGGAGAGTCAGGCAGTTCAAAGGTGACGGAGAACACGACGTCGTGGAGGGGGAAGGCGGCGTTCCGATAGCGAAACGGCATGTCTTCCCTTCCCACCTTCTTAATCAGTCCTGTGGTGCTGTCGAATAACGTGAGGGCGCTCACCACGTCGCTCATTTCCGTACCGAAGGCTCCCGCGTTCATGCGCAAGGCTCCGCCCACCGTACCTGGAATGCCAACCAGGCCTTCCATGCCACCCAGGTTCCGCTTGGCGCATTCAAGCACTGTCGTCCCCAGCCGTGCCCCCGCCGCCACCTGGACGCGGTTCCCTGCGAACGCCATCGTTTCACGCGGCGCGAGCTGGAGCAGGACGTCCGGCAATCCTTCGTCCGCCACCAGCAGATTCGATCCGCCGCCCAAGACCCGCCACGGCACACCGTACGCCTGTAGATACGCCGCAATTTCCGGCACGCGGTGGTGGTCCTGCACGCGGATGATATCAGCCGGGCCGCCGACTTCTACGGAAGTCTGCCGGCTCAGGAGTTCGCCCGGAAGCCATTCTGCGCTGAGAGACGCCAGTTGCTCGGATATTTTGGGTTCGCGTGCTAATGACGACATTTACGTCTTCCGAACTGGCAGCAATTGCCGTGCGGCGAGCACGCTTTCAAGCTTGGCTCGGTTTTCAGGTTTCATGGGGACCAAAGGCAGGCGGTAAACTTCCTCGATCATGCCCATCATGGCGAGCGCGGCCTTGACTGGAATCGGGTTGGTCTCGATGAAGTTCACTTGCATCAGCGGCAAAAGCTTGAAGTGGAGTTGGCGCGCCTGCTCGAGTTTTCCCTCCAGAAGCAAATGCGCGAGCCTGGTCATCTCGCCCGGGATTTCGTTCGAGACCACGGAGATGATGCCCACGCCACCCAGCGCCATGAGCGGGAAGGTGAAGGCATCGTCGCCGGAAAGCACGCGGAAGCCCGGGGCGACGGCGGCGAGGACTTCCATCTGCTGCACGATGCTGCCGGAGGCTTCCTTGATGGCGATGATGTTTGGAATTTGGGAGAGGCGGGCCACGGTGGGGGGTTCGATATTCGACGACGTGCGTCCCGGAACGTTGTAAAGAATAATCGGCAGGTCGGTGGATTCGGCGATGGCCCGGAAGTGCTGGTAAAGGCCCTCCTGGGTAGGCTTGTTGTAGTAAGGGACCACGGAAAGAATTCCCTGCACGCCCAGCCCACGCACCTCCGCAGCAAGATCGATCAATTTGCGCGTGTTATTGCCGCCCACTCCCGCAATCACGGGAACCTTGCCCGCCACTTCCTGGACGACGGTTCGGACGACGCCCAAATACTCAGCGTGCTCGAGCGTGGGAGCTTCCCCCGTGGTGCCGCATGGAACGAGGAAGTCAATGCCTGCGCGGAGTTGGAACTGAACCAAACGCCGCAGGGCATCAAGGTCCAGCGTGCCATCCTTCCTGAATGGCGTCACCAGCGCCGTGCCGCAGCCACGAATGTCCAAGCTCATAAAACCTCCACTGGGGGCTGGGTGCTGGGGACTGGGGACTGGGCAAGGCACAATTCCAGGATCTCTTTCAGGTTTTTCTGCAACTCATCAAGCGTCGCAGCCTGCGTGTGCGCCCCAGGGTTGCCCGGTACAATCCCCACATACAACGCCGATTCAGGGTCCCACTCCACGTAAGCCGAAAACGTTCTCATAAGCCGTTTCCCCTCTCAAGCATCTAACTTGGACTCAACACATCCTCGAAGCTGAAAAGACCCTTCTTGCCCACCACCCAGCGCGCGGCGTGCAAGGCGCCTTCCGCAAACCCCTGGCGGCCGCGCGCCGTGTGCCGAAGGATGATTGTATCCGCTTCGGAGTCAAAGCCCAACTCGTGCGTGCCTGGAATGTAACCCGCGCGCACGCTGGTAACCGGAAGATCACGGCTTCCAAACGCAGATTGAATCTGCCGCTTGATCTCGAGGGCCGTGCCGGAGGGCGCGTCCTTCTTGAACTTGTGATGAGCCTCGGTAAGGTAAGGGTCGTACATTGGGAAATGCGAAAAGATTTTTGCTGCCGACTGCGCCAGTTGATAGAACAAGTTTACGCCTATGGAAAAATTCGCCGCATAGACCATGCCCACGCCAGCGCTTTCGATAATCCTCCGCGCTTCCTCGATCCGGCCATGCCAGCCTGTTGTGCCCACCACCAGGTTCACACCCAGGGCCGCGACCCGGCGAATATTCTCGATCGCCGCCTCAGGGGTGGTGAAGTCAATGCAAACATCAACGCCCTGGAATTTCTCACGCGTGATGCCCTGGCCTTGTGCGTTGACATCAACATCCATCACCAAGCGCACTTCGAAGCCGCGCTGCGGCGCTAGCGCAGCAATGGTCCTGCCCATTTTGCCATAACCGAGCAAAGCCAAGATAATGGGACTAGCGTCACTCACGTATCACCTTAGGGAACAGGCAATAGGGAACAGGGAATAGGTAAAGGGGAATGGTCAATAGCGAATGGAACCAATTGCCGGTCAGCGTCATCCTGATCCCTGCTGTTCCCTGTAACCTGTTCCCTATTCCCTTCCGTTCTGCCCCCTGTGACCTGTTCCCTGTTCCCTAATCGAGGTACCCCTCCGACTTCATCAACTCCGCGTTAAGCAGAGCCGCACCAGCCGCGCCGCGAATGGTATTGTGACTGAGAGCAATGTACTTGAACTGAAGCACCGGGCAGTGCCGCAGGCGACCCACCACGGTGGCCATCCCGTGCTCGACCGCAAGATCGAATTTGGGCTGCGGGCGGTCGCGCTCTTCGCGAACGATAATGGGATGCTTGGGAGCAAACGGTAAACCTCGCTCCTGCGGGAGGGAGCGGAACTTCCGCCAAGCCTCAATCAAGTCCCCGAGGGAGGCTTTGGACCTCAAGGAAACCGATATCGATTCGGTGTGGCCGTCTTCGACCGGGACGCGGTTGCAGTGGGCGCTTACCACGAAGTCGCCGGGCTTGACCGACTCCTCGAGGAATTTCCCCAACAGCTTGCGGGTCTCGCGTTCCACCTTTTCCTCTTCGCCCGCAATATGAGGGATCACGTTGCCGAGAATATCCAGCGTAGGAATGCCCGGGTAACCGGCCCCGGAGACCGCTTGCATGCTGGTCATCAGCACCTTCTCGAGCCCGAAAGCCTTCTCGAGCGGAGCGAGCGACATCACCAGTCCGACGGTGGTACAGTTGGGGTTAGTGACGATCATCCCCTTCCATCCGCGGCGTTTCCTCTGAATTCGCACCAGGGCCAGATGCTCAGGGTTCACTTCAGGGATCAGCAAGGGGACGTCCGGTTCCATGCGGTGATTGCTGGAATTCGAGACCACCACGTGGCCCGCCTGCGCAAATTCCCTCTCGACCTCGCCCGCCACCTTGGAATCGAGCGAGGAGAAGATTAGCTGGGGCGCGTGGTCCGGCTTGCACTCGTGCACGGGAAGATCGCCGGCGGCTTTGGGCATGGGGTCGCGCACGCGCCAGTTGCAAGCCTCCGCATACGTTTTGCCGGCAGACCGTTCCGAGGCTGCAAGCCATCGCACTTCGAACCAGGGATGGTGTTCGAGCAGACTCACAAAGCGCTGCCCCACCATTCCGGTCGCGCCCAGGATTCCGACTTCGATTTTGTTCATAGTTTAACCCAATACCTTTCTGCCCCCCAACCAGTCGAGAGTCCACCGCGGTAGGGGCAACCCTTGTGGTTGCCCGAGGGCGGCCACAAGGGCCGCCCCTACACTGTCGCTTTTAGCTCACGCACCAACCGGCAGTAAAGCTCCACAGCCTTGACCAATTCAGCTTTGCGCACGCACTCACGGTCGGTGTGGGCCATGCTGATCGAACCCGGCCCCAGCAGCACGGGCTGGCCCCAGCGGGTCAACGACGGCAGGTCGGTGGTGAAGGCGACCACGTCTGTCTCATAGCCGTCCAGTTTCTGCATGTGCAGGGGCGGCGTATCGCGGACGAACTCGAGCTCGCAGCGCCCGCCGACCACTTCTGAGATTCTGCGGCGTATCTCGTCCGAGCCATTCACGGTGCGGATCACGATCTGAGCCGAGGCGTAGTCGGGGACGACGTTGGGCGCCCTGCCGCCGGAGATGACCCCGACATTCAGTGTGGCAGGGCCCAACACGGGATCATGGGGCAACGGGACCTTGCGCAGATCCACGAGAATATCCACCAGTTTATCGATTGCGGATTCTCCGAGGTGCGGGTAGGCCGAGTGCGCCATCTTGCCTTTGGATCGAATCTCCAGCCGCAGGTTGCCTTTCGACCCCACCACCAGCTTATTCTCCGTTGGCTCACCATTAATGATGTAGCGTGAGCCGGGCGGATGCAGGTTCGCCTCCCGCGCGCCGTCGCTGGTGGTTTCCTCTCCCACCAGGAAGAGCAGGCCGAAGCCGGTCACCCCATCGCTCAGCAGCCGCTCAGCCGCGGCAATCTGCGAGGCCAGGATGCCCTTGGCGTCACACGCCCCACGCCCGTAAATCAACTCTTCATCCTCGCGGGCGAGAAGGAACGGAGGCACGGTGTCGATGTGCGTGCTCAAAACCACCTCCGGCTTTCCTGCCTTTGCGAATACGTTCGAGCGATCGCGAGAGACGGGCTGGAGGTGAACTTCGAAGTTTCGCGCGGCAAGATAGCCGCGCAGAAACTCCGCGCAGGCGCGTTCGTGGCCGGTCACGGATTCGATGTTGATCAAGGCCTTGGTGAGTTCGAAGAGTTCCATGACAATTAGACGTTAGCTCACAAATGAAAAGAGCGTCAAGGGAAGGGATTAGCTATTCTTTGCTGAGCTTCTTAATGATGGAGTTGGCCAAGCCCTCGTGAATCTCGTTGTGACGTGGCACAGGCTGCGATTTTTTCGTTGCGGAGTTTGTGTACCAATCGTGACTTCCTCCATGCCGGACCAACACACAGCCCATCTCTTGCAGTTTCTTGATGAGGTCCCGTCTTTTCATCCAGCTACAACCAAGTCTTCCACTTTTCGAATATACGGCACCTCACCTGACTCCAGGTCAGTCAGTAAGTCCTTGAGATTGCTTACCAACTCTTCTTTTGACATACCTTGAGTCTGGTAGTCCGGGTAGTCATTTAGGAAACCAAGGAAGTAGTCTCCATCTTGCCAGTACGTGAACTTCGTCGTCTTCATTCTTCAGCCCTCAGAACCGCAGTTTCGAGCAAGGCTCAGCGCCCTTCTAGGGTTGTCCACCACTCGCTTCCAGCATATCCGAGTATACAACGGTTCGTTCCCGCCCGGCATTCTGCAAACGTGCCAGGTTAGGAGGGAAAAACTCGAGACGGCGGGAGGGGGACGCTCCCGCGACAGTGGGCGAGAGGCCCGCGCTACCTGGCTATTTCCGGCCCAGGAGCCGGACTCTGGCTGTCAAGGCGCGGCCCTGGATGCCGCCGTAGGTGAGGAAGTCCGGTGAATCCACATTGTTGTTTACGGCCGAGGGGTTGGAGCGATTGGTGATGTCGTTGAATCCCGCCCGCAGCGCCCACATGAATCCGAACAAGCGAATGCGGCGCTCGAATTGCACGTCCAGGGAAAAATACCGGGGATAACGCATGGAGCCCGGCGCCCCGACGAGCTGCTGGTTCTCATTCAGAAGGCTGAAGGGAAACCCGTCGCGCCAATCGAGCGAGTAAGCGAGAAGGAACTTCCAAGGCAAAGGTGTCCATCCCGAAGAGAGAAAGCGGTTGGGCGCATCCCACGGAAGGGGGCCGCCTGCCTGGGGACTAAACAGGACGTTGTCAATGCTGAAATCCAAGACGGCGTTCGAGTCGGCACGAGAGCGCGTGTAAGAAGCGAAGAACAGGTGACCGCCTTTGAACGTGTGGCGGGTGGAAATCTCCACCGAGTCGTAGTGGTCCCTCTCCAAACCTGCCAACTGAAAATTGCCGCCGAAGCCGCTGCCCTGGTTGACAAAAGCCCAGCCGTCGTGCCCTCGCTTATCGAGGAACTGAACTTGGAGGTAAATCGAGTGCGGCAGTTTCCGTTCCACGCCCAGGCTCGAATTGGTGAAGCGAGGAAGCTTGAGCACCCGCTGATTGACCAGGAACGAGGCCACGACGGGAGGCTGGATGAGAGTCTGGCCCGTCGGCCCGTAGAAGAACTCGGTGCGCTGGCCATCCAAGGAACGCGTGAGCAGGTCGAGATTCGCCGCGTCGCCATAAACGCCCACCCCGCCGGAAAGCTTCGTCCCGCCACTCCGGCTCAGCAGGTAGCTCGAGGCCAGGCGCGGGGAAACCAGGAAATCCCGGACCACATCGTCCCAATCAAAGCGTATCCCAGGCTCGACCAGCAGGCGGGCGGAGGGCGACCAGCGATCCTGGGCGTATCCGCCGGACTCGAAATCGTCTTTGGTGAAGGGTGCTCTGCCCTGGAAGGTGACTTCCTGGGATAGAGTGCCGTTCGGGCGTTGAATTTCGATCGGACGCCGCTCGAAAGACTGGCGCTGAGTGATGCCGTCGAGATCCAAACCGACTTTGAGCTCGTGCCGGCCCTGCCAGGTTCTTGGGGGAAGGAAGAGGTTGGCTATGCCCTGCGCGCGGCCGGCGTGCCCGTTGGTGGTCTCGAAGTAATTGCCGCTATATTGCCCTGCCCGATCGACATAGGGACTCTTGCCCAACGGGAGGAGCGAGTCGCCATATTCACCGGCAGCGGCGCCCATCTCGAGTAGCGTCCCTCCCCTGAAAAGGTGCTGGTCCTTGAGCATCAAGAGGTAGGCGGAGTCCTTCTGGTCGAGCGTTGTGGCCAAAGGGGTAAACAGTGACAGCCCCAGATGGTCCGAGCGGTAGCCGTTCACGAGCAAGCTCGCCGTGAGAATATTAGAAGGGGTCAAATTCACTTGGGCTTTTGAAAGGTTGCTGAAGCGCCAGGCGGTGCCACGGTTTGCACCGGGAGGAAGGTCCCTGATCAGATTCAAATCGTACTCGCCGTCGGTGGCGTTCAGGAACCAAGCCTTGTCCGCGCGGAGGGGGCCGGAGAAGGTGAAGCGGGGCGTCCAGGTCTTGAAGTGGAAACCCTCCAGTTCTTGAATGGCGGGGATGAAATCCGTGGCTAGGAAGCGGTAGTGGTCGTCCCCCATGGCGGTTCTTAGGCTCACCAGGCCCCCGGAGCCTTTCCCGTATTCGGCGGAGTAGCGGCCGCTCTTGACTTCCGCTGACTGAAGGGCATCCACGCTCTCGCGCACATTGAACAGCCCGGTTGCAGGATCGGAAACACTGAACCCGTCGAGTTGATCCGCGATTTGATAGGTATTAGCCCCGGCCACGTGGAGCTGCCCATCGGCGTCTTGAAGAACGCCTGGCAACAAAGGCAGGGAGTAACGGATATCCCGACCCACGGTGGCTGGGAGATTGATAATGTCCTGGCTACTCAGGGTGGCGCTGGCCGAGGTCTTTTGGGGATCGATGGCCGGGGGCGAGTAGACCACGTCGACCGATTCCGCGTATTCCTGGGTGTGATTGAGCGTGACCTCCAGGCTGCTCGTCTCACCAACGCGCACGGGGTTGGAGTTGAGCACGAAGAACCCTTCTTTCTCAACACGCAGGGAATAGAGTGCGGGGGCAAGTCCGGAGAATTGATAGCGGCCTGCGTAATCAGTTTCGGCTTTTTGGATGAATGAACCGGATTGATCGGTAAGCGTCAGGCGCGCCGAAGCCACGGCCAGACCGTTTTCGTCTGCAACCGTGGCCAGCAAGTCTTGAGTGGCAGGCTGCTGCGGCATCGGCTCATGCGCGAGAGCAGGGCTACCATGCGTGGCAGTGAGAAGCGAGCTAAAGAGAACAACAAGTCCCCCCACGCGCCAAAGCGCAGCGCCACTTCGACAACGGACTCCACCTCGCAACATCGGACAGACCTACACCACCTCCGGAATATTCGTATTGTATCGCCTTTTTGTTTGCGAGTCGTGGCGTCATCTAAATCGGTGCTGTCCTAATTTCGGGTGTGGCGCCGGCTTCCAGCCGGCAAAGAGCCGCCAAGATGGCGGCGCTACATTCAAACTAGGACAGTACCTCTAAATCGGTAGTCTCGGTTACTGCGAGACCTGGAAGCTGAAGTCGGTGTCCGGCCCGATCTTGCTTCCCGCGGCTGGGGACTGGGTCAAGACAATACCGTGGGGGGAGTCTTGCGCGGCAGTGGAAGTAACGCCGGCCACTTTGAAGCCTGCCTTCTCGACGCTGCGCCGGGCTTCCGCGATGGGCTGGCCGACGAACTTCGGGCACAGATAGTTGGGAGGCTCTTCCCCAACCGAAACCAGGATGTTCACGGCGGGGCTACGGAGCTCGGCGCTTTCCGGCAGAGGATCCTGCGCCACCACTTGATCGGGCTCGGAACTGGGCCAGTGAACTGCCACCACATCGCCGAGCTCGAGACTGCGCTCCACAGCCGTGATCCGTGCAGCGCGAATGCTCGCCCCCACAAAGTTGGGAATGACGACTTGGGGCGGCCCCAGGCTAACCAGGACGTGCACGTGCTGGCCAATCTTGATGCGAGTTCCTGGAGGAGGCATCTGGGAGACTATCGCCTGGGCAGGATATTGGGTGCTGTAGAGCTTATCCTCCACTTTCATCTCGAGACCTAATCCGCTGGCAACCCGTTGCGCATAGTCGAAAGTCAACCCCACCATATTCGGCATCGTCTCCTGGTGGCCACGGATGCTAAGCCGGATGGTGGTGATGGCGCTGAGCAGTGCCACGGTTCCCAGAACTGTTGTTAAGAGGAAGAGGCGAAAAAGAGTCGCAATGCGCTGCCGAAGGCTCATCTTGACGCCCATTCTACCACGGCTTGACTAAACTTGAGCCAAACCAGTACTATGTGGCTCCAACCTGATGGAGGTGCAGCATGTCCAAAGGCTCAGCCGAACCTACTCTCTGGAAGAGTTTAGACACTTTTCGAATCGAATTACCGTCCTGGGGATTTGCCAATACTGGGACACGTTTTGGCAAGTTCATCCAACCTGGCGCGGCCACTTCCACCGAAGAGAAGTTTAGCGATGCCGGACAAGTTCACCACTTCACCGGCATCTGTCCCACCGTGGCAGTGCATGTCCTCTGGGACTTTCCTGAAGGCCTCAAGAGCACGAATGAAGTGAAGGGTTACGCCGCCAAATACGGCGTCGGGGTGGGCGCCATCAACCCCAACGTCTTCCAGGACCAGATTTATAAGCACGGGTCCCTGGCCAATCCGGATCCCGAAGTCCGCCATGCGGCGTTGCAGCATATCCTGGATTGCATCGAGATCGGGAAACAGACTGGCAGCCGGGACATCTCTCTGTGGTTCACGGATGGATCGTCTTATCCCGGGACGGCCAACATTCGCCATCGAAAGCAGTGGTTCGCTGAGGGGCTCAAAGAAAGCCACTCGAAGCTCTCGCCAACGCAGCGATTGCTGGTGGAATACAAACCCTTCGAACCGGCTTTCTATCACACGGACATCGCCGACTGGGGAATGGCCCTCTTGCTGGCACGTGCTGCCGGTCCGCGGGGGAAAGTCCTCGTAGATACAGGGCACCACTATCAGGCCCAGAATATCGAGCAGATTGTGACTTGGCTCCTCAGCGAAGACATGCTGGGAGGTTTCCACTTTAATGACCGCCGTTACGCTGACGATGATTTGACGCTGGGCTCAATCGATCCCTACCAGGTCTTTCGCATCTTCCACGAGATCCTCTACTTCGAATGGGAGGCCGGCCGGCGCGCGGACATCGCCTACATGATCGACCAGAGCCACAACTTGAAGGGCAAGATTGAGGAAATGATCCAGACCGCTGTGACAGCCCAAGAGTTGTATGCCAAGGCAACTCTTGTTGACCACGAGCGTCTGGCTCGCCACCAACAGAAATGCGAGCTGGTGGACGCCGAAGAGTGCCTGAAAGAAGCTTTTGCGACGGATGTGCGCCCTGTAATCCGGGAGTGGCGACGCTCGAAAGGCCTGGCGGAAGATCCCTTGGGCGCATTTCGTGCGTCGGGGTATATGCAACGGATCGATCATGAGCGAGCAGAAAGGAACCAAGCCGCCGGGGGCAGCTACGCCTAGTAAATCGTAGGGACAACCCTTGTTATTACCTGAGGGCGGCCAGCAGGGCTGCCCCTACCACGCGGAAGGAAATACGATGACGAAAACCGGTACCAACATTGCCGCTATCGATTTGGGAGCGGAGAGTGGCCGTGTCGTCCTTTGTCGCTGGACCGGGGAGGAAGGAATCCTCGAGGAGGTCCACCGCTTTCCCAATGGCGCGCGTGAAGAGGCGGGCCACTTGGTGTGGGATCCTGACCGCCTGTGGCAGGAGATCGTTAAAGGACTCCGCCTGGCCGTATCCAAAGCGGGGAGCCGCATCGCCAGCGTCGGTGTGGATGGCTGGGGTGTGGACTACGTGCTGCTCGACCGGACCGGAAATCGCATCGGACGCTCCTACTGCTATCGCGACTCGAGAAACCTCCCGCAAATGGAACGTCTATTTGCCTCCGTGCCGCAGAAACGTCTGTACGAAATCACGGGCATTCAGCTTCTTCCTTTCAATACGGTTTTCCAGTTGATGGCCCACATCGCCGAATTCCCTTCGGAATGGGAGCGAGCGGCCAAGTGGCTGACTTTGCCGGAGTATTTCCTCTTCCGGCTCTCGGGAGTGGCGATGGCCGAGTATACGGAGGCCAGCACTACTCAACTCCTCGATGTCCATAAGCGGTCCTGGTCGGAGGAACTCACCCGTGCCCTGAAGCTTAATCTCGAGAAATTTCCTCCTATCGCGCCACCGGGAACGCCGTTGGGGAAGATGCGCAAAGAGCTGGCCATCGACCTTGGCCTTGCCAATGTCAATGTGCAAGTCATCGCCCCCGCTTGCCATGACACCGGCGCGGCCGTGGCAGGCATTCCTTTCCCGCACGATAAGCTGGCGTTCATCAGTTCCGGGACTTGGTCCTTGGTGGGGATGGTGGTTTCCACTCCCGTGGTCACGACCGATTCTTTTGAAGAGAACTTCACCAACGAAGGCGGCGTGGCGGGGAGCATCCGGCTCCTGCGCAACGTGATCGGTTTATGGCTGCTCCAGGAGTGCCAGCGCGAGTGGAAGGCGCAAGGCCTCGAGTTGACCGCGGCCGACCTGGCGCAGCAATGTTCCGATACTCCTGCCATCGGTCCTTCCTTCGATGCGGAGGCCAAGACCTTCCTTGCGCCCGGCAACATGATTGCGCGTATTAATGCCGCCCTCAAAGCGCATGGCTTCGAAGAAGAAACCCAGCCCAAGGAACTTGCCGCGATCATTTTCCGCAGCTTGGCGCGGCAGTACGCCAAGGTCATCAAGGACCTTCAGGCAATCACCGGCAAACCAATCGAACGCATCTGCATTGTGGGCGGCGGCGTCAAGAATGAAACTCTCAACCGCCTGACCCAGGAGTTGACGGGACGTGAGGTTCTGCGCGGGCCCAGTGAATCCACGATTGTCGGCAATGTCGCAATGCAGGTCGCGGCGATCGAGAAGACCAAATCGCTCGATCAGATCCAAGCCATCAGCGCGCGGCTTAAATTCCCGGCGGCCAGTTAGGGGGAGTCGAGGAGTCGAGAAGTTAAGGAGCCGAAGAGTCGGAGGCCAAAAACTCTGAACTTCTCGACTGCTTGACTCCTCGACTTCTCGACTCCGAATGACAACGAGGAAAAACCGTGACTGGCATGGCCGAGGCGCTGGCGTTGGGATTCGGGTCGGGTCCCATTTGCCTTGCCTCTTGTGGACCGGTCCTGCTGCCGTGGCTTGGCGCCCAGCCGAGCGATCTGCGGGGGACAGGCCGGTTGCTGAGCATTTTCTTGGGTGGCCGCCTGGCGGGTTATCTCGGATTTGCGGTGGTGGCTTGGGCGGCCGGTTTGATCATCCCACTTGATTTGCGCAGCCGTACGCTGGTCTTTGGGCTGGCCAACTTCGGGCTGGCAGCACTGTTGGGTTTCTCGGCGTGCTTCACTCACCGTCCTTGCGCCAAGGCGCCCGAAGATCACTCCTCTCGCCTCTATCACATCGGCGCCGCGGATCGATTCCGACCGCCTGCCGCCCTCACCCTCGGCTTTCTCACCGGGCTTAATCTGTGCCCACCTTTCATTGCCGCCGGAGTTCGGGCCGCCGCAACTCATAGTTTGCCCGGATCGCTCGCCTTTTTTGCCTTCTTCTTCGCCGGCACGTGCGTCTGGTTTCTTCCCGCTATCGCGGTCAGCCCGCTGCGCCGCTTCAGCGCCGTTCCAGCCGTGGCTCGCATGACCATGGCCGCTCTCGCGATCTATTACGCCTACCTGGGGATTGTGAGCGTGGCCTCCTGGCGGCTGGCTACCAGCCGGGCCGCCGGCTTTTTCATACTCGTCTCATGGATGGTGTCCCATGCCTGACCAAGCTCGTTCGAGCGCGGCCGACGCTCCTCGCAGCATTGGGCGCTCGCTTCTTCTCAGCCTGCCCATGGCCTTGTTCACACTGCTGCTGTTCACGCCGGTCCTGCGCCAACCGGGGCGGCCAGCCAAGCTGGCGGCGCTGGCCACTTGGGTTTTCATGATGGCCTTGTTTTTCCTGATGATGCGCACCCGCGAGACTTATCGCTGGCGCCGCATCTTCTTCATCACTTTGGGATTCCTCTTTCCGGTTGGCTTCATTTGGGACCTCATCGCGCTGCGCTCCTCAATGAGCATCCCTGTGGAACGGATGCTTTCCGGCGACACGCCTTTCTGCTTCATGGTGATCCCCATGACGCTCGTCCCAGCCGCACTGACCAAAACCATCATCTTCCCGGGCTCGATCCTCCCGACGCCGTCGAACCCCCACAGCATCGCCATGATGGTCGCGCTGTGGTTGCTGGCCACGGTGATTCTGGGCAAAGCGTGGTGTAGCTATGGTTGCTTTTTCGGCGGGTTGGACGAAGGCTTTTCCTCGATTGCCAAGCGCGCCCGGCTGCGCAAGATCAACCCCAAGTGGCGGCTCGCGCCGTGGGCGATCCTTGTGGCCATCGTGCTGCTCTCTGCCGCCACCTACGAGCCCACCTACTGCATGTGGCTTTGTCCGTTCAAGGCGGTGACGGAGTTTCCGCAGGTGCGCTCGGCACAAACCGGGCTCCAGTTCGGGATCTTTATCACGCTTTTTCTGGGATTAGTCGTCGTGCTGCCGTTCCTCACCAAACGACGCACCCAGTGCGCCTTCTTCTGCCCGTTCGGCGCCTTCCAATCGATCTTCAGCAGGACCAGCATCTTCGAGGTGCGAATCGATAAAGAAAAGTGCGGCGCCGGATGCCTGCTGTGCCAAAACAATTGCCCGACGCTCGCCATCGACCAGGAGGCGATTCGGGCCGGCAAGATCCTCACCTCCTGCATGCGCTGCGGCGCCTGCATCGACGTTTGCCGCAAGGACGCCGCAGTGTGGCACATCAAGGGCACGCCCGTGGGCGTAAAACCCGAGCGCGCGCGGCTGCTCTTTCTTTACGCGGGCTGGGTCTTTGCCACGATGTTTGGCGGCAGCATTATTGCCCATTCGCTCGAGAGGCTGATCGGGCTGGTGATGTAGGGGCGGCCCTCGTGGCCGCCCCGGGGGCAACGACAAGGGTTGCCCCTACAACCTGAAGCGCCCGCGCAAGGAGAATGCCATGAAACGCCTGACCTCTGTACTCGGTTATGCGGCCGCGGTGCTGACCATCGCCGTGGCGGTGCTGGGGCCAATGTTCTGGTTCGGCCTCTTCAGCCGCGCCGCAGCCAAGACGTCCTTGCGCATTGATCCCATCTATTCAGGTGGCGAGCCGGCCCGCACCATCGCCCGCGGCTCGTACCAGATTGTCGTCTACAAACCCGTGCCGAAACGCGCCCCGCTCTCGCCCAACGGGTCGTTTGTGCAGATTGTGTGGAAACCCGCCTCGGCGCTGCCGGCCACCATCTCGGAGTCCATCGACCTGGATGGCGACGGCCGCCCGGATTGCCTGGTTTCCTTCCAGGCGCCGCGCGACCCTAAGGCCAACCTGCGCGTCAACGTGGAATCCCTGTCCTCCCTTGTCAAACCGATGAGTGGAGTGAGCAAAGACTCGTTTTCCTCGCTCATCGCGCGGGTGAACGACACGATCGTGGTCCGCGTGCCGTTGCGTTGAAGGTTAGTGACGACTGATGAGTGACGCGTGACGAGTGGAAGAGCCGGCATCACTCTCGCGTTCCTCCCATGGAGTTTCGTCCTTGACCCCACCGGCATTTTCTAATAGCGTGAGGAATTCGCGAGGTTTCAGATGTCGAGAGTTCGAGTAGCGCTCTTTGTCACCTGTTTGGGAGATCAGTTCTTCCCTCAGGTGGGCGAGTCTGTAGTCAAGGTGCTTCGGCGGTTAGACGTCGAGGTCACCTTCAATCCTGCACAGACCTGTTGCGGCCAGCCGGCGTTCAATACCGGCTACTGGCATGAAGCTCGCCTGGTGGCTTCTAAAGTCCTCAACCTTTTTGATGATGCGGACTATGTTGTGTGCCCCTCGGGTTCTTGCACCTCGATGGTGCGCGTGTTTTATCCTGAACTGTTCGCGGCCGACCCCGAGCGGCTGCGCAAATGCGGGCAACTGCGCGACAGGTTCTTCGAGTTTTCGGAATTCCTGGTGAACGTTTTGAAAGTGGAGGATGTTGGGGCGAGCTTCCCCCACCGGGTGACGTACCACGATTCCTGTCACCTGCTGCGCGAGTTAGGAGTTGAGCAACAGCCCCGCAAGCTGCTGAGCAACGTGCGTGGCATCGATTTCGTGGAAATGGAGGGATACAAGGTGTGCTGCGGATTCGGAGGAACCTTTGCCGTCAAATTCCCCGAAGTCTCAGCCGCCATGGGTCAAGATAAACTCGCATTCGCCACTCACACCAATGCCGAGTACCTTGTCGCCAATGACTCGGGGTGCCTGATGCATCTGGCGGGGATGATCCATCGCCAGGGTTTGCCACTCAAGACCATGCACCTGGCGGAAGTATTGGCGCAAAGGTAGCGAGGCCGGCCACTCTCGACTCTCGACCCTTGACTCTCGACTTGCATGTCTGACACAGGCATCAACAGTAATCAAGTTCACGAACTCGGCAACAAGACGCTCGCCGACCCGCATCTTCAGGAAGCTTATCGTTCTTCCACCCTCCGTCTTTACACCCACCGCCTGGCGGCGATCAGCGAAGTGCCTGGGTGGCAACTCCTGCGCGAGCGCGCCCAGGAACTCAAGCGCGAAGTGATCGAGCACCTGGACTTTTACCTCGAGCAGTTCGCGGACAACTTGGAGCGGCACGGCGGCAAAGTGCACTGGGCCGCGACAGCCGAGGACGCCTGCCGGATCATTCTGGAAGTCGCCGAGCAATGCGGGGCGCGCGAGATCGTGAAGGCAAAATCGATGGTCGGGGAAGAAGTAGAGCTGAACCACGCCCTCGAGGCGCGGGGGATTCGACCCGTTGAGACCGATCTCGGCGAATTCATTATCCAACTCGAGGGCAACCGGCCCGCCCACATCGTGGCGCCCGCCATCCATCTGACAAGGCATGACGTGTCAGACCTTTTCGCCAGGCATCTTCAGTCGGAGCGTACTGAAGTGCCGGAACGCCTGACGGCGATCGCGCGCCAGGTCCTCCGCGAGAGGTTTGCCAGGGCGGAGATGGGCGTGAGCGGCGCCAATTTCCTGGTGGCGGAGACCGGCACGGTGGTGCTGGTGGAAAACGAGGGGAATATCCGTTTCTGCACTACTGCGCCGCGCGTGCATGTGGCGCTGGTGGGCGTCGAGAAGCTGATCCCGCGTTTGGCGGACCTTGGCGTCTTCCTGCGGTTGCTGGGGCGTTCGGGCACCGGCCAGAAGCTGACCACCTACACCTCCTTGCTTACCGGCCCGCGGCGTCCCGGCGAAGACGGTCCGGACGAGATGCACGTGGTCCTGGTAGACAACGGGCGTGTGGCGACCTTGGCGGACCCCAAAATGCGGGAAGTTCTCTACTGCATCCGCTGCGGCGCCTGCCTGAATACTTGCCCCGTCTATCGCAAGATTGGAGGGCACGCCTACGGCTGGGTTTACAGCGGTCCCATCGGGGCGTTAGTCACTCCTCAATTCACCAGCCTCGGGCAGGCGCGAGAGTTGCCGTTCGCTTCTTCCCTTTGCGGCGCTTGCCGCGAAGTTTGCCCCGTCAAGATCAACATCCCCGATCTCCTCCTGCACCTGCGGAGTGAGGCGCAGGAACGGGCGCCTGTGCCAAGGGCGAAAGGCGCTCTCTTGCCCGAGAAGACCATGATGCGCCTGTGGGCCTGGGCCTTCTCGCGCCCCTGGGTTTATAAGCTGGGCGGACGCCTGGCGCGCTGGGGCCAGTTCCTGCTCGCGCGCTCCGGCTGGATTCGCAAAGTGCCCTTCTACCCGGCATCCCGCTGGACCGATGCGCGGGATGTTCCCGCGCTGGCGAAGAAGTCCTTCCACGAGCGGTGGAAAGAAATTCGTTGAAACCCGCTCCACAGCGTGGCGGAATCGCTACGCCAAAACAAACTTCTCCGTGTCCTCCGTGATTCTCAAGCTTCAACACAGTGACCACAGAGGGTCTCCGTGACACAAGGTCGTAATTTCTTGCTTTTTTGGCAAACATTTTTTTGGTCAACACGTAGAAGTAGCGTGAACAGCGGGTTTCTACCCATAGATGATCGACACAGCGGGCTGGTTTGGTTGCGGCTATGCCGCGCCGTGATCTCTGTGTTTAGTCTTTCCTTGGCCACGGAGAACACGGAGAAGAAAAACCTTTGCGGGACGTCGTATAATGCAAACTATGGGAGAGCATCCATTGCTTGCCGCGAAGGTCGTCATGAAAGAGGCGGATCACGTGCAGCTTTCCGGGCGTGATAGTGTGCGGGCTGTCGATCTGCTCGAGAATCCACCTGCCCCAAACTCAAAATTGCTGGCAGCCGCTCGGGCGTTGCCAAAGCGGGCCTGATCGTGACCTCGGAAGACTTGTTATGAGCGTTCACGTGGTCACTGGAGCGTTCGGCTACTCGGGCATGTACATCGCGGCCCGGCTTCTGGATGAGGGAGCGACGGTTCGAACGCTGACCGATTCTCCAAACCGCCCCAATCCCTTCGGAGACCGCGTCAAGCCGGAGCGGTTTCACTTCAACGAACCTGCCAAGCTCGTCGAAGCCCTTCGCGGGGCAGACGTGCTTTACAATACCTACTGGGTGCGCTTCAATCACAAAGGCTTCACCCACGCGACGGCCGTGGAAAACACGTTGAAGCGATTCGCCGCCGCCAAACGGGCTGGTGTCCGCCGCGTCGTCCACATCAGCATCACGAACCCATCCGAAAATAGCGAGTTGGAGTATTTCAGGGGCAAAGCGCGCCTGGAGCGCGAGCTGATAAGCTCAGGCCTCACCTACTCAATTCTCCGCCCGACCGTGCTATTCGGCAGAGAAGACATCCTGGTGAACAACATTGCATGGACGCTGCGCCCATTCCCCTTGTTTGGCGTTTTTGGCGATGGACAGTATCGCCTGCAGCCTATTTACGTGGATGACTTGGCGGAACTGGCGGTGCGCGAAGGCAAGAGCAATCAGAACAGCACGATCGATGCGATCGGGCCGGAGACATTTACGTTTCGCGAGCTGGTTGAAACGATTGGCGCAATCATTGGGAAACCCAGGCGGATCATTTTTGTCTCGCCGGGTTTCGGGTTTCTTGTAGCCAAGGTGATCGGGAAAATGGTTGGAGACGTTTTCCTGACACGCAAGGAAATCGAGGGCCTCATGCGCAACCTCTTGTGGACAGCCTCCGGCCCAGCCGGCAAGACCAAGCTGACCGACTGGGCCCGGCGCCATGTTGACACGCTGGGCGTGCGTTACGCGAGCGAGTTGGCGCGCCGCCAAAAGCTGGGCGTCGCTTACCAGAAGTTGTGAACTGACCCCTCACCCGTCCCGCGACGGCTGGAGAAAACGCCGTCGCGGGACACCCTCTCCCCAAGGGAGAGGGCTGTTCATTCGGATCGGACCTCCGGTGTCCAGCGAAAGATGTGAGACATGCTCAACCCTTCGGGAGAGGGCTATAATTCTGACTTCTGACTCCTGATTGCTGACTCCTGGCTGCCGTCTGACTCCAGCCCTTCAGAACTTCACCCGAATGGTTTTTATCTCGTGGGGGGCCACAGCTATCTTCACTTTTCTTCCTTCGATAACAAACGATTGGGGAGCAACGTACTTATCCCATTCGAGCATGTCCGTCTCGCGCGCGGTCTGAGCCGCACGGTCGAAGCTGAGGACGGCGTCGGCGGTTTTGCCGTCGGCTTCGTACAGGCGCACGATTAACTCATTCGAATCCTCGGCTTTTTTCACCGCCTCCACCACAATGTTAGCGGGCTCGACACTCATCGCACTGAATGCGCCGGAGACCTGGCCCGCGTGCGATGGCTCGAACTCGACCAGGAACGGCGCGTTGAAGGCCACACCCCGCCGAGGCGGGCTAATGTCCTGCCAGGTGCCGCGATGCGGGACGAGCGCATATTTGACGTGGTGGATTCCCACCAACGGCTCATCCGACTGGTCCGACCACATCTCGGGAGTCGAAGGGTAGCCACGTCGCGGCCCGCGAACCAGGCTCATGCGGAGCACATTCTGCTCGAAGGAGAATCCATACTTCGAATCGTTCAACAGAGTCGCGCCATGGCTCCCGCTCTGGTCGGTTACGTCCACCCAGCGCTGCGCGGCCACTTCAAATTTCGTCCGATCGGCGATTTCCCAGCCACGCGCCGGTTCCTCAAGCCGGGTTTCCGGATCTTCTTTGAAGGTATAGTCGAAGCGCTGGATCGAGCCGAAGGGAATCTCATAGGTTGCGAAGGGGCTCGAGAGCCGAAGCGGGAAGGCGACCTTGGCAAAACGGTAGTGCTCATGCCAGTCGGCGCGAAACTCGAAGTCCACGCGGTCTGAATGGCTGTAAAGAACGATGTCCTGTTCGAATGACGACTTTCCAAACTGTTTCTTGACTCGCACCAAGGCGCGCACCGGACCCTGCTCGATCACATTAACGCTTTCGGCCTTATCCAGCTTGTGCGCATCGCCTAGGTAGATGTTCCAGGCCGGTTCGCCGCCGGGCGCGCCGGGCGGCCGGTCTTCCCAAACCTCGAGCGCATTCCCCTGAAGATCGTCAGGCAGGAAGTTCACCTCGCTTCCCTTCTTCTTCAACAATTTCAGGTTTCCGGTGTTCTCGTCGATTTCGATTTCAACCAGGCTGTTAGCCAGCTTCAGCCCTGAAACCACCAAGTCAGTTGGGAACTCGGGCTTGCTCTGGCTCGGAACCAGGCGATACTGCTTGAAACCGAGGCCGGGAATGCCTTCTGCGAAGAATATTGCTTTGCCAGTTCCGTCCTCGTTAATGATTTGATAGGGAACGAGGCGCCGCGCTGAATCGACGATCTTAAATGACCCGGAGGCGGGAAGGTCGTGCAAGTTCAGCGAAACCAGGTCCGTCCTTACCCATGGGGACGGGTTAAAGACCAGGATGGCCCGGCCTTCGCCTTCCGTGTTCGCCTGTCGCGCAATTGAAGCCAGCGCCGCCCCGAGCAGCTTGCCGCCCTCGATCTGCAAGTCCGTGTAATCCGTCGCCGCATCCCGATAGACTTGGCCGATGGCCGAGCCATCGATATTGTCGTGGACCTGGCCGAAGAGCAGTTTCTCCCACATCGACTGAAGCGCTGCCTGCGGATAGGAGTGGCCGAACTCGGTGGCCACCGCCGCAAATTTCTCGGCATTCATGAGAAGGACTTCGCAGCGGCGATTGTCGCGCTTCACCTGGGAGTCCGTGGTGAAAGTGCCTCGATGCGTTTTGACGTAGAGTTCGTCATTAACCACAGGAAAGCTGGCGCTGGCGGGCAGCGCCTTGATGGTCTCGAAATACGCCTGGGCCTTCGAGAAACGGACTTTGGGGAAGCCGGGCATGTGCATCAGCTCAGTGGCCCGCTCGACCATCTCCGGCATGGGGCCGCCGCCGTGGTCGCCTTGCCCGAACAGGATCAGCAGCTTATCCACCCCGTGCTTGGCTTTGAGTTCGGCTAATTCCTGGAGCATCTCGTCTGGGATTACTTCCTGGTTGTAGTCTCCCACCGTGTGGAACGCCAGCACGCGCGAGCCGTCCGAGGCCTGCCACCAGAAGAGGTGATAAGGGAACGGCACCGGCGGATTGTTCCGCTCGACTTGCCATTTCAGCTTGTGGGTGACGAAGTAATCGATCCCGCACTTGCGATAGATCTGGGGCATGTTCCAGTTGAAGCCAAACACATCCGGTAGCCAGCCCACCTTGACGTCTACGCCGAACTTCTCCTTGAAGAAGCGCTTCGCGTAGAGATGCTGGCGCACCAGGGACTCCCCGTTGGGAATATTGGTGTTGTGCTCGACCCACTGGCCGCCGACGATCTCCCATTGGCCCGCCGCCACCTTTTCCTTGATGCCCTGAAAGACGTCCGGGTAGTACGTCTCCATCCACTTGTAGAGCTGCGCGCCGCTCTGGGCAAAAATGAAGTCAGGGTGCTTGTCAATGATCTGCATAACGCTGCGAAAGGTCAGCGGACACACCTCATGGATGGTTTCGCTCCTTGGCCACAACCAGGAAGGATCAATGTGCGCGTGGCCAACCAGGTAGATCTCTCCCTCTTGGGAAAAGAGATTTGGTGACATGCAGGAGAGGATGGCATAAAACAGGAGAGCGTAAACAAGACGCTTGAACATTCGCACCTCCTTCAAGTGCGGGTTCAGAGAAACGGATGAATGGCGACGTGAAGTCGCCGCCCCTCAGAAATCCAGGCCGACCAGCAATATACCCCGGACCGAGTTTGCGGACAATGGTCGCTTGGGGACGGGTCTTGACGGGGTTGGAGATTTGAAATTGCAGATTTCAGATTCCAGGAAGGTAGCGGCAATTTTACATCGCCGCGTAGCGGGTTACGCGCATCGCAGCTAGCGTTCACTGAATGCAGCGGCGATTTCACATCGCGGCTATGCCGTGGGCTGAAAGGGAGACTTCCCGCAGCTCGAGTATGCGGTCGTGGTGTCCTTTGCGACGTTAAAGTCGTAGAATATAATTGTTTTCTTATTGAATCTCATGAGTGGTGCACCGCAAGCGAAGGAGCAATTCGCGAATCTGGATGGCCACCGCGTTTATTACCGCAGCTAAGGATGGACTAACACCATGCCGCACCAACCGACGCCCAGGGGCACACTACGCTCTGCTTCCTGGCTTTGGCTGCTTCTGCTTCTCTTGGCTTTAGTTGTAACACCCTCCATCATAAGAACCCAGGAGGTGACGCAACTTCAGCCTCCCAAAACCAGAACGGATGACGTTAAAGAACGGATAGCGGGAGTCGAAATCGCCGACCCCTACCGTTGGCTCGAGGACCAGCAAAGTCCTGAAACACGCGCGTGGGTCAATGCCCAGAACAAGTATACGCGGGTCTATCTCGACGTGTGGCCGGGCCGGGCGGCCCTAAAGCGGAGGCTCACGGAGCTTATGAAGGTAGAGGTGATTAACGCACCGGTGGAGCTGAACGGCAGGTACTTCTTCAAACGCCGGGCGGCGGACCAGGATCAAGGCGTGTTGTATATGCGGGTGGGGGCGGAGGGGAAGGACGAAGTACTGGTCGATCCTAACCCACTCAGTCCGGACAAGAACACTTCAGTCGATCTCCGGGATATCTGCAGGGATGGGACACTTTTGGCCTACAGCCTCAGGAATGGCGGAGAGGACCAAACTAAGGTTCATTTCCTCGATGTCAGCGGTCGAACTGAGCGGCCGGACCGGATGCCGAGACGTCTCTACTTCAATTTCTCAATTAAGCCCGACAAAAGTGGCGTTTACTACACCTGGGCAACACCGGAAGGGCCACGGCTCAGCTACCACGCGATGGGCAGCGACCCGGCCAAAGACCGCGAAATCTTAGGCAAGGGCTACGGACCCGATAAGATCATCGGAAGTGACTTGTCGGAGGATGGACACTACCTGACCATTCACGTCTTCTACGGTTCAGCGGCCGAGCGGACAGAGGTTTACTTCCAGGACCTGCAGAGCAATGGACCGATTCAGCCGCTCGTCAATGACATTCCTGCCCGGTTCCTCGGAGAGGTTGGGGGCGACCATATTTTTCTGCAAACCAATTGGAAAGCGCCCAACGGACGCATATTCGAAGCTGACCTGAGGAATCCGGCGCGTGACAAATGGCGCGAGATCGTCCCTGAAAGTGATGCGGCAATCGAGTCCTTCACGCTCGCAGGGGGAAAGCTCTTCGTGAAGTACATCCGGAATGCCAGTTCACAGGTGAAGGTTTTCGATGCTAGCGGCGCGCACGTCCGGGACATCGAGCTTCCCGCAATTGGATCAATAGATCAGTTCAACGGCCGTTGGACGAGCAAGGAAGCGTTTTATGAGTTCACCTCGTTCCCGACTCCCCGGAGGATTTACCGCTACGACACGGACACGGGCAAGCAGAGCGTGTGGGCAGAGGTCCGCGTTCCGATTCATGGGGAGAGGTTGGAAGTGAAGCAGGTGTGGTACACGTCCAAGGACAAGACCCGTATACCAATGTTCCTTATGTACCGCAAGGGGACAAAACTGGATGGCGACAACCCGACACTACTTACCGGCTACGGCGGATTCAACATCAGTATAACGCCGCATTTTTCAGCCAGCGCGGCCCTCTGGGCGGATCAAGGCGGGGTCTTTGCCGAACCTAATTTGCGTGGTGGTGGTGAATTTGGCGAGGCATGGCATCGCGCCGGAATGTTCGCCCATAAGCAGAATGTGTTTGATGATTTTATCGCTGCCGCCCAATGGCTGATTGACAATCACTACACTCAACCTTCCAGGCTGGCCATTGAAGGGGGCAGCAATGGCGGCCTGCTTGTGGGCGCGGCACTCACCCAACGGCCTGACCTGTTCCAGGCTGTGGTGTGCGCCTACCCTCTGCTGGATATGCTCCGTTACCAGAAGTTCTTCGTGGCCAAATACTGGGTTTCCGAGTATGGCTCGGCCGATGACCCCACCCAGTTCACCTACATTTATGCTTATTCGCCTTACCAGCACGTCAAGCCCGGCACAAAGTATCCCGCCGTGCTCTTCGTGACCGGTGATGGCGACACCCGCGTGGCGCCGCTTCACGCCCGCAAGATGACAGCGCTGCTCCAGGCGGATACAGGCTCGGACCGTCCAGTGCTGCTGCGCTACGACACCGAGGCGGGTCATTCAGCGGGTGTATCCATTACTAAGTCCATCGATGAAACGGTGGATTCACTTGGATTTCTCTTCTGGCAGCTCAGGGCTCCGTTTAGTGAGGATTGACATGTCCTGGATAAAAACCATACAGCCCGATGAAGCGAGGGGCGAACTGAAGATCGAGTATGAGCAAGCGATCGAGCGGGCAGGCAAAGTCTTCAACATATTGAAGGTGCAAAGCTTGAACCCCGAGAGCCTGCGCGCGTCCATGCAGTTATATTTGGCCACGATGTACGCTCGCTCAGGCCTCTCGCGCGCCGAACGGGAAATGATGGCTACCGTTGTCTCCTGGGCGAACCAGTGCTTTTATTGAATTGAAGCGCACGGGGAGGATCTCCGTCAGGAAACAGGAGACAACGACCTGGCCGAGCAGGTTAAGCGTGATTACCGTCGGGCCAAGCTTTCCGCACGCCAGAAGGCGCTGTGCAGGTTTGCTGTGCAGGTGACGCGGGCACCCGCCTCGGTGCGCCGGCGGGATGTCGAATCCCTGCGGAAACAGGGCCTCACGGACCGCGATATCCTGGATGCTGTCCAGGTCATTTCCTACTTCAACTACATCAATCGAGTCGCGGATGCCCTAGGGGTTGAGAGGGAATAGGGAACAGGGAACGGTGAATACGGATTAGGGCATAGGACCTGTTCTCTGTTCCCTATTCCCTGTTCCCTTCGAGCGTAGGGCAAGCCCCACCCCTACCCAGCGAGGATCCAACGAATCAGGAGGCCCAGGCCCGCCACAAATTTCACGCCATCCAATCCGGTGAAAGCTCCGTGCAGCGCCCAGAAGCGGGGCATAACGGGTGGCGGAGGATTGCGGGGAACAAAATCAATGCTTCGGCCAAGCGAGACTATCATCGGCGTGAGTACGAGGGTGAGGACCAGAACCAGTCCTAACATTCCGCAGACCACACCAAACCCAAGGGAATCTCGCGGAGCTTGACGCCAAAGAAGCAACAGCAGCACCCCGCCTAGGACGACCTGAGCCAAGCCGTAGCTCCAAAAATAGGTGCGGTTGATTTCTGAAGCCAAGTGACGCAGCACGACGCGCGCCTGGCCCTCGGCCAAGCGCTTGGTGGCTTCGGCGAACTGAGGGTTCGCAGTCCGGAGAACGTAGTCTACGGTGGAAAAGGATTTGGTAGCGGCGAACCACATAACCGGTGTCAGGGTGAGCCACACGGTAAGGATGGCGACTTTGAGCATCGAGGTTCGGCTCATATAGCTATCAGCAATCAGCTCTCTTGCCCACTCCTGATTCAGTCGGATATGCTTACTCCGGCATTATAGCGCACCGCGCGTTTGCCATTCGTACACATTCTGGTAGTGTGCAGTTCGATGTTGCGGCGCCCTTACGCCGCCATTTGGGGTTTGGCGAGGTGAACTCGCCGCTTCACTGGGACGGTTTCCATGCCCGAATCTTACGATGCGATCATTGTCGGCGCCGGCCACAACGGCCTGGTGGCTGCCGGTTACCTGGCGCGCGCCGGTTTTCGCGTCTTAGTGCTCGAAAGCCGTCGCGTAGTGGGGAGAGCTTGCGTCACGGAGGAAATATTCCCGGGTTTCAAGTTCTCGACCACTTCTTATCTTTGCAGTTTGCTTCAAGAAAAAGTCATCCGCGAGTTGGAATTGGAGAGGTTTGGGTACCACGTCTATCCTAAAGACCCGGCCTTCTTCAGCCCTTTTCCCGGCTGAGCTGAAGGGCAGCGCTACGACCACAGGGAAGCCTATGAACCGAGTTTTCATTCTTCATTACCACGAGATCTGGCTGAAAGGTGGGAACAAGAACTACTTCCTCAGCCGGCTACGCTCAGCCATCAAGCAGAGTCTTGCCGACTTGCCCGTCCAATCGCTGGTCAGCGTTGCGGAACGGTTCCTGCTTGTCCCTGGGGAGGAGTCCGCCGCGCCTGCCATCCTGGAGCGTTTACGCCGGGTATTTGGTCTCGCTTACATTGCGTCGGCCCGCGAGGTCCCGAATTCGCTCGAGGAGCTAGGCCCTGCGGCTTGCGCGCTGATGGCTGAAAAGAACCCGCGAAGCTTCGCCGTGCGCGCCAAGATCGCCGTAACGGGGCACGGCATGCATTCCATGGAGCTGGAGCGGCAGCTCGGGCGAGTCATCCTGGACGATTTACGATCCAGAAATCCAAGCGTCCAGGTGAATCTCACCCACCCGGAGGTGACCTGCTGGGTCGAAGTCGTGCCCGGAAAGGCTCTTATCTACGCGGACCGGGTAGACGGAGCGGGCGGACTTCCTGCTCTCACCAGCGGCCGTCTCCTGGTGTTGCTTTCGGGGGGATTTGATTCCGCGGTAGCGGCCTACAAGATGATGCGACGCGGCTGCCACGCTGCTTTCGTGCACTTCTTCGGTAGCACCTCGCCCTCTCGCGGTTCATCCGTAGACGTAGCGGAAGAGATTGTTCGAACCCTCACGCCCTACCAGTTCACCTCGCGGCTTTACCTGGTTTCATTTGACGCCGTGCAGCGCCAAATCGTCGCGCAAGCGCCGGAAAGCTTACGCCTGTTGCTTTACCGCCGCATGATGGCGCGCATCGCGCGCGAGATAGCTCTGGCCGAACGCGCCATGGGACTGGTGACGGGAGACAGCGTCTCGCAGGTGGCCTCGCAGACACTCCATAACCTGGCCGCCATCGACTGCGGCCTCGACCTGCCAATCTATCGCCCTTTGGCAGGAGATGATAAGGCGGAAATACTGCGACTGGCCCGGCAGATCGGGACCTACAAAATCTCTTGTGAACCTTTCGAGGACTGCTGCCCTCGCTTCATGCCCCGCGCCCCCGCGATCTTCGCCCAGCCAGGGCAGCTCGACCAGGCTGAGGCAGGAATCGACGTACCTGCTCTGCTCAGGATGGGTCTGGAGGAGGTCCGCGTGGAGAATTTCAAATTCGAGCGAGGCTCGGTGACCTTGCGCGAGGCACTGCCTAGGCGCTTCGAAAAGCTTCTCGCCTCCCTTCACGCGATTCCGGACCGCGGCCAATCTTCGTGATAGAATTGTTATGGTTAGTGGAGAACGCAAGGATGAAAAAACTGCTGTTATTTCTCTTATTCTTGTGCCTGACGGGGGGACAGCTTTTCGCTCAGGAGTCCGCCGGCGGGCAAGCAGGCAAGAACCCTCAATCTCCGGGCGACCAGAAGCCAATCCAGGTGCGGGTTGAGTTGGTAAACGTGCTTGTGACGGTTACCGACAAGAAGAACCGGCTCGTCACGGACCTCACCAAAGAGGACTTCCGTATCTTTGAAGACGGCAAGCCCCAAGAAATTCGCTTCTTCAGCCGCGAGACCGACCTCCCGTTGCGCATCGGGATGTTGATCGACACCAGCAACAGTATTCGCGACCGGTTGCACTTTGAGCAGGAGGCGGCTGTCGATTTCGTGAATGCAGTGCTGCGCCCCGGCAAAGATCTTGCCTTTGTGGAAGCTTTTGACGTGGAACCCCAGTTTATTCAGGATTACACGGATGACATGGAGAAACTCTCGGACGCCATTCAGCATCTTCAGGCCGGCGGTGTCACAAGCCTCTTCGATGCAGTATTCTTTGCCTCCAAGGAAAAGTTGTACGTTTTTCCGCCACCTGAACCTTACCTGCGCCGAGTCATGATCATCATCAGCGACGGGCAGGATAATCAGAGTGTGCGGACTCGCGAGGAAGCACTGTCCATGGCGCAGCATGCCGAGGTTACAATTTTCACCATTAGCACCAATCGTAGCGGCGCGGAGGGAAAAGGAGATAAAGTCCTGCACCGGCTGGCGGAGGTAACCGGTGGACGCGCCTTTGTTCCCTTCGAGCCGAGTGACTTGGCCGCCAACTTCCAGCAAATCGCCCAAGAGCTCCGCAGCCAGTACAGTATGGCCTACGTTTCAACCAACACCTCCCACAGTAGTAGCTTTCGCAAGATCACTATCCAGCCAGTCGACAGCAACCTGCGCGTGCGCACCAAGGACGGTTATTGGCCGTTGTCTCCGTAGGTGCTAGGTGTCAGGTGCCGGGCGCCAGGTGCCAGGAAAACCCGGTGTCAGGTGCAGAGCTTGGCCTTAGGCCCTGAGTTTCGAGAAAACAACAGTGGTCATCAAGAGCTACCGCGATCTTCAAGTTTGGCAGAAAGCAATTGATCTTGTCGTGGAGAGCTATAAGGTCGTGAGCCTCCTCCCCAAGAACGAGGTCTATAGCCTGGCAACACAGATTCAGAGAGCAGCAGTTTCAATTCCGGCTAACATTGCAGAGGGTCATGGAAGGGAACACTTGGGAGACTACCTTCACCATCTCTCCTGCGCCAATGGTTCTCTGATGGAGTTGGAGACGCATTTTCTAATTGCCAGAAAGCTTTCGTATATTACGGAAACACAACTGGAGCCGGTCATGAGGAGCACGGCTGAACTGGGCCGCATGCTAGCCGGGCTAATAAGTAAGTTGAAGGCCCGACGCGAGAGCCCGGGCCCCTGACACCCTGCACCTGAAACCGGGATTTCCCTGGCACCCGGCACCTGACACCTGACACCTACTCGGTGGGTGCGTAGTAACCCCGCCGCGCCTGCACTTTGTAGTCCGAGTTGTGAACCTGCACCCGGATCTTGCGAAAGGCCCCGTCGTGCCGGGTGTTGGTGGGCGTATAGCCGAGCAGGTATTGTGTTCGCAGCTCGTTGGCAATTTCCTGAAACGCCGCGGCAGTATCTTTGCTGCGGTTCACCTGGATAACACGTCCGCCGGTGTCCTCGGAGAGCTTTCTCAAAACGGAATCCCCGCTAAAGCCCAGGGAGTGCATACCATAGAAGGGACGATCAACGATATTGACGGCGTAGTTGATCACATCCGACTTTTGCGCGGCCTCCAAAGCCGTCTCGATCTTGACCCTGCTGCCCTGGTCCTCGCCGTCCGTCAGGAGAATGAGCACCTTGCGCCCCACTTCGTTCTTCAATAGCTCACTCGATGCCAGGTAGACGGCATCGTAGAGGTGGGTGGCGCCGCCCGTGTCACTCGTGGGAAAGGGTCCCGGCAGCGGGCCATGACCGCCGCCATTGATTACGGTCCCGTCGATAGCGCGGGCGAGCAGTCGTTGATCGGAGGTGAAATCCTGCAAGAGTTCCACCTCCACGTCGAAGTGCAGGACAAAAGCCAGGTCCTTGGGGCGCATCACCTGATGTAGAAAAGCGTCTGCTTGTTCCTGCTCAATTCCCAGCACCCTTCCTTGGCTAGGGCTGGTGTCCACCATGATCCCCAGGGTCAGAGGAGTGTCCGTTTCACGGGAGAAATAGCGGATCTCTTGTGGTTTTCCGTCTTCCTGAACGTCGAAGTCCTCTTTCTTCAAGTCCGCGATCAGGTGTTTCTTCTTATCCTCGACCACGGCGTAAACGTTCACGACTTCCGTGGATACTTTTATGGTGGCCGGGGGTGTCTGCTCTTGTTTTTCCTGGCCCGAACCCGGCAGACTTGCCAAGGTCGCCAAGATCATCCCGAGCATGATAGGTGCGCGCCGTCCCACCGAGGTGGGGGGAAGATGCAAGGTCGAGTGCTCATTGGTCTTTGATGTTGTCGCCATGGTTTTTAGATGCAGCGCCTCTGAATCGCGTCTTCGTCCATTATACGCCCGTATCTCGTTGGGTGCTTCGCTAACCGCTGCTACCGATCTGGCGGGAAGTCCAATTCGAATCGTCGATTTCGGAAACTAATCCTCGAAAACGTCTCCGGCGATTTCCATTTTTTCGCACTCGGGTTCCGCTATTTTCATTTTTTTTCCCGCAAACTTCACTTTCTTCTTGACATTAGAATTGCGTGTCACTATACATGAGATTGAATACGCGCTCCGCCAGCAACGCTGGCGTGAATTTCAAAAAGTTTGGAGGAGAATAGAAT